>Ga0209641_10000132_pt1 | contig 58231 bp, 49 predicted proteins | sample RifCSP16_1_FD_184022 | JGI IMG/M metagenome (GOLD analysis project Ga0209641, IMG submission 184022) | Soil microbial communities from Rifle, Colorado - Rifle CSP2_sed 16_1 (SPAdes) (version 2) | ecosystem: Environmental > Terrestrial > Deep subsurface > Rock core/Sediment | place: Rifle... | reverse complement strand
CTCAGCTTGCCTACGGCCGCTCGCGACTCGCAGGTCGCGTAGCCCAATTTCAAAAGGGAGACGCAACGTCGTTGCCGTTTCCCGATGCTTCCTTCGATGCAGCGGTGATGGCGCTCGTGATCTTCTTCGTCCCTGACCCTACCAAGGGTGTCGCGGAGATGGTTCGGGTGGTAAAGCCCGGCGGCGTAGTCGCCGCCTACGCATGGGACTTGATGAACGGTGGGTTTCCGTTTAACGCGATGAACGTCGAAATGCAAGAGATGGGAATACCGCCTACGTTTCCGCCAAACGCGAGCGTCTCGCGCATTGAGGCAATGCGCAACCTTTGGGCAACCGCAGGGCTTATCTCGGTCGAAACGAACGAATACTCCGTTCAAAGAACCTACGATGATTTCGAAGACCTTTGGGCAACCAGCTCGCTCACGTCAAGTATCGCTCCGAAGTTCAAAGCAATGCCGCCCGCTGATGTCGAGGTGCTCAAGGCTCGCATGCAAGCCTGCTCCCCCGCAGATGCATCGGGCCGCATTACGTGTACTGCCAGAGTAACTGCAGCAAAGGGTAGAGTGCCGGAGTGAGTACGAAGATGCCGCATAACAGGCCAATCGAGGGGACGGGGAACCTCATTCGATAAAGTGGACACCTCGACCTAACGATTGAGGAGGTGTCATGGCAGCACCAGTTGGGCCGAAGAAGGTTCATCGCTATACGCTTGAGTTCAAGATTCAGGCGGTCAAGCTGGCCAATCACCCGGAGATCCAGACGCAGGACGTGGCTCACGCGCTGGACATCCATCCGTTCATGCTCTCGAAGTGGAAGAAGGACTATCGCGAAGGCAAGCTCAAGCCGGCGGCCGAGGCCGCTGGATTGAGCTTGCCGAAAATCTTGAGGGTGCCGAAGGCCGACCCGGAGAGACGGGCGCTCAAGCGCCAGGTGAAACAGCTGGAGGCGAAGGTCGAAGCGCGCCGGGCGGTACGCGCCCTTGAGCGCAAGCTTGCGGCGCTCGAGGTGGAGCATGACCTCTTAAAAAAAGCCATCCGCTTCAATATCGAGCGCCGAAGGCGAAGTTCGAGTTCATAGCCGAGCACCGGGCGCAGTATGGGGTTGCGTTCCTGTGCCGGCGCTACAAGGTCTCAAGGAGCGGGTTCTACGCCTGGGCGGGGCGTGACGGTAGTAAGCGCCGGCGCAACGATGAGGAGCTGGGCGCCCGCATCGCGCGCATCCACCGCGACAGCGCCAGCCGCTACGGCTCGCCGCGCGTACACGAAGTACTCAGGCGCGAGGGCGTGCGCTGCAGCAACAAGCGGGTGGCGCGCCTGATGCGCGAGCAGGGCCTGCGGGCTCGGGTGAGCCGGATGTACCGGAACTCCAGCGGCGTTCACAAGTTCTTCCTGAAGACGGGCAACCTGCGCCTGGAGGAGCCCTTGCCCACGCGCACCGACCAGATCTGGGTGGGCGATCTCACGTACCTGCGTCTGGGCAAGCGCTGGCGCTACCTGGCCACGGTGATGGATCTGTTCTCCCGCAGGATCATCGGCTGGACGCTCGCGCGCAATCGAACCACCGAGGTGACGCTACGAGCTCTCAAGCGGGCGATCGCGCGGCGCAACCCCAAGCCCGGGCTGCTCTTCCATTCCGATCGCGGCATCGAGTACTCGGCCTACGGCTATCAGGACTTCCTCAAAGCCAAAGGCATCGTGCCCAGCATGAACCGCCCGCGTCATTGCCAGGACAACGCCCACATGGAGAGCTTCTTCCATTCGTTGAAAGCCGAGCTCACGCATCAGCGCCCCTACGCGAGCGACGCCGAACTCAACGCCTCAGTGGCCGGGTACATCGATCGCTTCTACAACGAGAAACGCATCCATTCCAGCCTGGGCTATCATTCCCCGGTCGAGTTCGAATGCTTGGCCAATGCCTAGCAAAGTGTCCACCAAATCGGATGAGGATCACCGCCCGCAAGCGGGCTGCGCGTTAGCGGGGACGTTAAGCCAACACTTTAGCGATTTGCTACTTTGCAATTGACCGTTTTTGGCCGCTTGCGGCCGGTTAAATCCATCCACTACCTCGCGGCCGAGCTCAAGCCTAGATAGGTCTCCACCACCCGCGGGTGCCCGGCGAGCTCGCCGGCCGGCCCCTCCAGGACGATGTCGCCGACCTCGAGCACGTAGGCATAGTCGGCGACCTGCAACGCGGCGCGCGCGTTCTGCTCCACCAGCAGCATCGACACGCCGGTTTTCTTGAGATCGGCGATGATGCGGAAGGTCTCGCGCACCACGCGCGGCGCGAGCCCGAGGCTCGGCTCGTCGAGCAGCAGCAGCCTGGGCTTCGCCATCAGGGCGCGCCCGAGCGCGAGCATCTGGCGCTCGCCGCCCGAGAGCGTGCCCGCGAGCTGGCCGGCGCGCTCCGCGAGCTGCGGAAAGCGCGCATAGACCTGCGCCATGTCGGCGGCAAGCGCTCGCGCGCCGTCGCCGCGGCGATGGAAGCCGCCGAGCAGCAGGTTGTCCCGCACGCTCAGCTCGGCGAACAGCTCGCGCCGCTCCGGCACGAGGCACATGCCGCGCGCCACGCGCTCCTCGGTGGACGCGGCTCCCAGCGCCGCGCCGGCGTAGCGCAGCACGCCCTTCGAGGGCAGCAGCCCCATGACCGCGCCGAGCAGCGTGGTCTTGCCGGCGCCGTTGGGCCCGATCACGGTGACGATCGCGCCCTCGGCGACGCGCAAGCTCGCGCGGTGCAGCGCCTCGACCTTGCCGTAGGCGACCGAGAGGCCGTCGATCTCCAGCGCGGCGCTCACTCGATGCCCCCGAGGTAGGCCTCGATCACCAGCGGGTTCGCCTGGATCTCGTGCGGCAGCCCCTCGGCGATCTTCTCGCCGAAGTCCATCACCACCAGCCGCTCGACCAGCCCCATGACGAAATCCATGTCGTGCTCCACCAGCAGGATGCTCGTTCCCTCGGCGCGCAGGCGCCGCAGCAGCGCGGCGAGCGAGCGCTTCTCCTGGAAGCGCAGGCCGGCCGCCGGCTCGTCGAGCAGCAGCAGGACCGGGTCGGCCGCCAGCGCGCGCGCGATCTCGACCATGCGCTGCTGGCCGAGCGCCAGGCTCGCGCTCGGCTCGCCGAGGTGCGCGGAAAGCCCGACGCGCTCGACCTGGCGGGCGGCCTCGTGCAGCAGCCGCCTCTCCTCCTCGCGGTCCAGACGCAGCATCGCCGAAGCCGTGCCCTTGGCGCCGCGCAGGTGCGCGCCGATGGCGACGTTCTCCAGCACCGACATGCCGCCCACGAGGTTGACGTGCTGGAAGGTGCGCGCGATGGCCAGCCGCGCGATGCGGCGCGCCGGCAGCGCGTCGATGCGCGCGCCGCGAAAGCGCACCTCGCCCGCGTCCGCGGGCAGCACGCCGGTGACGACGTTGAACACGGTGCTCTTGCCCGCGCCGTTCGGGCCGATGAGGCCGAGGATCTCGCCGGCGCGCATCTCGAAGGAAAGCGCGCGCACCGCCGCCAGGCCGCCAAAGTTCTTGTGCACGCCGGCGAGGCCGAGCAGCGGCTCGCCCGCGGCGGGGCCGGCGCGCCTCGCCAGCGCCGGCGCGGCGCGCGGCGCCCGCGCCGGGGCGCGGCCGTTGCGCCGGCCGAGGCGCGCGAGCACCGGCATGAGGCCGTCGCGCGCGCGGTGCAGCAGCGGCAGCATCAGCAGGCCGAACACGATCACCTCGTAGTTGCCGCTTTGCTCGAAGAACCTGGGCAGGATGTCCTTGAGCCACTCCTTGAGCAGCGTCAGCAGCGACGCCCCGATCACCGCGCCCCATACCTGGCTCGCGCCGCCCACCACCGCCATGAACAGGTACTCGATGCCGATGTTGACGTTGAACGCGCCGGGGCTGACGAAGTGCAGGAAATGCGCGTACAGCCATCCCGAGAGCGACGCCAGCAGCGCGGCGTAGAGAAAGACCACGAGCTTGAGCCGCGCGGTGTCGATGCCGAAGCTCTCGGCCATGACGGCGCGAAAGCGCAACGCGCGGATCGCGCGCCCCGAGCGCGAGTCGAGCAGGTTGTGCGCGGCAAGCAGCGCCGCGAGCGTCACCGCCCAGATCAGCGCATACGAGCCGCGCCCGGACTCGATGCTCCAGCCGAAAAGCGAGATCGCCGGGATGCCCTGGATTCCGTCGTAGCGGCCGACCAGCTCGAGGTTGCCGAACGCGAAATAAAAGGCGATGCCCCAGGCGAGGGTGCTGATCGGCAGGTAATGCCCCGACAGGCGCACCGTGATCAGCCCGAGCGCGAGCGCCGCGACCGCGGTGAAGGCGAGGCCGGCGCCGAGCCCGAGCCACGGCGATGCGCCGTACACGGTCGTGAGCACCCCCGTGGCGTAGGCGCCGAAGCCGACGAACACCTGCTGGCCGAACGACATCAGCCCCGCGACCCCGGTGAGCAGCACCAGGCCGAGGGTCACCAGCGTCGCCAGGCCGATGTAGTTCATCAGCGTGACGTAGAACTCGGGCAGCACGAACGGCGCGGCGAGCAAGTAGGCGATGAACAGCGCGATCGCGATGCGCCCGGGGCTCACTCCCTTTCCTCCTCCTCGACGTGGCGCGAGCGCAGCGACAGCCACACCAGCACCGGCACGATGAGCCCGAAGACGATGGTTTCCTTGTACGCGCTCGCCCAGAAGGACGAGAACGATTCGAGCAGCCCGACCGCGAGCGCGCCGAGCGCGGCGAGCGGATAGCTCGCCATGCCGCCGAGGATCGCGCCGACGAAGCCCTTCAGGCCGATCAGGAACCCGGTGTCGTAATACAGCGTGGTGATCGGCGCGATCAGGATGCCGGACACGGCGCCGATGAACGCCGCGAGCAGGAAGCTCAAGTGTCCGGTCAGCACCGTCGGGATGCCCACCAGCCGCGCGCCGACGCGATTGATCGCGGTGGCGCGCAGCGCCTTGCCGTAGATCGAGCGCTCGAAAAGCAGCCACAGCGCGACGATGATCACGAGGCTGGCGAGCACCACCCACAGGCTCTGCGCGGTGACGTCCACCACGCCCAGCCTGAACTTCGCGTCCGAGAACGCGCTCGAGCGCAGCCCCTCGCCGCCGAAGAAGACGAGCGACAGGCCGGTGAGCACGTAGTGCACCGCCATCGAGACGATGAACAGCACCAGCACCGAGGCGCTGGCGAGCGGCTGGTACGCGATGCGGTACATGATCGGGCCGAGCGGCACCACCATGGCGAGCACCAGCAGGACCTGGACCCATTGGTCGGGCCGGCGCGGCGCCGCCCACCACACGGCCGCGGCGACCGCGAGCGGCAGCGCGACGTAGAGCATTGCGATGCGCGGCAGGCGCCGCAGCCTGTGCTCGCGCAACGCGACGACGGCCTCGATCGCGGCGGCGGCGAGCCCGCCGAACACCAGGATGTAGACGGTGCCGGGCACCCGGCCGGACTCGAGCATGGCGAGCGACAGCGCGGCGAAGGTGATGAGCTCGCCCTGCGGCACGAAGATCACGCGCGTCACCGTGAACACCAGCAGCAGCGCGAGCGCCAGCAGCGCGTAGATCGCGCCGTTGGTGATGCCGTCCTGGACGAGCCAGGCGAAGATGTCCGCGCCCATGCCGGGGAGCCCGAAAAAAAGGGGACGGTCGCCCGTCCCCTCTTGCAGCGTGCGAGCTGCCTTACTCTACTTCATCAGCCGCCATTCGCCTTTCTCGACGCGCACCAGCACGCGGGAGCGCTCGTCCTGCCCGTTGTGGTTCTGCGGCGTGACGTTGTACACGCCGTGCACGCCGACCACGTTCTTCGCGCCCTCGAGCGCCTCGCGCAGCGCCGCGCGGAACTCGGGCGTTCCCGGTTTCGCCTTCTTCATCGCCGCGGGGACGGCGGCGTCGAGCAGCTTCACGGCATCGAACGTGTAGCCGGCGAAGGCGTTGCGCGAGCCGGCGCCGAACGTCGACTCGTAGCGCTTGACGAATTCGGACGCCACTGCCTTGCTCGCGTTGCCCGCCGGCAGGGTCTCGGCGACCATCAGCGGACCGGTCGGGGCGATCGCGCCTTCGACCGCCTTTGCGCCGACCTTGATGAATTCGCGGTTGACGGTGCCGTGATTGTGGTAGACCCGGCCCTTGTAGCCGCGCTCGACCAGCGCGACCTGGGGCAGCGCGCCCCCCGTGCCCGAGCCGCCGACCACCACCGCGTCGGGCTTGGCGGCGAGGATCTTGAGCACCTGCCCGGTGACGCTGGTGTCGGCGCGCGCGTAGCGCTCGTCGGTGACGACCTTGTAGCCGAACTTCGCCGCGTGGAAGCTGGTCGCCTTGTACATCAGGTCGCCCCAGGCGTCGGAGAAGCCGATGAAGCCGACGGTTTTCACGCCGTTCGCCTTCATGTTCTCGGCGACCGCGCCCATCATCAGCTCGGTCGGCTGCGGCACGATGAACGCCCAGAAGTACTTCTCCGGCGGCAGCGAGATCGGCGTCAGGACCAGGTAAGGGGTCTTGGTCTCGAACGCCACCTGCGCGATCTGCAGCGACGAGGGCACGCCGTTCGAGCCCATGAGCGCGTCGACCTTGTCCTCGGTGACGAGCTTCCTCGCGTTCTTGCCGGCGTTGGTCGCGTCCGAGCCGTCCTCCAGGATGATGTACCTGACCGGCTCGCCGCCGAGGGTCTTCGGCACGAGCTGGAACGCGTTCTTGTAGTGGATGCCCAGCGACGCGCCGGGACCGGTGGCGCCCAGCGTCACGCCCACCGTGATCTCGGCGTTGGCGGCGCCCGCGGCAAGCGCGGCCGCGGCGACGACGATTGCAGTGCAGAATCTGCGGGTCATTTCTCTCTCCTCCTTGTGTACAGGGAATTCCGCCCGATCCTCCGCCGGGAAGGAATGTGAGACTCTAAGGGTGAAATCGTGCACCCGAACGTGATCTAAATCAAACTTTCCGCATGGCATTCAGAATCGGAATCGACGTCGGCGGGACCTTCACCGATTTTCAGCTGATGCGCGCGCGCGGCCGGCCCGCGGTGCACAAGGAGCTTTCGACGCCGGCCGACCCCTCAGTAGCGGTCATGGCCGGGCTCGCCGCGCTCGCTGCAGCCGAAGCGATGCCGCTGACGCGGTTCCTTGGGGCGGTCGAGCTCATCGTGCACGGCACCACGGTCACGACGAACGCGATCCTGACCGGCAACACGGCGCGCGCCGGGCTCCTCACGACGCGCGGTTTTCGCGACGCGCTGCAGATGCGCCGCGGCGTGCGCGAGCAGATGTACGACAACCGCTACCACCCGCCCGAGCCGCTCGTGCCGCGCCGATTGCGGCTGCCGGTGACCGAGCGGGTCGACGCCGAGGGCACCGTAGTGACGCCGCTCCGGGCGGCGGACGTCGAGCAGGCGCTGGAGCGGTTTCGCGGCGAAGGCGTCGAGGCGGTGGCGATCTGCTTTCTGCACGCGCACGCCAACTCCGCGCACGAGGAGGCCGCGGCGCGCATCGTGCGCAACCGCATGCCGCGGGCGTACCTGTCGGTGTCGTCGCGCGTTCTGCCGCAGGTGCGCTTCTACGAGCGCACCAGCACCACGGTGCTGAACGCCGGCGTGGGCCCGATCCTTTCGCGCTACCTCGCCAACCTCACCCGCAGGCTCGCCGCGGCGGGGTTCCGCAGGACGCTGCTCGTCATGCAGTCGAACGGCGGCGTGGCCGCGCCCGAGCGCGTCGCGCGCCTGCCCGCGATGACGCTGCTGTCCGGCCCCGCGGCGGCGCCCGCCGCCGGCCTCGCCTGCATGGCGCCGCGCCGCGAGCGAAGCTTCATCACCGTGGACATGGGCGGCACGAGCTTCGACGCGGCGCTGGTGCTCGAGGGCGAGCCGGCGGTGACGACGCGCGGCACGGTCAACCGCTACGCGCTCGCGCTTCCTTCCATGGAGATCAACACCATCGGGGCCGGCGGCGGCTCGGTGGCGTGGATCGACGAGGGCGGCCTGCTGCACATGGGCCCGCAGAGCGCCGGCGCCGACCCGGGACCGGCGTGCTACGGGCGCGGCGGCAAGGAGCCGACCTGCACCGACGCCAATCTGGTGCTCGGCTACCTGTCGGCGGAGTACTTCGCGGGCGGGCGCATGCGGCTCGAGGCGCGTGCCGCCGAACGCGCGATCCGCGAGGCAGTCGCCGCGCCGCTCGGCATGGGCGTGCTCGAGGCCGCGCACGGCATGTTCCACGTCATCAACGTCAACATGGCCTCCGCGATCCGCGAGATCTCGATCGAGAAGGGCTACGATCCGAGGGAATTCCCGCTCATCTGCGCGGGCGGCGCGGGCCCGGTGCACGGCGCGTACATCGCCGCCGAGCTCGGCATCCGGCGGGTGATCGTGCCGCGCGACTCGCCGATCTTCTGCGCTTCCGGGATGCTGCGCACCGACCTCAAGCACGACTACGTGCGCAGCTTCGCGCGCCTGCTCCCAGAGCGCCGCGCCGCCCTTCCCGGGGTGATGGCGCTTGCGCGCGAAATGGAACGCGAGGCGCGCGAGGCGCTCGCCGCCGAGGGCATCGCACGCACGCACCAGCGGTTCCGTTACAGCATGGACCTTCGCTACCTCGGGCAATACCATGAAGTGACGGTCGCGGTGCCGCGGGAATGCATCGCGCGCTCCGACTGGCGCGCGGTTCGCGACCGGTTCCACGCGCGCCATGACCGGCTCTACGGCTACGCGCTGCGCGAGGAGGCGACGCCGGTCGAGCTGCTGAGCATTCGCCTCGGCGCGCTCGGCGTGACCGCGAAGCCCGCGCTCGCCCGCTCGCCGCGCGCGAAGACCGGCGCAAGAGCGGCCCTCAAGGCACATCGTCCCGTGTATCTGCCCGAGCGCGCGCGCTTCTCGAAGGTCCCGGTGTACGACGGCGACCGGCTGACCCACGGCAACCGCCTCGCCGGGCCGGCGATCATCGAGTCGGTCAACACCAGCGTTTTCGTGCCGCGCGGCTGGCGCGCGCAGTACGATGCGCTCGACAACTGCATTCTCAGCGCATGAAGCGCAAGACCGGCAAGGCCGATCCGATCCAGGTTGCGGTGCTGCAGCGGCGCCTGAAGTCGATCACCGGGGAGATGGGGCTGACCCTCCTCAGGACGACGCGCTCGCCGATCCTGAACGAGGCGCGCGACTTCGTCACGGGGCTGTACGACGCGAAGGGGCGCATGCTCGAGCAGACCGAGTACATCCCGGTGCTCGCCTTCGCGCTGCAGCCGGCCTGCGAGCACGTCATCCGGTTCTTCGGCGGCGACGTGCACCCCGGGGACGTGATCCTGCACAACGACGTGTTCAGCGGCGGCAACCAGAACAACGACGTCGCGGTGTTCAAGCCGGTATTCGCCGGCGCGAAGCTCGTGGCGTGGGCGGCGTGCAAGGGCCACCAGGCCGACATCGGCGGCGCCGTGCAGGGCGGCTACAACCCGGAGGCGCGCGAGGTGTGGCAGGAGGCGCTGCGCATTCCCGCCGTCAAGATCGTGGAACGGGGAAAGCTCAGGCGCGACGTCTGGAACCTGATCTTCGCCAACATCCGCCTGAGAATCGTAGAGGAGGACATCAAGGCGCAGATCGGCGGCTGCGCGGTCGGCGAGCGCGGGGTGAAGGCGCTGGTCGCGCGCTTCGGCCGCGAGCGCCTCGAGCGGCTGCTGGAATCGCTCTTCGACCGCACCGAGACGATGGTGCGCAAGGAAATCGCGGCGATTCCCGACGGCACCTACCGCGGCGAGTCGCACGCGTACTACGACGGGGTGACCGAGGGCACGCGGATGAAGATCAATCTTGCCGTGACGGTGAAGGGCGACGCCATCACTTTCGACTTCAGCGGCTCCTCGCCCCAGACGCCGGGATTCGTCAACGCGCCATATTCGGCCACCGCCTCGGCGCTGCTTCTCACGTTCCTGATGCTCATCCGGCCCGACATTCCGCACAACGCGGGGCTGCTGCGCCCGATCCGCATCGTCAATCCGGAGGGCTCGTTCCTGAACGCGCGCTTCCCCGCGGCGACCACCTTCGGCAACTCGATCACCGGGCCCACGTCGGACGCGATCTTCCGCGCGTTCGCGCAAGCGCTGCCGAAGATGGTGACCGCGGGCTGGAACCGCTTTCTCGGCTTCGCCGTGTCCGGCCACGACCCCCGCCGCGGCCTGCCCTACGTGGACATCCTGTTCCTCGCGCTGAAAGGCGGCTCGGGCGCGACCTCGGGCGCCGACGGCTACGACCACATCGGGCTCATCAACTGCGCCGGCGGGATCCTGGCGCAGGACTACGAGATGTTCGAGATCCACGATCCGCATTTCCTCCTCAAGCACGAGTACCTCCCCGACTCGGCGGGTGCCGGCCGCTGGCGTGGCGGCCTGGGTGTCGAAACGGAATTCGTGATGCGCGGCGAGAACGTGACCGGGGTCGCGTTCGGCGACGGCGTCGAGGAGGAGGCGCGCGCGTTCGGCTTTTTCGGCGGCAGGCCCGGCTCGCGCAATTCGATCACCCTCGCGTATCCCGACGGAACGCGGCGCAGCGCGAAATCCAAGGAGATCATCCGCGGCATTCCCGCGGGCACGGTCTTCAACCAGAAGGCGGGCGGCGGCGGCGGCTACGGCGATCCGTTCGAGCGGCCGGCGGAACGGGTGCTCGCCGAAGTGCGCGACGGGCTCCTGAGCATCGAGGCGGCGCGCGCCGACTACGGCGTCGCGATCGACCCGGCGACGCTCGCGCTCGATCGCGAGCGCACCGCCGGGCTGAGGAAACGATGAGCGCGCCGAGAATCGATCACATCGGCATCCTCGTCGCCGACCTGGACGCGGCGCTCGCGAGGCTCAAGCCGCTTTTCGGCGAGCCGGCGAAGTTGAAGGAGCTTGCCGACGTCGGCCTGCGGGTCGCCGAGCTCGAAGCGGGCAACGTCACGGTGGAGCTGCTGCAGTACACCGGTACGAACGACGCGTTCGCGCGGCGCGTGATGGGCGGGCGGCCCGGCCTCAACCACGTCTCCGCGCGCGTTGTCGACCTCGAGCGCGCGATCGCCGAGCTGCGCGCGGCGGGATTCGAGCCGATGGAGGGCTTTCCGCGCCGGGGCGCGCACGGGCGGGTCGCGTTCTTCGAGCCGGATCCGGTCACCGGGCTGCTGTTCGAGATCTGCCAGCGTGACTGAAACGCGGCCGCTGTGGAACGAGCGCATCGAGCGCATGCCGGCGGACGAGATGCGCGACCTGCAGCTCGCGCGCCTCAAGCGCCAGGTCGCGTACAACTACGAGCGCTCGCCGTACTACCGCGCGCGCATGGACGCGGCCGGAATCGCGCCCGGCGGCGTCGGCAGCTTCGAGGACTTCGCGCGGGTGCCGATCATGGACAAGGCCGAGCACCGGCGCGTGCAGGAGGAATCGCTCGAGCGCCACGGCACGCCGTACGCCCTGCTCGCGTGCGCGCCGCCCGAGGAGATCGTGCGCATCAGCGCGACCTCCGGGACCACCGGCATCCCGACGCTCTACACGCTTACTGCACACGATGTCGCGGTGGTGAACGAGATGCACGCGCGCAAGTACTGGCGCGCCGGCATCCGCCCGGGCCACGTCATGATCCAGGCGCTCTCGCTCTCGATGTTCACCGGCGGTCTGCCGCTGTCGGAGGGAATCATCCACATGGGCGCCTGCGTCGTGCCGGTCGGCATCGAGGGCGGCACGCGCCGCGTGCTCGAGTACGCGCGGCTCACGCGGGCGCACGCGCTGATCGCCACGCCCTCTTTCGGCCAGTATCTGATCGAGCAGTGCCCCGAGGCGGGGGCGGGCGACGCGCGCGCGCTCGGATTGCGCTGGTTCTTCTGCGCCGGGGAGCCGGGCGGCGGCAACCCCGGCGTGCGGCGTGCGCTCGCCGACGGATTTGGCGCCCGCGTGTTCGACCATACCGGCGGCGGCCACGCCTTCCACGGCATCTCCTGCGACGAGCCGCCCGAGGAATACAAGGGCATGCACTTCGTGTCCGAGGACCATTGCCTGCTCGAGCTCGTCGATCCGCACACCCGGGCGCCGATCGCGATCGCCGAAGGCGCGGTCGGCGAAATGGTGTTCACCTTTCTCGACTGGCGCGGCGGCCCGTTCATGCGCTACGCGCTCGGCGACCTGATCCAGGTGTGGACCCGGCCCTGCGCCTGCGGCATGCCCGGGATGCGCTTCAAGATCGTGGGGCGCACCGACGACATGCTGATCGTGAAGGGCGTGAACGTGTATCCCGAGGCGATCCGCAACGTGCTCGCCGCCTTCATGCCGCGCGTGACCGGGAGCTTCCGCATCGTGCTCGCGCGTCCGGGGCCGAAGGTCGATCCGCCGCTCAGGTTGCGCGCGGAGCACGGCGCGGACACGCGCGCCGGCGACCTCCCCGCCCTCGAAGCCGATCTGATGGCGCGCTTTCGCGCCGAGCTTCGGGTCGCCCCGGCGATCGAATGGCATGCGCCGGGGAGCCTGCCGCGGGACGCGCACAAGACCAAGCTCATCCTGGTGGAGCCGCAGGGGAAGGAGGCGTGACGTGGAACTCGGACTGAACGGCCGAGTCGCGCTCGTCACCGGCGGGTCGAAGGGGATCGGGCTCGCCGTCGCCAGGCAGCTCGCCGCCGAGGGCTGCGCGCTGCACCTCGTAGCGCGCACGCAAGCCGACCTCGAGGCGGCGCGCGGAGAGATCGTCGCGCGCCACCGCGTCCCCGTGACCGTGCACGCGATGGATCTGGCCGGGCGCGGGCGGGCCGAGGAGCTCGGGGCGCGCTGCGGCGAGCTCGACATCCTCGTCAACAACGCCGGCGCGACGCCGCGCGGCGCCCTCGACGAGGTGGACGAGGAGCGCTGGCGCCAGGCGTTCGACCTCAAGGTGTTCGGCTACATCAACCTGTCGCGGGTGTTCTACGCGCGCATGAAGGCGCGCCGCCGCGGCGTGATCGTCAACATCATCGGCAACGGCGGCGAGCGCGTCGACTACGGCTACATCGCCGGCGCCGCGGGCAACGCGGCGCTGATGGCGTTCACGCGCGCGCTCGGGGCGGGGAGCATCGACTTCGGCGTGCGCGTGCTCGGCGTGAACCCGGGCCCGGTCGCGACCGAGCGCCTGGTCGGGCTCATGAAGAAGGAGGCGCAGGCGCGCTTCGGCGACGCCGCGCGCTGGCGCGAGCTCGAGAAGGGATTTCCGCTGGCGCGCTCGGCGACGCCGGAGGAGATCGCCGCGACGGTCACGCTGCTCGCCTCCGACCTCTCGTCCTACACCACCGGCACCATCGTCACCATCGACGGCGGAATGGCGAACCGCGGCTCGCTGATCTGAAGGAGGCGAGCGATTCAATGCCGACGATCTTCACCGAGGGCGGATTCCGCTTGACGCGGCGCGAGTTCGGCTCGTCATCGAACTGGTGAGCGGCGCAGTCCTGGACATTGCGTTGCCGATGACCGAGCGTCTTTCGAAGGCGTCCGAACGCGAACGCAGTGCCATGGAGCTCACTCCCTTCGGACTGGGAATCCACTGGCCGCTGGTTGACGAAGACCTGTACGTGCCCCGCCTCGTCGAGCAATACACCTCCTCGCTACGACAAGCGGCGTAGCGCCGCGCCCGGCTCGGGCGCCAGGCCCAGGTGCTTGAGCAGCGCGAGCTGCCGCGCCAGCACTTCCTTGCGATAGGCGTTCGCGTCCACGACCTGCCAGTCGAAGAAGCCGCGCCCGTCGCGCAGTCCCCGCCGTCCCTCCTGCATGTAGCGGTCGACGATCGCCGGGGGCACGAAGCGCGGATCGCCCAGCGCCCCTGCGAGGTAATGGCTCGCGTAGTAAAGAATATCCAGCCCGCCGACGTCGATGAACTCGACCACGCCCATGCTGGCATAGCGGATGCCGAAGCCGTAGCGCACCGCGCGGTCGACGTCCTCGGCGGTGGCGACTCCCTGCTCGACCATGCGCGCGGCCTCGTTCATCACCAGCGCCTGCAGCCGCGGCACGATGAATCCGGGCGCGGCCTTGCACTCGACCGGCTTCTTGCCGATCGCTTCGAGAATCGCCTTGAGCCGCGCGGTCACCGCTGGATCGGTGCCCGCGTGCGGCGAGAGCTCGACCAGCGGGATCAGGTAGGCGGGATTGAGCCAGTGGCAGTTGAGGAAGCGTTCGGGCCGCGGCACCAGACCCGAGAGCTCAGTAGAGAGCATGGTCGAGGTGGTCGAGGCGACGATCGCGTCCTCGCGCAAGTGCGCGCATGCGAACTCGAACGCCGCGCGCTTCGCCTCGAGTACTTCCGGCACGCCCTCGAACAGGACGCCGACGCCCGGCAGCACCGTGCCCGCCTCTTCACGTGCGGCGAAGCGCACGCGCGCAACGATGGCATCGGTCTCGCGCGCATCAAACCCGCCAGCATCGGCCAGGGCAGCGAGGTTGGCGCGGATCTCGGCATAGGCTTGGTCGCGCAGCGCGTCGCAGGCGGGGGCGTCGCGCGGCTTGGCATCGATCAGCACCACCTCGTGGCCGGCGTAGGCGAATGCGTGCGCGATGCCGCGCCCCATCCTTCCGGCACCCAGCGCACCGATTACCGCCGGCGCGTTCATGCGGCCGTTCCCTCGTACAGCAGACGCTTCATCGCATCGCGATCGAGCCCTGCGAGCCCCAGCGCCTCGAGCGTGCGCGGGCCGCGGCCGAGCTCGCGCCCGAGAATCGCCCCGGCGATCGCGAGCAGCCCCTCGGCCACCGGCGCCGGGCTGCGCGCCCAGCGCGCCACCGAGGCGACAAAAGCGAGCCCGAGCGCGGTGTCTTCCGTCATGTAGCGGTGCGCGCGCAGGTCGATGTGCTCGCGCCAGTCGCCCGAGTCGACGAGCTTGCGGTGCGCGTCGCCGTACATCCAGCGCTCGCCCGTGTAGTGGTCGGAGAGCGGGAAGTGCGGCGCCGCGTAGCCGAGCGCCTCGCGCACGGCGACGCGCTCGGCGTCGAGCCGGTCGGTGACCGCGCGCACCGAGGGCTGCGTGCCCTCGTTGTGGATGTCCCAGCGCTCGAAGTGCTCGAGCGGAGCGGCGTTCATGAGGATGAGCGGCGGATGGATGATCGGCCCCGCGTTCATGAGCGCGGCCGAAAGCGCGTCTTCGCAGGGCTGCACGGCGGGGTAGGCGCGCCGGATCACTTCCAGCGCGTGCGCCGCGCGCTTCGCCGGGTAGGCGCCGGTCGGAAGGCGCACCGCGCGGATCGTGATCGCGACTTCGGCCGGCCCGCGCTTTCGCGCGAGATACGGGAGCGTGCCGGTCTCGGCGAAAGTGACCTCCGCGCCTTGCACGATTTCCGCCATCACGTAGCTGCCGAACGTGCCCGGCGGCAGGAACACGACCTGGCCGTCCGTAAGGTGCGGCGCCATCGCGCGCGCGATTTCCTCCTGCGCCGTCGCCGGTGCCGGAACGACGATGAGCTCCGCGCCACGCACCGCCTCCCCGATCTCGAGGGTCGGACGCGCGATCGGGATCGCCCGCGTCCCGCGCTCGTCGAGGAGCGATATCGCTCCGCGCTCGAGGACGGCAGCAAAGGCGGGACGGTCGCGGCGCCACAAGCGAACCTCGTGGCCCTGCTCGCTCAGGTCGGCCGCGGCGGCGTAGCCGCCGTTGCCGCCGCCGAGCACCGCGATTCTCATCGGAGCCGCGCCCGGAACCTGCACGGGCCGCCGCCGGCCGCGGCGCACGCGATCTCCTCGGCATGCGCCTCGCCGCCGAGCGCGAGCGCCGCCACCGCCCGCAGCATGCCGGCGATCGCCGCGCACACCGGTCCGGCGCAGGGACCGTGGCCCTGCGCGAACGGGCTGTTCTCCACGGTGAGCAGGAGGGCGCCGTCTTCCTGCTCGAACTTCCACATGCCCCAACCGAGACTGCCTGCCGTGGCTTGGATTTTCCCGAGAAGTTTTTTTCGATCCACTTCAGACAAGTAGCGTTCCGCGGAACGTCCGCCATGCTCGGCGACCGAATCCGCGAATGCCGCCAGTGCCTCGCTGCGCGCGGGCTCCGCCAGACGCCGGAACATGCCCATCAGCGAGTCGCAGCGGACCAGAAGGTAGCGCGCGTCGCCCTCGCGCAGCTCGCCGCGCGCGGGATCGGCGTTCACGCGATGACTCCCGCCTCCGCGAGCGATGCGATTTGGGCTCATCGTGCGGCTCAGCGCCCCTCGGGCTTGGCGCCGGTCAGCTCGATCATGCGCCGGTAATTCGCGATGTCCTTGCCCACCCAGGCTTCCAGCTCTTCGGGCGTGCTCGGCGCCGCGTCCACGCCGGCGGTCACGAGCCGGTTCTGCACCGCCTGCGTCTTCAAGGCGGCGACGATCGAGGCGTTCAGCCGCTGGACGGCCGGGCGCGGCGTCGCTGCGGGCGCGAGAATACCGTACCAGTTGAGCATCACGAATTCCGGATAGCCGGATTCGGCGAAGGTCGGCACGCCGGGCGCGACGCTCGCCCGCGTCGGTCCGGTCACCGCGAGCGCGACCAGCTTCCCGGCCTGGGCCTGGCGGATGCCGTTGGAGGCCACCACGAGCGACAAGCTCACCTGCCCGCCCATCACCGCGGCGAGCGCCGGGCCGCCGCCCTTGTAAGGCACGTCGATCATGTCGATCTTCGCCATGCGCTTGAACCATTCGAAGCCGAGGTAGTGCGGGCTGGAGGTGCCGAGCGATGCAAAGCTCAGCGTTCCAGTTTTCGCCCGCGCCGCCGCGACGACATCCACGAGCGTCTTGAAGCCCGTTCCCGGGTGCGTTACCAGCATGAGCGGCGAGGTCGACACGCGGGCGACGAAAGCGAAGTCCTTCAGCGAGTCGTACGGCAGCGACGCGCCGAACGCCGCGTTGATCGAATGGAAATCCGTGGTGAGGAGCAGCGTATGGCCGTCGGGCTCGGAGCGCGCGAGCGCTTGGGTGGCGATCACCGAATTGCCGCCCGGGCGGTTGTCCACCACGACCGGCTGCCCGAGATCGCGCGAAAGGTGCTCGCCGAGCGCGCGCGCGGCGACGTCGGTCCCGCCCCCCGGCGGAAACGGCACGAGTATGCGCAGCGGCTTCGACGGGAAGCTCTGCGCCGAGGCAAGGCCGCACAGCGCGGCAAGCAGGAGGCCAATGACGGATCGGATCATGTTTCTTCCCTTATTGAAGCGAGGAACGCGGCGCCGATGCTTCGACCGCTCAATGCGGAATGGCACCCGCGGCCGCGAGCGCTCGGCATTCCTGCTCCGTGAAGCCGGCCTCGCGCAGCACCGGACGCGTGTGCTCGCCGTACTTCGGCGGAAAAGAAAACTCGCGTGCAGTGCCGGGAAGGTCGACCGCCATCGGCTGCATGCGCACGCGCTTGCCGTCGGGCATTGTCGTGACGGTGAGCCGGCCGCGCAGCGCCTCGAGCTCGCGCACGGCGGCGACGCCGTTGATGCGCGCATGCGGGATGGTAGCCGCGCGCAGATCGGCGATCACCTCTTCCGCGCTCATCGTTGCAGTGAGCGCGGCGATGTCGCGCTGAAGGTTCTTGCGGTCGCGGATGCGGCCTTCGTTGGTGAGGCGCTCCTCGGTCGCGAGCGAGGCGAAGCGCGGCAGGGCGGTGAGGCGGCGCCATTGCACGTCGCTGCCGATCGCCATGTAAAGGAAGTCGTCGCGCACGGGGTAGACGTTGGTGGGAACGAACTTGCGGTGCTCGTTGCCGGCACGCGTGATCTCCCAGGGCTCGCAGTCGAAGTCGATGAGCGGCAGGGTGGTGATCAGCCAGGAGGCCGCGGCTTGCAGCATTGAGACGTGGATCTCGCGCCCGCGGCCGGTTTCGGTGCGCTCGGCGAGGGCGAGCATCACGTTCGCGTACACCTCGTCGCCCGCCTTGAGGTCGATCACCGGTATGCCGCACAGCACGGGCGTGCCGTTCGGGTCGCCGGTGAGCTCGACGTAGCCGGCCATCGCCTGGACCACCGGGTCGTAGCCGGGAACTTCCGGATATTCCGGGCCGAGCGCCGAGATGCCGGCCCAGATGAGATCGGGCTTCACCGCCGAGAGCGTCTCGTAGTCGATGCCGAGCGGCCGGTAGCGCGCCGGGACGGTGTTGCAGCAGAAGACGTCCGCGCCGAGCCCGCGCACCAGGCGCTTCAGCGCCTCGCGCCCCTCGGCGCTTTTCAGGTTGAGCGCGATCGCCTCCTTGCCGACGTTCGGCGCGATGTAATAGCTGCGCCGGTCCTCGTCCGCGACCCGCCCTCCGATGTAGCGGTTCGGATCTCCCGGAAGGCCCGCACCCGAGGGCGTCGCCTCGATGCGGATCACCCGCCAGCCTAGCTGCACGAAGCGCAGCGTGGCGTACGGCATCGAGAGCGCCTGCTCCATGGAAAGGACGGTGCGCGGCTTCACGCCGGCACGTTCCAGACCGGCGCCTCGAGCTTGCCGCGCAGCGCGCGGTACACCCGCTCCGGCGTGAACGGCAGCGACGTGATGCGCACGCCGGTGGCGTTGTGAATCGCGTTCGCCACCGCCGCGGCGACGCAGATCGCGGGCGCCTCGCCGACGCCCTTCGCGCCCTGCGGCCCCTCGCCGTCCATGGTCTCGATGAAGGAGATGTCCATTTCCGGGATCTCGGGCGCGGTGACCAGCTTGTAGTCGCGGAAGCTCGGGTTCTTCACCGCGCCGCCCTCGACGATCAGGTTCTCGGTGAGCGCGTAGCCCTGCCCCATCACCACGCCGCCCTCGATCTGCCCCTCGATGCCGAGGCGGTTGAGCACGCGCCCGACGTCGTGCGCCGCGGTGATGCTGAGCAGCTTCACGATCCCGGTCCGCGTGTCGACCTCGACCTCCGCCACCTGCGACGCCCAGGCGTACGCGGCCGAGACGTCGCCCTTGAACTCGCGGTCCTGGTGGTGGCTCGGCGGCTCGTAGTAGAACGTGGTCATCACCAGGTCCGCCTTGTCGGAGAAGTGCAGCGAGCGCAGGAATTTCCCGAGCTCGAACAGCTTTTCGCCTTCGGGGGTGACGACGAACCCTCCGGACAGCTGCAGATCGCCCGACGCCCTTCCGCTTTTCGCGGCGGCGGCGGCGAGGATCTTGTCCTTCGCCTTCTTCGCGGCACCGATCGCCGAATTGCCGGCGATGAAGGTGGTGCGCGAGGCGTGCACGCCGACGTCCCAGGGCGTGATGTCGGTGTCGTTGTTGACCACGGTCACCGACGAGAGGGGAAGGCCGAGCTCCTCGCACACCAGCTGCGCGAGCACGGTCTCCGAGCCCTGGCCGATCTCGGATGCCCCGGTGATCAGCGTGACGTGCGCGAAATCGTCGATCTTGAGGATCGTGCCGCAGCCGTCCGACGGGTAGATCTTGGCGCCGCCGCCGACGTGCAGCATCGACGCGATGCCGACGCCGCGCTTGAGCGGGCTCGCGTCGCCCTGCCGCGACGCGTGCTCGAGGCGCTTGCGCTGGTACGCGCTGCGCGCCGCGGCGGTGCTCAGGCACTCCTTGAAACCGCAGGTCCCGAAGTGCATTCCCTGGGGCGTCACCTCGCCCGGCTGCTGCGCGTTCTTCAGCCGGAACTCGAGCGGATCCATGCCGATCGCGTCGGCGAGCCGGTCCATGTGCGCTTCCACCGCGAAGGTCGCCTGCAGGTTGCCGTAGCCGCGGAACGAGCCCGCGTAGGGATTGTTCGTGTACACGGCGCGCGTGCGGTACTTGCAGTGCGGCAGGCGGTAGAGCGAGGACACCGTCTGCATCATGACGAAGGGCGTCGTCGCGCCCCACGAGGTGTACGCGCCGTTGTCGTGCAGCGTCTCGACCGCGCGGAAGGTGAGAGCGCCGTCCCTGGTGCAGCCCGAGCGCAGCTTCAGGAGCACCGGCTGGCGCGTGGGCGAGGCCTCGAACTCCTCCTCGCGCGTGTAGACGAGCTTCACCGGCCGTCCGGTCGCCCTGGCGAGGAAGATCGCGATCGGCTCGAAGGGATAGATGTCGAGCTTCGAGCCGAAGCCGCCCCCGATCGGAGGCTGGATGATGCGCACCCGGCCCGGATCGATCCCGAGCATCTCGGCGAACTCGCGCTTGTGCAGGAACGGCACCTGCGTGTTGGAGTGCAGCAGCAGGTTGCCGCTCGCGTCGAACTCCGCGATCACCCCGGAGACGCCCATGCAGCAGTGCGTGACGTAGTGCAGCCGGAACACGTCCTCCACCACCGCGTCGGATTCGCGCTCGCCCTGCGCCACGTCGCCCTGCGCGTATTCGAAGGTCATGGCGACGTTGTCGGGCTTGCCGGTGTAGGCGACCGGCGCACCGGGCTTCAGCTGCGGACCGCCGTCGCCGCCGTGCGGCTCGGGGTGGATGAGCGGCGCGCCGGGCTGCAGCGCCTCGACCGGGTCGGTGAGCGGGGGCAGCGGCTCGTACTCGACGCGGATGAGCGCGAGCGCCGCGGCGGCGATCTCCACGCTGTCGGCCGCCACCGCGGCGACCTCGTCGCGCAGGCTCCTCACGCGCCCGGTCTTGAGCGGCAGGTGGTCCTTCGCCACCCCGATCGGACGCTGCCAGGGAACGTCGGCGGCGGTGATCACGGCATGCACGCCGGGAAGCCGCTTCGCCGCGCCGGTGTCGATCGACTTGATGAGCGCGTGCACCTGCGTCGAGCGCAGGATCTTCGCGTGCAGCTGGCCCGGCAGGTCGATGTCGTGCAGGTAGCGCGTCCTGCCGCTCGCTTTTTCGGGCGCATCCATCTTCGGGATGCGCTTGCCGATCAGCGTTTCGCGCGCCACCGTTTTTTGCGCTTCTCCCATGGCTACTTCGCTCCCGCGATCGCCTCGATGATCTTGCGGTAGCCGGTGCAGCGGCACAGGTTCCCCTCGATGCCGCGCCGGATCTCCTCTTCTCCCGCGCCCGGGTTCTTCTCGATCAGATGGCTCGCCTGCATGACCAGCCCGGGCGTGCAGAAGCCGCACTGCACCGCGCCGTGCTCGACGAAGCTCGCGCGCAGTTTCTCGCCCGGCGGCGTCGCCGCGAGCCCTTCGATCGTCGTCACCTCGCGCCCGTCGCAATCCACCGCGAACATGAGGCAGGCGTTGAGCGTCACGCCGTCCACCCGGATGGTGCACGCGCCGCACTCGCCCTCGCCGCATCCGTACTTGGTGCCGGTGAGCCCGACCACGTCGCGCAGCATCGCCAGCGCGCTCATGTCGGCCGCAACGGCGCGCTGCTCGCGCACCCCGTTCAGCGTGAAATCGATCTCAACCTTCGCGGACATCGCAGAGCATCCTTTGCAGCATGTTGCGGACCATCTCGCGCCGGTACCAGTCCGAGGCGCGAATGTCCGAGATGGGATGGATTTCGTCGGCTGCGGCCTCGAGGGCGGCGTCGATCGCCGCGTCGTCCGCGATCCTGCCTTCCAGGGCGGCTTCGACGCGCGGGGCGCGCACCGGCGTCGGCGCCACCGCGCCGAACGCCACCCGCACGTCGCGCAGGACGCGGCCTTCTCGCACGGCCCCGAGGCCGATCGAGATCGCCGCGATGTCGAGCGCGGGCCGGGTGCCGAACTTGAAGTACTCCGAGTCGAAACCGGCCGGCGGCAGCGCGATCTCGACCGCGGTGAGGAGCTCGTGCGCGGCGCGCAGCGTTCGCCCCGGCCCGGTGAGGAATCCGGCGAGCGGCAGCCTGCGCGTGGCCAGGGTGCCGTTCGGCTTGCCCGCGAGCACCACCTGCGCATCGAGCACGAGCAGCGGCACCAGCGTGTCGCCCGCGGGCGAGGCGTTGCACAGGTTCCCGCCGAGCGTCGCGGCGTTGCGGATCTGGTCGCTCGCGAAGTGATCGCAGGACTGCCACAGGGCGCGAAAGCGGCCGCGCACCAGGGGGCTCTCCAGCAGCTCGGTGATCGTGGTGAGCGCGCCGATGCGCACCACGCCGTTCGACTCGCCAATCCCGCGCAATTCGGCGATCCGCCCGATGTTGAGGAGCGTCTTCTGGAACCGCAGGCGCCCCGCGTTCGCCTGCGGCATGACGTCGGTGCCGCCGGCGAAGACGGTTGCGCCGCCCGCGCTCAGCAGCTCGGCCGCTTCCTCGAGCGTGCGGGGCGCCGCGTAGCGTTCGATCCCGCTCATGTCAGAACCGCAGCGGCTCGCGGTAGCGTCCGTAGACTCCGGCGAGCGCCTGGGTGATCTCGCCCACGCTCGCGTACGCCTTCACCGCCTCGACCACCGCGGGCATGACGTTTTCGCCGGCCTCGGCCGCGCGCCGCAGCCCGGCGAGCGCCGCGGCCACGTCTGCCGCGGCGCGCCGGTTGCGGATTTCACCGAGGCTTTCCACCTGCCTGCGCGCGTCGTCCTCCTGGTACGGATGCAGCTGCACCTCGTGCTCCTCGGCCTGCTCGCTGCGGTAGCAGTTGACGCCGACCTTGCGGAACTCGCCCGACTCGATCGCGCGCTGCATGCGGTGGGCCTGCGCCGAGACCTTCGCCTGGATCGCCCCTTCGGCGACCAGCTTGACGATGCCGCCCGCCGCGTCCACCTCGGCCATGGTTCTCTCCATCCTCGCGCGCATCTCGTTGGTGAGCGTCTCGACGTACCACGACCCGCCGAGCGGGTCGACCGTGTCGGCGAGCCCCGTCTCCTCGACGAGGAGCTGCATGGTGCGCAGCGAAATGCGCTGCGCGTACTCGGTGGGGATGGTGTATCCCTCGTCGTAGCAGCACAGCGCCATCGTCTGCGCGCCGGAGAGCGCCGCGATCAGCCCGTAATAGGCGCCGCGCACGATGTTCACCTCGGGCTGCTCGTAGGTGAGCCCGCCCCCGCCGCCGCCCGCGATCATGCGCATCCACGCCGACTCCGGCTTGGTCGCGCCGAAGTGCTCCTTGACGATCTTCGCCCACAGGCCGCGCGCGGCGCGGAACTTGCACACCTGCTCGAACAGGTTGCCGAACACGTTGAAATTGAACGACAGCCGGCCCGCGAACTCGTCGATGTCGAGGCCGCGCCCGAGCGCCTCGTCGGCGTAGGCTTTCGCGATGCAGAACGCATACGCCATCTCCTGCACCGGGTTCGCTCCAGACTCGCGGATGTGGTAGCCGCACACCGATACCGGGCTGTACTTCGGCGCATGCCGCGCGCAGTACTCGATGGTGTCGCCGACGAGCTTGACCGAAGGCTCGACCGGGTAGATCCAGGTGCCGCGGCCGATGAACTCCTTGAGAATGTCGTTCTGCGCGGTGCCGCGCAGGCCGGCGAGGTCGTAGCCGCGCTTCTCGGCCATCGCCAAGTACATCGCGATCAGCTGCGGCGCCGCGCCGTTCACCGTGAGCGAGACGGTGATGCGCTCGAGGTCGATGCCATCGAACGCGATCTCGAAGTCGGCGAGCGTATCGACCGCCATGCCGACGCGCCCGACCTCGCCCGCGGCGAGCGGGTCGTCCGAGTCGAGGCCGCACTGCGTCGGCAGGTCGAAGGCGACGTTCAGGCCCGTCTGGCCGTTGGCGATCAGGTAGCGGAAGCGCTTGTTGGTGTCCGCCGGATTGCCGAAGCCGGTGTACTGCCGCATCGTGTACGGCCGCTGCCGGTACATGAGCGGATGAATGCCGCGCACGAACGGGTACGCGCCGGGCTCGCCGACGAAGCCGAAGCCGCCGCTCGACTCGACGTCCCCCGCCGTGTAGACAGGCCGGATCTCGATCCCCGACTCGTTCACCACCGGCCGCAGCCGCAGCCTCTCGTTCATGGCACGTTCGCCTTGATGAAGTTGACGATGTCGTCGAGCCTGGAGCTCGACGGAAAAACGCCGCGAAAGCCCAGCTCGCGCAGCCGCGCGTGGTCCTGCCTCGGCAGGTTGCCGCCGATCATCCACAGCTTGCCGCCGAGGCCCGCCTGCTCCAGCAGCGGCTTCAATTTCTCGCAGAACGGCAGGTGCGAGCCCGCCATCGAGGAGAGCGCGATCACGTCGGCGTCCTCCTCGAGCGCGATCCGCGCCACCGCTTCGGGCGTCTGCCGCAGTCCCGTGTACGCCACTTCCATGCCGGCTTCCATCAGCGCGCGCACCACCACCTTCGCGCCGTGGTCGTGGCCGTCGAGGCCGGGCTTGGCGAGAACCACCTTGATCGGGCGATTCACGCGCACACCTCCTTTGCGATGATCAGCTTGAGAATCTCGCTGGTGCCGCCGCCGATCAGGGTGAAACGCACGTCCCTCAGGTAGCGCTGCGCCGGGTATTCCATCGCGTAGCCGTAGGAGGCGAAGATGCGCGCCGCCTGGTCGCAGACGGAGGCCGCCGTCTCGCTCGCGAACAGCTTCGCCATCGCCGCCTCCTTGCGGTGCGGCTTGTCGGCATCGCACAGCCAGGCCGCGCGATAGACCAGTTGCGTCGCCGCCTCGAGCCCGGTGGCCATCTCGGCGAGCTTCAGCTGGATCGCCTGGTAGCGATTGATCGCGCTTCCGAACTGCCTGCGCTCGGCGGCGTAGCGCAGCGCCGCCTGCAGCGCCGCGCGCGCGACGCCCAGCGCCATCGCCCCGGTGATGATGCGGATCTCGGCGAGCGTTTTCCTGAGGTGACCTTCGCCGTCGCCCTCCTCCTTCGACAGGCGGTGCGAGTCCGGGACGAAGCAGTCCTCGAAGGCGAGCTCGGAAGTCGGCAGCGCCCACACGCCCATCTTCTCGATCTGGCGGCCGATCGCCAGCCCCTTGAAGCCGCGTTCGACCAGGAAAATGGTGAGCTTGCGCGCTTCGCCCGCTCTTGCGAACACGGTGAAGAAATCGGCCACCGGGGCCGAGGTCACCCAGGTCTTGCGCCCGTTCAGCACATAGCCGCCGTCCACTTTCCTCGCCTGCGTGGCGATGCTGTCCAGGTCGCTGCCGGCGTCCGGCTCGGTCATGCAGATGGCGCCGATCCTCTCCCCCTTCAGCGCCGGCTTGAACAGGCGCTCGAGCACCTCGCCCGATCCGAGCATGTGCAGGAACTTGGTGCCCATCAGCGACTGCATCGCCGCGCAGCCGGCGAGCGACATCGAGCCGCGCGCGATCTCCTCCAGCGCCAGGCAGAATTCCGCCAGCCCGGTGCCGCTGCCGCCGACCTCTTCCGGATAGCGCATCCCGAATAGGCCCATGTCGGCGAGCTGCCCGAACAGCTCGCGCGGGAACTGGTGCGCCGCGTCGAGCGCCGCGGCCTGCGGGGCGACGCGCTCGTCGGCGAAGCGCGCGAACGTGTCGCGGATCGCCCGCTGCTCGGAGGTGGGCTCGAAGTCCATGCGCTCTCAGGCCGACACGGCCCGCCGGATTTCCTCTTTCCTGAGCTTGCCGAGCTCGGTCCGCGGCAGCGCGGCCAGGAAGCGGACTTCGCGCGGCTGCTTGTAGCGCGCGATGCGCCCCTGGAACAGCGCCAGCACGTCCGCTTCGCACATGCACGCGCCGGGCTTGAGCACCACCGCGGCGACCACCGCCTCGCCCCAGCGCCCGTCGGCGCGCCCCACCACGCAGGCCTCCTCGATCGTCGGGCACTCGGCGAGGATGTTCTCGAGCTCGGCCGGATAGATGTTCTCGCCGCCCGAGATGATCATGTCTTTCTTGCGCGACACGACGTAAAGGTGCCCTTCCTCGTCGAAGTGCCCGATGTCGCCCGAGCGGTACCAGCCGTCGCGCAGCGCCTGCGCGGTCTCGTGCGCGTCGTTCCAGTACTGCGCGGCGACGTTCGGCCCGCGCACTAGGATCTCGCCGTCGCGGCCCGCGGCAAGCTCGTCTCCCGCATCGTCCACCACCTTGACCTCGCAGTGAAGCGCCGGCACGCCGGCCGAGCCTGCCTTGCGCTCGGCGTCCTCGGCGCGCACGTAGGTCGCGATCGGGCAGGTCTCGGTCGCGCCGTACACCTGCACCAGCGGCACGCCGCGCGCATTCACCTTGCGCACGAACGCTTCCGGGACGATGGTCGAGCCGGTGGTGATCATGCGCAGGCTGGAGAGGTCGGCGCTCGCCCAGCGCGCGCTTTCCATCATCGCCGAGAGCTGCGCGGGAACCAGCACCGCCAGCGTGATGCGCTCGCGCTCGATCGCCTCCAGCGCCGCCTGCGCATCGAACCGGGCGTGCAGCACCACGCTCGCCCCGGCGTGCAGCGCCGGGGTCGTCAGGATGTTCAGGCCGCCGACGTGAAACAGCGGCAGCGTCGTGAGCACGCGGTCGGCGCTGGTGAGATCGTGCATGTGGGTGCTGTTCACCGCGTTCCAGAGCAGCGCGCGCTGCGTCAGCACCACGCCCTTGGGCGCGCCGGTCGAGCCCGAGGTATGGCAAAGGAGCACCGGCGAATCCTCCGCGCCCTCCTGCGGCGGGGATGCCGCCGCGTTCTTCCACGGCGATTCCTCGAGCGCGACGATCAGCGTGCGCTCCAGACCCGATCGGATGCTGCGCACGTGCTCCGCGAAGGCCGGCTCGACGACGAGGACCCGCGGCGGGCAGGCGGCAATCATGCGCTCGTGCTCGGGCACCGCGAGCCGCCAGTTGAGCGGCGCGAGCATCGCGCCCAGCCGCGCGCAGGCGAAAAGCATCGCCAGCATTTCCGGGTGGTTGAGGCCGAGATAGGCGACCGCGTCGCCGCGCCCGACGCCGAGCGCGGCGAGCCCCGCGGCCGCGCGCCCGGTGCGCCGTGCGAACGCGCCGTAGCTGATGTCCTGCGCGCCGAACCGGATCGCGGTCTTGCCGGGCGCGAACGCCGCGTGCCGCGCGATCCAGCCGGCGAGGTTCACGTCCCGGCCCCGGTCACTTCGAGCACCACCGCCATCGCGGTGTCGCCCGCGGCGCAGCCGGTGAAAAGGCCCCAGCCGCCGCCGCGCAGCACCAGCTCCTCGACCAGCTCGATGACCGCGCGCGTGCCCATCGGCGCCTGCGGGTGCCCCCAGACCAGCGAGCAGCCGTAGCGGTTGAAGCGCTCCAGCGGCACACCGGTCTGGCGCGAGAACAGGATATCGTTCACCGCGAAGGGGTTGTGCGTCTTGATCGCGGCCATGTCGGCGAAGTTCTTCCCCGCCTGCGACAGCGCCCGCTGCGCGGCCGGGATCGGCGCCTCCGGCATGTAGCCGAGCGCGGCGCGCGCCTGGCCGAAGCCGTGCAGGCGGATGCGGATCCGGGAATCGCGGCTCAGCTCGCCCACCCGCCCGGCGCTCGCCAGCACCATCGCGGCGTTGCCGTCCGCCGGGTGCGTCTGCGCGCCGTGGGTCACGGTGCCGCCTTCGAGCACCGGCTTGAGCTTCGCCAGTCCCTGCGCCGTGGAAAAGTTGATGCCCTCGTCTCCCGCAAGCGTCGCGACGGTCTTGCGGTACCGGGGATCGGGCACTTCGAACGGCAGCGCCATGAAGCGCTTGTGGAACGCCGAGTCGTCCGCGAGCGCATCGCGGTACTGCTGCTCGCGCTGCAGGACGACTTCATGCTGCTCGGCCGTCGTGATCTTGTGTCTGGCGGCGACGTTCTCGGCGGTGCGCACCATGGCGTGCGGCCCCAGCGGATCGCAATTGAAATTGTCCATCACCCAGTCTTCGTGCGCGCCGGTGCCGCCGGGCCCGCGCGGATTCGGGTAATACAGGTGCGGCCCGTTGGAAGTGCGGTCGCAGGTGAGCGCGAGCGAAACCTGCGCGAGGCCGCACTCGATTTCCTGCGCCGCGGCGAGCAGCACCCGCACGCCCGTGGCGCAGGCCTGCATGAGCGTCGGCCCGCCGATCTGGCCGGCCCCGGTCAAGCCCGAGAGCCAGGGCAGGCCGAAAAAGGAATGCTGCTGCGGCACGCTCAGGCCGAGCACGCCGTGATCGAGCGAAGCCGGCGCGATGCCGCGGCTCGCCAGCTCCTTCCTTGCCACGTGCGCCGCGAACTCGATCGAATGGAGGTTCGCGAACGCGCCCTGCCAGCGCGCGAACGGCGTGCTCCAGTACGCGCCGTACGGGATTTCCGCCTTGTACGTCACCGGGTGCTCTTTTTCTCGAGGAGAATTCGCTTGGCGTTGCCGAGGTGAGCGAGCATCGCGGCGGCCGCCTCCTCGCCATCGCCGCGCTCCAGTGCCGCGAGAAGACGCCGCAGGCCCTCCAGCACGAGCACGCGCACCGCCTTGTCCTCCAGCGTGAACGCGCGCAGATAGCGCACGTGGTCGGCGTAGAGCTCGATGGCGCGGGAAAGCCGCCGGTTCGGGACCAGCGCCATCCACGCCGCGCGGAAACGGTAGTTGGCCTCCATGAACTCCGCGCCGTCGCGGGCGACGTGCGCCGCGCCCATTTCCTCGAGCGCGCGGCGCAGCGGCGCGAGCGCCTCGCGGCCGGGGGACCGCCGGGCGATCAGGCGCAGCGCTTCGGGCTCGAGCAGATCGCGCAGCGCATAGATGTCCCCGATGTCGGAGTCGGTGAGCGCCGGGACCGTGAAGCTGCGGCCGTCGGCGACGACCAGTCCATCGGCCGCGAGCCGCGCCAGCGCCTCGCGCACCGGCGTACGCGAAACGCCCAGCCGGGCCGCGAGCGCGGCCTCCTGCAGCGGCTGTCGGGTCTGGATGCGCCCTGCGCGCAGGTATTCGCGCAACGTGGCGTAGACGCGGTCGCCGAGCGGCTGCGGCCGCTCGAGCGCCTCGAGCTTGGCGATCATGCCGCCTCGGGTCTGGGTGAAGGTGTACGGTATACCGTATACTTCAGTCCGGGCGTTGTCAAGGACAAGACCGTGCGCGTGGGCATCGACGTCGGCGGCACCTTCACCGATTTCGTCCTGGTGGACGACGCGACCGGGACGTTGAGCACCTATAAGTGCCTCACCACGCCGCGCGATCCGTCGGAGGCGATCGTCGCGGGGATCCGCGCTCTGGAGGAGCGCAGCCCCGGCTGCCTCGAGCGCATGGAGGAAGTGATCCACGGCACGACGCTCGTCATCAACGCCATCCTCGAGCGCAAGGGCGCGCGCACCGGCCTCATCACCACCGCAGGGTTCCGCGACGTGCTGGAGCTCGGGCGCGAGATCCGTTACGCCGCGTACGACGCGTTCGCGGAATTTCCCGAGCCGCTGGTGCCGCGCGAGCGGCGGCTGGAGGTGAGCGAGCGGCTGCGCGCCGACGGCAGCGTGCTCAAGGCGCTCGACGAGGGCGAAGCGCGCAGCGTCGCGCGCGCGATGCGGGATCTCGCGGTCGAATCGGTCGCGGTGTGCCTGCTCAACTCGTTCGAGAACCCCGCGCACGAGCGGGCACTCAAGCGCGTCATCGCCGAGGAGCTCCCCGAGGCCTCGCTGTCGATCTCCTGCGAGGTGCTGCCGCAGATCCGCGAGTACGAGCGCACCAGCACCACCGTGGTGAACGCCTACGTCAAGCCGCTCACCGAAAAGTACCTGCGGCGGCTGGAGGAGCGCCTCGCGTCGGCCGGCTTTCGCGGCCGGCTGTTCGTCATGCTGTCCTCCGGGGGCGTGACCTCGGCGCAGACCGCGGCCGAGTTCCCCGTGCGGATCATCGAATCCGGCCCGACGGCTGCCGTGATCGCGGCCCAGCACTACAGCCGGCTGTTCAAGCTGCCGGAGATGTTCTGCTTCGACATGGGCGGCACGACCGCGAAGTCCTGCCTCATCCAGGGCGGCGAGGCGGGCGTGGTGTCCAGCTTCGAGGTCGGGCGCGTGCAGCGCTTCTGCAAGGGAAGCGGTCTCGCCATCCAGGTGCCGGTGGTGGACCTCATGGAAATCGGCGCGGGCGGCGGCAGCATCGCGCGCAGGAGCCGGCTCGGCACGCTGCAGGTCGGGCCCGACAGCGCAGGGGCCGAGCCAGGGCCGATCTGCTACGGGCGCGGCGGCCGCGAGCCGACGGTCACCGACGCCGATCTGCTGCTCGGCTATCTCGACGCCGATTACTTTCTCGGCGGCACGATGCGGCTGGATGCGGCGGCGGCGCGGCGCGGGATCGAGGAGCGCGTGGCCGAGCCGCTCGGCGTGTCCCTCATCCAGGCGGCGTGGGGCATTCACGACCTGGTCAACGAGAACATGGCCGCGGCGGCGAAGACGCACATCGCCGAGCACGGCGGCAATCCGGGGGTGGTGACGGTCGCCGCGTTCGGCGGCGCCGGCCCGGTGCATGCCTGCGGGCTTGCGCGCAAGCTCGGCGCGCCGCGCCTGATGGTGCCGCCGAACGCGGGCGTCGGCTCCGCGCTCGGCTTCTTCGCCGCGCCGCGCGCGTTCGATCTCGTGCGCAGCCACAAGACGGCGCTCGCCTCGGCCGATTTCGCGCAGATCGAGGCGCTGTTCCGCGAGCTGGAGGCTGAGGGCGAGCGCACGCTTCGCCGGGCGGGGGCCGGGGGCCCGGTCGAGTTCTCGCGCTCGGTGGATGCGCGCTTCGTCGGCCAGGGATCGGAAACCGCGCTGCCGATCCCCGAGCGCGACTTCACCCGCCTCGACCCGGCCGAAGTTCGCCGCAGGTTCGACGACGCCTACACGCGGCTCTACGGGCGGACCTATCCGGAGTCGCCGGTCGAGCTGGTGAATTTCCGCGTCCGCACGAGCCTCCCCGTGCGGCCGCTCTCGCTGCCGAGGCTCGCGGCGAACGGCCGCGCGCAGGACGCAATCAAGGGGCAACGCCGCGCGTATTCCGGGCTCGCGCGCGAGTTCCTGCCCTTCACGGTCTACGACCGCTACCGGCTCGCGCCGGGCGCCCGGCTCCCGGGCCCGGCGATCGTCGAGGAGCGCGAATCGACGCTGGTCGTCGGCGAGGACGCGAGCGCCCGGCTCGACGAGTACGGCTTCTTGTGGATCGATCTCGCCCCGGAGGCAGGCCATGGCACGCAAATTTGATCCGATCGCCGTCGAGATTCTCTGGCGCCGCCTCGTTTCGATCGTCGACGAGGCCGACGCCGCGGTCGCGCGCACCGCGTTTTCGAGCCTGCTGCGCGACGCGCACGACTACACCTGCATGTTCACCGACCGCCGCGGCCGCGAGCTCGCGCAAGGGACGTTCGCCACGCCCGGGCAGTCGGGCGCGATGGCCCTCGGCGTGAAAAAGCTCGTGCAGAGCCTGCCCGCCGACTCGTTCCGTCCCGGCGACACCTACATCACCAACGATCCCTGGGCGCTCGCCGGGCACCTGAACGACGTCTGCGTGCTCGGTCCGATCTTCCATCGCGGCAGGCTCGCGGCATTCACCGCGTGCATCCTGCACCACGGCGACATCGGCGGGCGGGTGGCTTCCGACAATCGCGAGGTATTCGAGGAAGGCCTGTTCATCCCGCTGGTGAAGCTCTACGACGGCGGGCGCCTGAACCAGGGAGTGCTCGACATGATCCGCGCCAACGTGCGCACGCCCGAGCAGGTGACCGGCGATATCCGATCGCAGGTCGCGGCGAACCACGTCTGCGCCGAGAAGATCCTTCGCATGCTGGAGGAGCAGGGCTGGGAGGACCTCGATGAGCTGGCCGAGGAGATCATCGGGCGAAGCGAAGCGAGCATGCGCGCCGCGATCGCCAAGGCGCCGCCCGGCGTCTATCGCGCCGAGGGCGCGATCGAGCAGGGGGAAGGCCAGCCCGACGTGGTCATCAAGTGCGCCGTGGAGATCGCCGGGAGCGACATCAACGTGGACCTCGCCGGCTCCTCGCCGCAGGTCGATTGGGGCGGCAATGTCGTCTACAACTTCACCTACGCGTACGTGCACATGGCGGTGAAGAGCATTTTCGACCCCGACATCCCGAACAACGACGGCGTCGCGGCGCCGATCCGCCTCGCCGCGCCGGAGGGAACGGTCGTCAACTGCCGCTACCCGGCGGCGGTCGCGGCACGCATGCAGATCGGGCATTTCATGACCGAGATCATCTACCGTGCGCTCGCGCAGGCCCTGCCCGGGCGCGTGGTCGCGGGCTGCGGCGGAACGCCGGCGACGATGCAGGTGTTCTACGGGCGGCGCAGCGGCGGCGAGCCGTTTCACGCCGTGCTCATCCGCGGCGGCGGCCTGGGGGCGGGCGCAGCGCGCGACGGCGGGGGCTGCTTCATCTTCCCGGCCAACGGCGCCAACACCCCGGTCGAGATCCTGGAGAGCGACGCGCCGCTGATCGTCGAGCGGCGCGAGTTGCTGGCCGACTCGGGCGGCGCGGGAAAGCAGCGCGGCGCGCTCGGCAGGCGCGAAGTGTTCCGCGTGCCCGACGACGCCCGGGCGCCGCAGCCGCCGGTGCGCCTCGCGATCCAGTCCGGGCGGTTCCGCCTCCCGCCCGAAGGCCTGTTCGGCGGCAAGCCGGGCGCAAAAGCGCAGTTTCTCGTCAACGGCAGCCCGGCGGATCCTTATGGCCTGACGCTTCTGAAACCCGGCGACTCGGTGGTGATGGACGCGGCCGGCGGCGGCGGCTACGGCGACCCGAAACAACGCGACCGCGAGGCGCTCGAGCGCGACGTGCGCGAAGGCAAGGTGAGCCCCGCGGCCGCGCAGCGGGATTACTGACGGGTTTCCCGCAGGTGCCGAGCGGCGAAAAGCCGCCGGATCATTGAGCGCATGCCGACTGCGCATTGACAAGGCCGGCGCTCCGGCTCATGATGTATCTACGTGTAGATACTATGGAGCGATCAATGGCAACCAAGGGCTCGCGGATGGAACTCATGGTGTCGAAGTGGGGCAACAGCCTCGCGGTGCGCTTGCCGGCTGAATCGGCCAAGCGGATCGGGGTGGGCGAGGGTGATACGCTCATTGCGGAGGTTTCGGCCGACGGGCGCCTGGTACTCGCCCCGGAAGGCCGCGCCATCGGTAAAGCCGAGACGCGCCGCCTGCGTCAATTCCTTGCCCGCCAGAAGGAGACGGTGCCGGTGGTCGGAGAAATGCGCCGCGGCGCGCGCTACTGATGATCTACGTTGATACGAGCGCCCTGGTTCCGGTCTTCATCCGGGAGCCGAAGAGCGAGGCCGTCATAGCCTGGATCGAATCCTCGGGCGAGCGTCTGGCGATCAGCGAGTGGTCCCTGGTCGAGTTCGCTTCGGCCGCCGCGATCAAGGTACGCACCGGCCAGTCGGCGGCGAACCTGGTGAAACAAGCCACGGCACGGGTCCACGAGTTCGCGCAGAAGCATTGCACGATAGCCGTTCCCGGACGGGAGGAATTCCGTCGCGCCGCTGCGCTGGCGGGCGACGACGCGTTGAAGCTACGGGCGGGCGATGCGCTTCACCTCGCCATTGCCGCAAGTCTGAGCGCGCAGGGCATACTCTGCCTCGACGAGGCGGTGATCGAGAGCGCCAAGTCGCTCGGGCTGGGCGTTGTAACGGTTTGAACGAACGATAGGTAATTCAATCCTGCTCTTTTCGCGCGTCTGGCCGATGGCGACGGTTTCGCGCTGATTCACCGCTGCCGAGCATTGCGCCGGGAAGCATGTTGCGCCTGCGCTCGGCCGATCGGCAACGCCGGTTACGTCGAAATCGCCACCATGCCGCTCGATCCCGCGTGCAGGCAGTGCGCGAGCATGCGGCTGCGCAGCTCCTGCGTGAGCGCCCGTTCCTCCACGAGAAACCCGAGCACCGCGAGCCGCAATCCCGCGGCGAGCAGCGCCTCTGGAAAAAGGCGGCACTGACCTGGGTTTCGCCGATCCTGCTTGCGCGACGCGCCGCCAAGTAATACTATTTGTAGACGGTATTACTTTTTGGGGTCCGCCGATGAACACCAGCACGCTTACGATAAAAGGCCAGGTCACGATTCCGAAGCGCCTGCGCGATTACCTCGGCCTCTCGCCGGGGGACAAGGTACGCTTCGATTACACGGACGACGGTGCAGTGCGCATCGTGGCGCCGCGCAAGCCCGGCCAGGGCAAGGGCAGGAAGGCGAGCCGGGTCTCGGCGCTGCGCGGCACGCGCAAAACGGGCATGAGCACGGATGAAATCATGAACCTGCTGCGCGGCTACGGCGACGACGCCGGCGACCCGGGATTCAAAACCGGAAAGAAATGATCCTGGTTGATTCCTGCGTCGTCATCGACGTGCTGGAGAACGACCGCAAATGGGCCGATTGGTCGCAGACGCAGCTCGAGCTCTGGAGCGCACGCGGTCCGCTGCTCATCGACCCGGTGATCTACGCGGAGCTGGCGGCTTACGCCCGAAGCAAGGAGTCGCTTGAAGCGGAAATCGCCACGGCGGGATTGCTGATGCGTGAAATGCCGCGCGATGCCCTGTTCCTCGCGGGGCGCGCGCATGCCGCGTATCGCAGCCGCGGTGGAATCCGAACCGGGATCCTTGCGGATTTCATGGTCGGTGCACACGCGGCCGTCGCCGGTTGCCCCCTGCTCACACGCGACCGGCGGCGCTACGCCGCCTACTTTCCGTCTCTGGCTCTGGTCACACCCGAAAGCCGTGCAGGATGACTGCCCGGAGAGCCGCATGGACAATGCGTAGCGCGCTTACGCCATCGTCCGCACCTGCGCTTGGGCTTCCCGCAGGTGCCGAGCGGCGACGCGCAGCTCCCGAGACGGGGCTGCGCGGCATTCCTCCAATGCGAGGATCGCCGCTTTCTTGCATGCCAATTCCAGACCTGCACCCGTCCAGCCCCCGGTGGCCTCCGCGAGCTCGGCGAGATTCACATCGTTGTCCAGGGGCAGTCCCTCGGTATGGATCTCGAGAATCCGGCGCCGCTCGTCGCGATCGGGCAGCGGCAACTCGAGCACGTAATCGAACCGGCCCGCGCGCAGGAGCGCGGGCTCCATCAGGTCGGGTCGATTGGTTGCCCCCAGCACCGCTACGCCGAGCGAGCCGTGAAGCTCATCCAGCTCGCGAAAGAGCTGGCTGACCAGGCGCGGAAACAGGCTTCCCGCCTCCTGAGCGGACCGGGCGGGGACCAGCGATTCGATTTCGTCGAAGAACAAGATGCAAGGGGACGCCTGCTTGGCCCGCTTGAACACTTCGCGCAGGCCCTTTTCCGACTCGCCCACCCATTTCGACAGCAGGCTTGGCTGGTCCACCGTGATCAGGGTGAGCCCCAGCTCTCCGGCCAGGGCGCGCGCCAGCAAGGTTTTCCCGGTGCCCGAGGCCCCGGTGAGCAGGACGCCCTTCGGCGGGTTGAACCGCGTGTGGCCAAGGAGCGCGCCGCCTGCGCGGACGAGCTGCAGGATGGAACTGAGGGTTCGCTTCGTTTCGGCCAGGCCGCCCACGTCCTTGAAGCTGAGCCGCGGCCGCTCCGCCAGGAATTCCCGGGTGGATGTCGGTTCCACCACTTTGAACGCCGCCAGAAAATCTTCGCGAGTGACCTGGAATGCCAGCGCGTCCAGTTGGGGCTTCAGGTCGACCTCGAAACGTACGCGCGGGATCAGGCGGCGCAGGGCCACCATCCCCGCCTCTTTGCACAGGACCTCCAGATCCGCGCCAACGTAGCCGTGGGTGATCTCAGCGATCTGCTCCAGGTCCACGTCGGCTCCGAGCGGCATGCGGCGCGAATGGATGCCCAGTATCCGGCGGCGCGCGGCCCGGTCGGGAACGCCGATGGCGATCTCGCGGTCGAAGCGTCCCGGCCGCCGCAGCGCCGGGTCCACCAGCTCCGGCATGTTGGTGGCGCCGATGACCACCACTTCGCCGCGCTCCACCAGACCGTCCATCAGCGCCAGAAGCTGCGCCACCACCCGCTTTTCCACGTCGCCGACGACTTGGGCGCGTTTGGGTGCGAGGGCGTCAAACTCGTCGAGGAAGATGATGCTGGGCGCGTTGCGCTGCGCTTCTTCGAAGATCTGGCGCAGCTTGGCCTCGCTCTCGCCGTAGTACTTGTGGATGACCTCCGGGCCGTTCACGTGGATGAAATGCGCCCGCACCTCGCTGGAGACTGCCCGGGCAATCAGGGTCTTGCCCGTGCCTGGAGGTCCCGTCAGAAGCACCCCCTTGGGCGGATCGATTCCAAGCACGCCAAAGAGCTGGGGGAATTTCAGCGGCAGCTCGACCATCTCCCGGACCAGCGATACCTCTCGCTCCAGACCGCCGATGTCCTCGTAGGAGACGCGATAGGCCGTCTCGGCGGAAACCTCGGGAACTTTGAAAGCGATGGAGGTGTTAGCGGAGATCAGCAGCGCACCCCGTGGCGCCGCGCCCTCGACGGTGAAGGACCGCGGGCGCGCACCCAGGAAGCTCACCTGGAGGTGATCGCCGGGAACGACCGGAACGCCGGAGAGGAGTTGGCGCAGGTGCGGAATCTCCTCTTCGGTGGGAGCGGAGTGCCCGGCCTGCACCGTGGCGAGCAGCAACGACTCCGCCGCCTTGAACGGGACCTTCCGAACCGTCACCCACTCGTCCACTCCAGCCTGCGCGTTGCCGCGGGTTGTGCCATCGATTAACACCAAAGCTTGTCCGCAATGGCTGGACGGTGCCTGGGCAGCCCGCGCCACCGTGGCGCGGCGGCCGGTGATCATCAAGACGTCCCCGGGCACGGCGTGGAGCCGCTTCAAGTCGTCCGCATCCAGGCGGACCAAGCCTCGGCCGGTGTCCTCCAGGAACGACTCGGCCACCCGGAATTTGGGGTGCGCCGCCGTGTCCATTTTTTTCTTGTCAGCTGACGCGCGCCGCGAGAGCCTCGTGCATGGCCTGCGCGGCGCGCTTGCCGGCGCCGGCGGCGAGGATCACGGTAGCGGCACCGGTGACGGCATCACCGCCGGCGAACACCAGCGATTTCGAGGTGAGCCCCGTCTGCTCGTCCGCAACGAGGCAGCCTTTCTGGTTCGTGAGCAGGCCCGAGGTCGTGCGGGTCAGCAGCGGATTCGGGGTGGTGCCGATTGCGAGCACCACGTTGTCGACGGGGAGCTCGAGCTCGCTGCCTTCGATCGGGATCGGGCGCGCGCGGCCCGAGGCGTCCTTGGGACCGAGCTGCATTCTCTGGCACTTCAGGCCCGTGGCCCAGCCCTCGGCGTTGCCCAGGATCTCGAGCGGGTTGGTGAGCCAGTGGAACTTCACGCCTTCCTCGAGCGCGTGGTGGTATTCCTCGATGCGCGCGCCCATTTCTTTCTCGCTGCGCCGGTAGACGATCATTGCCTCCTCGGCGCCCATGCGCAACGAGGTGCGCACCGCGTCCATCGCCGTGTTGCCCGCCCCGATCACCGCCACGCGCTTGCCGACGCGCACCGGCGTGTCGGCCTCGGGAAACTCATAGGCGCGCATCAGGTTGATGCGGGTGAGGAACTCGTTGGCGGACATCACGCCGTTCAGGTTCTCGCCCGGGATGCCCAGGAACTGCGGCAGTCCCGCGCCGGTGCCGATGAACACCGCCGAGTACCCGTGCTTCTCGAACAGCTCATCCAGCGTGAGGGTCTTGCCGATGATGACGTTGCAGACGATTTCCACGCCCATCGCCTTCAGGAGGCCGATCTCCCAGTCGAGAACCGCCTTGGGCAGCCGGAACTCCGGGATGCCGTAGCGCAGCACTCCGCCAGGAGCGTGCAACGCTTCGTAGATCGTGACGGGGTAGCCGAGGCGCGCGAGCTCCCCGGCGCACACCAGCCCCGAGGGGCCCGACCCGATGACGGCGATCTTCTCCGCGCGCGTGAGCTTCGCCTGGACGGCGGGCGGCTGCGTGCGCTCCCAGTCGGCCACATAGCGCTCGAGGTGCCCGATCCCTACCGGGTCGAAGTTCTTGGTCATGCTGCATTCGGCCTCGCACTGGGATTCCTGCGGGCAGACGCGGCCGCAGATCGCCGGCAGCGGGTTCGCCGAGCGCAGGATCTTCGCGGCAGCGGCCATGTCGCCGATCGCCACCGCGTGGATGAACTCGGGGATCGGGATCTGCACCGGGCAGCCGTCGACGCACACCGGTTCCTGGCAGCGCAGGCAGCGCTCGGCTTCGAAGACGGCGTGGAACACCGTGTATCCCCGGTTGACTTCCCGGAAGTCGTGCGCGCGCTCGTGCGCGTCGCGCACCGGCATCGGGGTCTTCTCGGCGCGCTTGACGGGCATCAGCGCGACTCCCTTGCCGCCATGCAGGCAACCCGCTCGAACGCCTGCTTCTCTTCCCTCACGTACTGCTTGTTGCGGCGCATCGCGACGTCGAAGTCCACCTCGTGGGCGTCGAAACAGGGGCCGTCGACGCACGCGAACCGGGCCTTGCCGCCGACGGTCACGCGGCAGCCGCCGCACATGCCGGTGCCGTCGACCATGAGCGGATCCATCGACACCAGCGTCTTCACCTTGGCTTCCCGCGTGGCGTCGGCGACGGCGCGCATCATCGCCATCGGGCCGATCGCGACCACGTGATCGGGCCGTCCCGGCCCGTCGCCCGCGATCAGCTGCGCCAGGCGCTGCGTGACAAAGCCCTTGAACCCCGCGGAGCCGTCGTCGGTGCAAACCTCGACGTTGCGGCAGAGCGGCCGCAACTCGTCGGCCAGGATGAGCAGCTCCTTGGTGCGCGCTCCGAGGATGGCCGTGGTCCGGTCGCCGCGAGCCGAGAGCTCGCGCATCAGGCACAGGAGCGCAGCCGAGCCAAACCCGCCGCCGATGCCGCACACATGGCCGCCGGGCGGAATTTCGATGTGCCCGCCGAGCGGGCCTGCCACATCCAGGATCTCCTCGCCCGCCTCGAGCGCGCAGACTCGCCGTGTGGTGGCGCCGACCTCCTGCACCACGATGGTGAGCGTCCCTGCGGCACGGTCGTAGTCGGCGATGGTGATCGGGATGCGCTCTCCGCCCTCGCGCACCCTGAGCATGACGAACTGTCCGGGCCGCGCCGCGGCTGCGATGAGCGGGGCCTCGATGCGGAAGTATTTCGTGACCGGGGTGAGCCTGCGGGTTTCGAGGATTCGCGCCATGTCGGTCCGCCTAGAGCAGCGGGTGCTCGTGCATCGCCTTGAGCCGCGCCCAGCGCCGGTCGGTTTCGTCCTGAATGGCCTGCACGATCGGGGCGTTCTCGGGCGACAGAAGATGACGGCTCTTGCCCATGAGCTTGAGCCAGTCCGACACCGGATGGCGGCGGCTCGCCGCGTCCGGATCGTAGGTGAGCGTCGTGTGACCGTGCTCGATCTCGTAGAGCGGGAAAAAGCAGCTGTCGATCGCCGCCTGCAGCACCGGCTGCGCGGCATCGTCCGCCGTGGCCCAGAAGGGCGGGCAGAAGGACAGGATCTTGCCGTACACCATTCCCTCTTTCTTCGCATACCACTGGGCTTTCGCTACCTTGCGCATCAGATCCTCCGGGTAGCCTTCGCTCGCGGTGAACACGTAAGGCAGGTGGCACCCGGCAAAAATCTGGGCGGTGTCCTTGTGGTGATAGCGCTTGCCATGCAGGCTCGCGCCGACCTCGCTGGTGGAAGTGCGGTGGCCGAACGGGGTCGAATAGGACAGCTGCGCTCCGGTGTTCATGTAGCCCTGGTTGTCGTATTCCAGGATCATCATCCGGTGGTTGCGGTGCGCGGCGCCGAGCGCCGCGCCCATGCCGATGTCCATGCCGCCGTCGCCGGTGACCATCACGAACGTGATGTCCTTCGATGCGGGCAGCTCGCCGCGCCGGACGCGCTCGTGGTACATCTCCACGAGACCCGAAAGGGTCGCCGCGCCGTTCTGGAACAGGTTGTGGATATAGTTGATCCGGTGCGCCGTCGTCGGGTAGCCGGTCGTCACCACCATGGCGCAGCCGGTCTGGAACAGCACGACGATGTCGCCCTCGAGCACGTTGTAGATCTGGTGCAGCGTCGTGAAGGCGCCGCAACCGGGGCAGGCGCCGTGTCCCGGCGCGATGCGGCTCGGCACCGACGTCATCTTCCACAGGGGCTCGAGCTCGACCTTGAGCCGGCCGGTCGCCTCGTCGCTGCGCACCTTCGCCATGCCGCGCGAAACTTCGGCGGCCGCGATCGGCGCAAGCCCGGGCCGCGGCCTGCTGTCCGGAGCGCCGGGGTTGGCGCCGTGGTACGCGAAGGGCCGGGCGACACGCCCGCACGCCGCCGCCTCCAGCGCCTGCCCGAAGAACTGCTCGCCGTCGGCCGTGTAGAAGTCCTTGCCGCCGAGCCCGTAAATCCGCGACAGGACGAGCGTGCTGTTCTCCGGGTCGAGCTGGATCGCGGCGCGCACCTCGAGCGACAGGTTGCCGCCGCCCGCGCCATACGAATCGGCGCGGTCGCCGATCGTGACTGCCTTCACCGGGCGCAGCGCCCGGCGAAACTCCTCCGCCGGGAACGGCCGCAGCACGTTCGGCGAGAGCACGCCGGCCCGCTTGCCCTGCGCGCGCAATTGGTCGGCGGTGTCCTTCGCCGTCTCGGCGGCCGAGTTGAGCAGCGCGATCGCGACCTCGGCGTCTTCCATCCGGTAGGCGTCGAGCACCGGGGTGGCCCGGCCGGTGATTTTCTCCAGCTCCGCCAGCACCTCCGGAATCACCCGTCGCGCGGCCTCCATCGCCTGCGAGAGCTGGACCTTGTTGTTGATGAGGTCGGGGTCGTTCATGTACGGGCCGAAGGTCGCGGGGTGTTCGGTGTCGAGCGGCGTAGGAAATGCCGGCCGCTCGCCGAGGAAGCCGCGGATCGCCTCCCGGTCGTCGAACACCTGGATGCGCCGCTTCTGATGGCTGGTGAAAAAACCGTCGTACGCCACAATGACCGGCAGCCGCACCTCCGGGTGCTCGCCGATCCTTATCGCGGCGAAATTCAGGTCATACACCGCCTGCGGGTCGCGGGCGCAGAGAACGATCCATCCGGTGTTGAGCGCGTAGTAGATGTCGGAGTGGTCGCCGCGAATGTCGAGCGGCCCGGAGACGGTCCGCGCGGCGATGTTGAGCACCATCGGCACGCGCGTACCGGCCTGGACCGGGAGCTGCTCGAGCGCGTACAGGAGGCCCTGTGAGCTGGTGGCGTTGAGCACCCGGCCGCCGCCGAGCGCTGCGCCGTAGCAGATGCCGGCGGCACCGTGCTCGCCGTCGCCGGCGATCATCACGATGTCGTGCCCGCCCTCGGCCTGCATTGCCGCGAGGTTCTCGGCGACCTCGGTCGAGGGCGTGATCGGAAAGTAGCCCATCACATGAAAACCGATGTCGCGCGCCGCCAGTGCCGCAGCCTCGTTGCCGCTGCGGAACTCGAATTTCTGCCGCACGACGACGGATGGGCGCGCGGTCATTGTCTCGGCCTCATTCGATGAGCTCGGGGAAAAGCGGTACGCGCAGCCGGGCGGCGAGGCCAGGGGTTTCCGCCTTCTTGGTCAACGCGCTGGCCGGGCAGGACTCGACGCAGCGCAGGCAACCCTTGCAGTAGCGGTAATCCACGCCGGTGAGCTCGCGCTCGAACCTGCCGCCTTTCTCGCCGTCTTCCCAGACCAGGCAGAGATCGGGGCACACCAGGTCGCACAGCCCGCAGTGGATGCACCTCTCCCTGTTGAAAACCGGCAGCGATCCGGTGCGCGCTGTCGAAAGGTCGTTCCACACCGTGTTGCCCGGCTCGGGGATGATTGCGCCGATCGGCTGCGTCTCATAGCCCCACGCCGGCTCGGCCCGGGCGGCCGGCAGATCGCCCTCGGCTCGGCCCACGCCCCGGAGCGTCTCGAGCTCCGCGGCCCCGCGCCGGAACGCGCTCTCGTTGGAAGCGACCGCCTCCGGCCGCTTGCCCGCAAACCCCTCGGACAGGGCCTCGAGGACCTTTTCGGCGTCGAGAAAAGGCAACGCGGCGCAAAGCGTCCCGAGCAGGACCGCGTTGGGCCGGGATTTCTCCTTCACCGCGATCCCGAGAGCGTCGACGCGAATGATCCGCACCGTGCTCGGCAGCGCCGCGAGCTCTTCCGGGACCGAGCGCGGCGGCGCGTTGTAGATGAATGTGCCGTCCTTGCGCAGCCCGGCAAAGGTCGCCGGATTGCTCAGAAGCGCGGCGTGGAAAACCACGACGGCATCGGGCGTCTCCACGGGTGCGCTGGTACGGATCGGCCGGTCCGCGGGCGCCAGGCGCACGAACGAGCGCACGAGCGAGCCCTTCTTCTCGGACCCGTACGAGGAAAAATGGGCGCCGTTCAGCCCCATCTTCAGCACCGCGGCGCTCGCCAGCACCTGCCCGGCCGCGTGAGCGCCCAGGCCCCCGATCGATTCGAACCGGATCTCGAAAAACCGGTCGCCCTTCGGCAGCGATACCGTCTCGCTCACCGGTTGTCCCGAGGGCTCAGTGCACCGGCGGCGTGGGAACCGGAGTCTCTACCGGGATGCCGGGCGCCTTCACCTTCGCGTCCACGAACGCCTGCAGCTTGGCGACGTGGACGTCCGCCAGATGCGCGAACCGTCCCTGCAGCTTCAGGTACTCGCGAACCGGTTTGTACCGTTTGGGCTTGAACTGGTACCGGTACTCTCCGTTTTCCCACTCGTACATGTTCCACATGCCGGTCTCGATGGCGAGCCTGGCGACCTCGATCGTTTTCGCCGCGTCGAACTTCCATCCCTTGGGGCAGGGGCAATGGATGTGCAGGAAGGTCGGCCCCTGCACGTTCAGAGCCTTGCGTACTTTGTTGATCAAGTCGACCGGGTATGCCACCGAGGCCGTAGCCACATACTTCACCGCCGGGTGGCCGCCGATGACGAGTTGCGGAGGGTCCTTGGGGAACAGCTTCTTGCCCTCGGGAATTGCGGACCCCGGAGGCGTGAAGGTGGTGTTGCTTCCGTACGGCGTGGTGGGCGAGGTCTGGATACCGGTGTTGGTGTACGCCTCGTTGTCGTAACAGATGAACAGCGCATCGTGCCCGCGGTACATCATGGCCGACATCGCCTGGAGGCCGATGTCCACCGAGCCGCCATCGCCCGCCATCACGATGATGTTGGGCAGCTCGCCTTCGCGCTTGCCCTTGCGCAGGAGCACCCTGTAGGCGGCCTCGATCCCCGAGGCCACCGCTCCGCCGTTGGTGATCTGGGTATGCATCCAGGGCACCGTGTACGGAGTGCAAAGGTAGCTGGCATTGGCCACATACATGCAGCCGGTGGGCCCCAGGAAGATGGTGTTGGGGCCGGCCGCCTTGGCCACCAGCTTGTACTGCAGGGCCGGGCCGCAGCCGGCGCAGGTCCGGTGCCCGGGCACGTAGTATTCTTCCTTGGGAACGTTCCGGATCAGCTTGATCGGCGGAAGGTTCTGGGTTTTCAGGGCGACGGCCATCTGGCCTCCTTTCGGGCAGCGTTAGGTTCTATTCCTCGGCCTCGAAGCCGACCCAATACACGGTCTTCCTGGTCTTGCCCTCCTTGACGGCCTTGGACAGGATGTCGGCCATGTAATAGAACTCCTTCAGCGGCACCATCTCGCCGCCCAGGCCGGCCATGAACGAGGTGGTCAACGGCCGCTGCGGAAGCTCGTACAGGGAAGCGCGGACTTCGTGCAGGAGGTTTCCGCCGCGCATCGCCCCGCCGTAGGAGGTGCTGGTTTCGACCACGCCCACGGCCTTGAACTTCGACAGCGCCTCGGCCACTTCCTGAGTCGGCCACGGCCGCACGAAGCGCAGCTTCACGAGGCCGATCTTCACGCCCTGGCTGCGCAGGTGTCTGACCGCATGGCGCGCCGTCATCGTGTGGGCGCCCATGATGAAGAAGGCCATCTCCGCGTCGTCGGTCATGTACTCTTCCACGAACGGCGAGTAATTCCGTCCGAAGATGCGGTTGAAATCGTCGATCACCTCCCTGATCACCGCGGGCGCATCCAGCATCGCCTGCGCCCTTTGCAGGTCCATGATCGTGCCCTGGTCGGGGCGAATCTGCGGCCCGTGCGACACCGGGCGCTTCGGATCGAGCGGGTGCGGCAGGTTGTAGGGCGGCAGAAACTCGTCCACCTGGCCCTGATCGGGCAGCACGACCTTTCCGGGCATGTGAGACACGAAATACCCGTCCTGGCACACGAACTGGGGCAGCAGCACGCGGTGGTCCTCGCCGACGCGATAATTGATCAGGCAGTTGTCGAACGCCTCCTGGGGATTCTCGGCCCATCCCATGAGCCAGCCCTGATCCCGGCAGGACATCGCATCGGTGTGCTCCGACCCGAAGTCGCCCGGAGGGTCGAGCGCGCGATCGGCGATCATCATCTGCAGGGGAATGCGCCCGCCCGCGATCGGGGAATAGGTCTCGAATGCGTAGGTGACGCCCACCCCGGAGCTCCCCGTCAGGGCACGTGCGCCCGCCGCCGCGGCGCCGAGCACCACTGAAAGCTGCGCATGCTCGCCCTCGCCGTGAACGAACTCGGCGTCCAGCTCGCCGTTGGCCACCATCTTGGCCAGCTCCATCATGATCGCCGTGTAGGGGCGAATCGGATACGAGCAGATCACCTCGACCTGGGCCATCTTGGCCGCTTGCGCCGAGGCGGCGCACCCGCTCAACATCATCTCTCTTGGCATGGTGGTTGCTCCTCAGAACGGCGTCTCGAGCCGGACCACGCCGTCCTCGAAATCCAGCTCGTAGGCTTCGGTCAGGGCGTTGGTGGCGCACTCGTTGATGCAGATGTTGCAGCCTTTGCAGTACTTCTCGTTCAAGACCACCATCTCTTCGGCTTCGTCCAGCTGAAAGCAGGCGTCCGGGCAGAACACCACGCAGTTCATGCACAGGTCGCACTTCTCGGGCTCGAGCACCGGCCGGTATTCGCGCCAGTTGCCGGTGATCATCATGGGCTGCTCGGTCACCGGCGCCGGCGTGACGCATCCGAGAGGCACCTCTTTGTCCTTCGGGATATTGAACATGGCGTGATCTCCGTCGAGCTCGATCCGAGCTAGTTGAGGGCCTTCACCACGGCCTGCTCGTGACCCTTGTGAAGGGCTTCCTTGTTCTTCACCACGGCGTCAAGACTGTCCAGCGTGACGAGGTCGGTGCCGCGAGCCAGGGCGCCCAGGATCGGCGCCGAGATTCCCTGACCGATGCCGAGCGAATCCACGCCGCCCTCGCTGCCGGAGAAGTCCACCGTCTGATCGCCGCAGATCGCCTTGGCGTCGACGCAAACGATGGTGCCGAGCAGGTCCTTGTTGGGGATGAATTTCAGGATCTCCTCCGGCTTGCGGTCGGTGGCAACCACCAGGGTGCCGCCTTTCTCCATCCCGCGCAGGATGTTGATGCCCTTCACGATGGTGGCGTCCGCCACGATCACGATCTCGGGCGTCGCGTTCTCGTATTCGTAGCGTTCCTCGATTTCCTCGTCGCTGATGCGGGCGTATTTCCTGAGCGGCACGTTCACCCGGTCGGGTAGATCCACGTAGTTGTCGAAGGCCTGGGTGAACTTGCCGGCCCTGCCCGCCGCGCTCGCCACGCCATTGGCGATGTCGCGCCCCTCCTTGTCCTGCACCACGCCCCGAGCCCACACCGTGATCTGATGCACCTTGCTCGCCATGCGCCCCTCCTTCGTTGCCCTGGGTGTCCCCGGTCATAGGACGCCCATTTTTTGGGGAAGGATTTGATCTAAGTCAGCCGGCGCGGCAATTTAGTTATGGATCATTATGGTTACGACAAGCTTTCCCTTATGGGTTGCAACGGCGCAGCGCAATGAAGAGCGCGACCTTCCGGCAGGTGAAGGTGTTCGAAACGGTGGCGCGACATCTGAGCTATTCGCGCGCCGCGCAAGAGCTGCGCATGAGTCAGCCCGGGGTGTCGGCCCATATCAAACAGCTCGAAGGGCATGCGGGTTTGCCGCTGTTCGAGCAGTTGGGCAGGAAGATCTACCTGACTCCCGCCGGTCACGAAATGCTGCGCTACAGCCGCGCCATCATCCAGCAGCTCAAGGAAGCCGACGAGGGGCTCGCTGCGCTGAAAGGCATCCGCGGCGGCCGCCTCAATATCGCGGTCATCAGCGCCGGCGATTATTTTTTTCCCGGCCTGCTCGCCGAGTTCTGCCGCCGCCACCAAAGCGTCACGGTGCAGCTCAGCGTCAACAACCGCGAGGAAATCCTGCGCCGGCTGACCGAGAACACGACGGATCTCACCGTCCTGCTGCGTCCTCCCGAAAATCCCGACATGGTGGCCGTGGCGTTCGCGCCGCAACCGCACGTCATCATTGCGCCGCCCGGCCACGGGCTGGTGCGCAAGCGCAATATTCCGCTGCAGGCATTGGCGAGCGAGGCATTCATCGTGCGCGAGCAAGGCTCCGACACGCGCCTCGCGATGGATGAGCTGCTTGCGGAATTCCGCGTCAAGTTCAACGTCACGATGGAAATCCAGAGCACCGAAACCATCAAACAGGCCGTCATCGCGGGCATGGGCGTCAGCTTTCTCTCGGCCCACACCATCGGCCGGGAGCTCGAGCTCGGGCAGCTCTCGGTGCTTGACGTCCAGGGATTCCCGGTGATGCGCAAGTGGCACATCGTGCATCACAAGAACAAGCGCCTGCCCCCGGTCGCCGTCGCGTTCAAGGAATTCCTGCTGCATGAAGGCGCGGTTTTGATCGAGCGGCTGGTGGGGCGCACCATGCCCGGGCGCAAAGCCAGAAAGTCATAAAAAAAGGCCGCCCGAAGGCGGCCTTCCGATTTGACGGCTGGTGTTTCTCAGGAACCGCCGGCGGTGGCTTCCGCCTGGGGCGTCGCCTCGGCCGGCGCCGGCAGCTCCGCCAGCACCGGCTCGGCGGCCTGGGCCTTGCGGATGGCGTGGTAGGCGAGACCGGTGCCAGCCGGGATCAGGCGCCCGACGATCACGTTCTCCTTTAGCCCGCGCAGCTCGTCCCGCTTGCCCATGATCGCCGCCTCGGTGAGCACGCGCGTCGTTTCCTGGAACGACGCGGCCGAGATGAACGAGTCGGTGGAAAGCGACGCCTTGGTGATGCCGAGCAGGATGTTGCGGTAGGTGGCCGGCTTCTTCTCCGCCTTGAGGGCTTTTTCGCTTTCCTCCAGCAACTCGGCGCGCTCCACCTGCTCGCCCTGGATGAACGGCGTGTCGCCCGGCTCCTCGACCTCGATGCGGCGCAGCATCTGGCGCACGATCACCTCGATGTGCTTGTCGTTGATCTTCACGCCTTGCAAGCGGTACACGTCCTGCACCTCGTCGATGATGTAGCGCGCGAGCTCCTCGATGCCGAGAAGCCGCAGCAGGTCGTGCGGATCGACCGGGCCGTCGACGATCATCTCGCCCTTGTTGACGACCTGGCCGTCGTGCACCAGCAGGTGCTTGTCCTTCGCGATCAGGTACTCGTGCTCCTGCTTGTCGAGGTCGGTGATCACCAGGCGCTGCTTGCCCTTGGTGTCCTTTCCGAAGCTCACCGTGCCGGTGACTTCCGCGAGCATCCCCGCGTCCTTCGGCGAGCGCGCCTCGAAGAGCTCCGCCACCCGGGGCAACCCCCCGGTGATGTCGCGCGTCTTGGACACTTCCTGCGGAATGCGCGCGAGCACCTCGCCCACCGCGACCGGCTGGCCGTCGCGCACCGCGATCACCGCGCCCACCGGGAAGCTGATGTTCACCGCGTGGTCGGTGCCGGCGATGCGCACATCCTCGCCCGCCTCGCCGAGCAGCTTCACCGAGGGGCGCACGCCCTTGCCGGTGGCCGCGGAGCGGCGCTTGGAGTCGATCACCACCAGCGTGGAGAGGCCGGTCACGTCGTCGATCTGCTTGGCGACGGTGACGCCCTCCTCGACGTGCTCGAACTTCACCGTTCCCGCGTACTCGGTGATGATCGGCCGGTGGTGCGGATCCCAGCTCGTGAAGGTCTTGCCGGCGCGCACCGCGTCGCCGTCGGCGACCTGCAGCGTCGCGCCGTAAGGCACCTTGTGACGTTCGCGCTCGCGGCCGTTGTCGTCCGCGATGATCACCTCGCCCGAGCGCGAGATCACCACCTTGTCGCCTTTCGCGTTGGAGAGGTAGCGCATGGTCGGCGTGAAGCGCACCGTTCCCGAGGACTTCGCCTCCACGTGGCTCTGCACCGCGGTCCGCGACGCCGCGCCGCCGATGTGGAAGGTGCGCATGGTGAGCTGGGTGCCGGGCTCGCCGATCGATTGCGCCGCGATGACGCCGATCGCCTCGCCCACGTTCACCAGCGATCCACGGCCGAGATCGCGCCCGTAGCACTTGGCGCACACGCCCCAGCGGGTGTCGCAGCTGAGCGGGGTGCGCACCTTCACTTCGTCGATGCCGACATTGTCGATGGTGTCGACCGCCTCCTCGTCGAGCAGCGTTCCCGCAACGTAGAGCACGTCCTGTGTCTCGGGATGCAGGAGGTCGACGGCGATCACGCGCCCGAGGATGCGCTCCTTGAGCGCCTCGACCACCTCGCCGCCCTCGACCAGCGCCTTCATCGAAACGCCGTTCTGGGTCCCGCAGTCGTCCTCGGTGACCACCAGGTCCTGCGTCACGTCCACCAGGCGCCGCGTGAGGTAGCCCGAGTTCGCGGTCTTGAGCGCGGTGTCCGCCAGGCCCTTCCTCGCGCCGTGCGTCGAGATGAAGTACTGCAGCACGTTCAGGCCCTCGCGGAAATTCGCCGTGATCGGCGTCTCGATGATCGAGCCGTCGGGCTTCGCCATCAGGCCCCGCATGCCCGCGAGCTGGCGGATCTGCGCCGCCGAGCCGCGCGCCCCCGAGTCCGCCATCATGTAGATGGAGTTGAAGGCCTCCTGCTTGACCCTCTTGCCGTAGCGGTCGGACACGTCCTCGCTGCCGAGCTGCTCCATCATCACCTTGCCGACCTGCTCGCCGCAGCGCGACCAGATGTCGACCACCTTGTTGTAGCGCTCGCCGGCGGTCACCAGGCCGGAGGTGTATTGGACCTCGATCTCCTTCACCTCGGACTCCGCCGCCCTGATCAGCTCCGGCTTCTGCGCCGGGATCATCATGTCGTGCACCCCGAAGGAGATGCCCGCCCTGGTGGCGATGCCGAAGCCGGCCTGCATCAGCTTGTCGGCGAAGATCACGGTCTCGCGCAGGCCGCAGCGCCGGAACGCCGCATTGATGAGCCGCGAGATCTCCTTTTTCTTGAGCGGCTTGTTGAGCAGCTCGAAAGGCAATCCAACCGGCAGGATCTCCGAGAGCAGCGCACGGCCGACCGTGGTCTCGTAGCGCGTCACCTTCTCGGTGACTTCGCCGTCCTCGGCGATTTCCTTTTCCTTGATGCGCACCCAGACGCGCGCGTGCAGGTCCACCTGCCGCGAGTCATAGGCGCGGGTCACCTCGGCCAGGTCGGAAAAGCTCATCCCCTCGCCCTTGGCGTTGAGCCGCTCGCGGGTCGCGTAGTACAGGCCCAGCACGATGTCCTGCGAGGGCACGATGATCGGCTCGCCGTTGGCGGGCGAGAGCACATTGTTCGAGGCGAGCATGAGCGTGCGCGCCTCCATCTGCGCTTCGAGCGACAGCGGCACATGCACCGCCATCTGGTCGCCGTCGAAGTCGGCGTTGAACGCCGCGCACACCAGCGGATGCAGCTGGATCGCCTTGCCTTCGACCAGTTGCGGCTCGAAGGCCTGGATGCCGAGGCGGTGCAGCGTCGGCGCGCGGTTGAGCATCACCGGGTGCTCGCGGATCACCTCCTCGAGGATGTCCCAGACCTCCGGCACTTCCTGCTCGACCAGGCGCTTCGCGGCCTTGATCGTGGTGGCGAGGCCCAGCAGCTCGAGCTTGTTGAAGATGAACGGCTTGAACAACTCGAGCGCCATCTTCTTCGGCAGGCCGCACTGGTGCAGCTTCAACTGCGGGCCGACCACGATCACCGAGCGGCCGGAGTAGTCGACGCGCTTGCCGAGCAGGTTCTGGCGGAAGCGCCCGCCCTTGCCCTTGATCATGTCGGCGAGCGACTTCAGCGGGCGCTTGTTGGCGCCGGTCATCGCCTTGCCGCGGCGGCCGTTGTCGAGCAGCGAGTCCACCGCCTCCTGCAGCATCCTCTTCTCGTTGCGCACGATGATCTCGGGCGCTTTCAGCTCGAGCAGCCGCTTGAGACGGTTGTTGCGGTTGATCACACGCCGGTACAAGTCGTTCAGGTCCGAGGTCGCGAACCGCCCGCCATCGAGCGGCACCAGCGGCCGCAGCTCCGGCGGCAGCACCGGCAGCACCTCCATGATCATCCAGTCGGGCTTGATGTTGGAGGCCTTGAAGCCCTCGAGCACCTTGAGCCGCTTGGCGTACTTCTTGATCTTGGCGTCCGAGGAGGTCGCCTCGAGCTCCTTGCGCAGGTCGTCGAGCTGCTTGTTGAGGTCGAGCGAGCGCAGCAGCGCCCTGATGCCCTCGGCGCCCATGGACGCCGAGAAGTCGTCGCCGAACTCCTCGACCTTGGCGAGGTAGTCGTCCTCGGTGAGAAGCTGGCAGCGCTTGAGCGGCGTCAGACCCGGATCGGTCACGACGTAGGCCTCGAAATAGAGCACCCGCTCGATGTCGCGCAGCGTCATGTCGAGCACCAGCCCGAGGCGGCTGGGCAAGCTCTTCAGGAACCAGATGTGCGCGGTCGGGCTCGCCAGCTCGATATGGCCCATGCGCTCGCGCCGTACCTTCGCGAGCGTCACCTCGACGCCGCACTTCTCGCAGATCACACCCCTGTGTTTGAGCCTCTTATATTTGCCGCACAGGCACTCGTAGTCCTTGATCGGCCCGAAGATCTTGGCGCAGAACAGGCCGTCGCGCTCCGGCTTGAAGGTGCGGTAGTTGATGGTCTCGGGCTTCTTCACCTCGCCGTAGGACCACGAGCGGATCTTCTCGGGCGAGGCGAGCCCGATCTTGATGGCGTCGAACTCCTCGTCCTGCTGGACCTGCTTGAAGAGCTCAAGAAGCGCTTTCATCAGAACCTCTCCAGATCGATGTCGATGCCAAGGGAACGGATCTCCTTCACCAGCACGTTGAACGACTCGGGCATGCCGGCGTCGATCTTGTGGTCGCCCTTGACGATGTTCTCGTACACCTTGGTGCGCCCGGTGATGTCGTCGGATTTCACCGTCAGCATCTCCTGCAGCGTGTAGGCCGCGCCGTAGGCCTCCAGCGCCCACACCTCCATCTCGCCGAAGCGCTGGCCGCCGAACTGCGCCTTGCCCCCGAGCGGCTGCTGCGTGACGAGCGAGTACGGGCCCGTGGAGCGCGCGTGCATCTTGTCGTCCACCAGGTGATGCAGCTTCAGCATGTGCGTGAAGCCCACCGTCACCGGCCGGTCGAAGGCCTCGCCGGTGCGGCCGTCGTGCAGGGTCATCTGTCCCGACACCGGCAGCCCCGCCATCTCGAGCGTGGCGTTGATCTCCGACTCCGAGGCGCCGTCGAATACCGGTGTCGCGAACGGCACGCCTTCCCTGAGGTTGTGCGCCAGCTGCAGCACCTCCTCGTCGGTGAGCTTGGCGATCTCGTCCTCCTTGCCGCTCACGCTGTAGATGCGCTCGACCTGCTTGCGGATCTCGGCGATCTTGGCCTGCGCCTTGATCAGCTCTCCGATCCTCAGTCCCAGGCCTTTCGCCGCCCAGCCGAGGTGGGTCTCCAGGATCTGCCCCACGTTCATGCGCGAGGGCACGCCCAGCGGGTTGAGCACGAGGTCGACCGGCGTGCCGTCGGCCATGTGCGGCATGTCCTCGACCGGCACGATCTTGGAAATGACGCCCTTGTTGCCGTGGCGTCCGGCCATCTTGTCGCCGGGCTGTAGGCGCCGCTTTACGGCGACGTACACCTTCACCATCTTCAGCACGCCCGGCGGAAGCTCGTCGCCTTGCGTGAGCTTCTTCCTTTTGGCCTCGAACATCGCGTCGAATTCGCGGCGCTTCTGTGCGAGCGAGTCCTTGAGGCCCTCGACCTGAGAGGCGGCCTCCTCGTTCGCGAGCCGCACGTCGAACCAGTCGTAGCGCTCGACCGACTCGAGGTAGCCCTTCGTCACCTTGGTGCCGCGCGCCAGGCGCTTCGGTCCGCCGTTCGCGGTCTTGCCGGTGAGCAGGCGCTCCAGGCGCTCGAAGGTGTCGGACTCGACGATGCGCATCTGGTCGGCGAGGTCGGTCTTGTAGCGCTTGAGCTCGTCCTCGATGATGGACTGGCTCCTCTTGTCGCGCTCGATGCCCTCGCGCGTGAACACCTGCACGTCGATCACGCATCCGGAGATGCCCGAGGGCACGCGCAGCGAAGTGTCCTTCACGTCGCTCGCCTTCTCGCCGAAGATCGCCCGCAGCAGCTTCTCCTCGGGCGTGAGCTGGGTCTCGCCCTTCGGAGTGACTTTCCCCACCAGCACGTCGCCCGCCTCGACTTCCGCGCCGATGTAGACGATTCCCGACTCGTCCAGGCGCGCGAGCTGCGCCTCCGACAGATTCGAGATGTCGCGCGTGATCTCCTCGGGCCCGAGCTTGGTGTCGCGCGCCACCACCGTCAGCTCCTCGATATGGATCGAGGTGAAGCGGTCGTCGGCGACGACCCGCTCGGAAATGAGGATCGAGTCCTCGAAATTGAAGCCGTTCCACGGCATGAACGCGACCAGCATGTTCTGGCCGAGCGCCAGCTCGCCGAGGTCGGTGGAAGCGCCGTCGGCGACCACGTCGCCCTTGGCGATGCGCTCGCCCTGCTTCACGATCGGGCGCTGGTTGATGTTGGTGTTCTGGTTCGACCGGGTGTACTTGGTCAGCTTGTAGATATCGACTCCGACGTCGCCCGGAACGGTCTCGTCGTCGTTGACGCGCACCACGATGCGGTTCGCGTCCACGTAGTCGATCACGCCGCCGCGCAGCGCGATGACGCAGGTGCCCGAGTCGATGGCCGCGGTGCGCTCGATTCCGGTGCCGACGAGCGGCTTCTCCGGCCGCAGGCAGGGCACCGCCTGGCGCTGCATGTTCGAGCCCATCAGCGCGCGGTTGGCGTCGTCATGCTCGAGGAAGGGGATGAGCGATGCCGCGACCGACACGATCTGGCTCGGGGCCACGTCCATGTATTGCACTTCCTCGGGCGACTTCAGCTCGAACTCGTTCTTGAAGCGGCACGACACCAGGGTGTCGGTGAGCTTGCCCGCCTTGTCGATCTGCGCGTTCGCCTGCGCGATCACGTAGTTGCCTTCCTCGATCGCCGACAGGTACACGATCTCGTTGGTCGCGCGGCTGTTGGTCACCTTGCGGTACGGCGTCTCCAGGAACCCGTAGCGGTTGGTGCGCGCGTACAGCGCCAGCGAGTTGATCAGGCCGATGTTCGGCCCCTCCGGCGTCTCGATCGGGCACACGCGGCCGTAGTGGGTCGGATGGACGTCCCGCACCTCGAATCCCGCGCGCTCGCGGGTGAGCCCGCCGGGCCCGAGCGCCGAGACGCGCCGCTTGTGCGTGATCTCCGAAAGAGGGTTCGTCTGGTCCATGAACTGGGAGAGCTGCGACGAGCCGAAAAACTCCTTGATCGCGGCCGAGATCGGCTTCGCATTGATCAGGTCGTGCGGCATCAGGTTCTCGGATTCCGCCTGAGACAGCCGCTCCTTCACCGCGCGCTCGACCCGCACCAGCCCGGCGCGGAACTGGTTCTCGGCGAGCTCCCCCACCGAGCGCACGCGCCGGTTGCCGAGATGATCGATGTCGTCGATCTCGCCGCGGCCGTTGCGCAGCTCGACCAGGATGCGGATCACCTCGACGATGTCCTTGGGGCTCATCGTGAAGCGCTGCTCGATCCTGGCCTCGAGCTTGTGCCGGTCCACGCCTTTCGACTTGAGGTCGTGGACCATCTTGTCCACCGCGGCCTGGGCCTCCGCCTCGCTCTTCAGTCCCTCCAGGCTCACCTTGTTGAGCGAGAGCTCCGGCACGTGCTTGAAGTAGGCGCGCACCTCCTCCTCGGCTTCCCTGGACAGGGCGAGGTTCTTCAGCCGGATCTGCCACGCGCTCTCGCAGGGCACACCGATGCGCCGGTTGAACTTCATGCGGCCGACGGCCGAGAGGTCGTAGCGCTCCTCGGCGAAGAAAAGCCCGTTGAACAGCGACTCCACGGCATCCTCCGTGGGCGGCTCGCCCGGCCGCATCATGCGGTAGATCGCGACGCGCGCCGCGTTCACGTCGGCGGTCTCGTCGGTGCGCAGCGTCTGCGAGACGTAGGGGCCCTGGTCCAGGTCGTTGGTGAACAGCGTCTGCACTTTCGCGATCCGCGCTTCGCGCAGCTTCGCGAGCGCCTCCTCGGTGATCTCGTCGTTCGCGCTGGCGATGATCTCGCCGGTCTCGCCGTTCACCACGTTGTGCGAAAGCGTGCGGCCTAGGATGAACTCGTCGGGCGCCTCGACCCGCTTGATGCCCGCCGTCTCCATGTCGCGGATGTGCTTGACCGTGATCCTCTTGTCCTTGGCGACGATCGTCTTTCCGGCCTTGTCGTTGATGTCGAAGCGCGCCACCTCGCCGCGCAGGCGCTCGGGCACCACCTCGAACAGCACGCCGTTCGCCTCGATGTGGAACGTGTCGAAAGCGAAGAATTCCTTCAGGATCCGCTCGGGCGTATAGCCGAGCGCTTTCAGCAGGATCGTCACCGGCATCTTGCGGCGGCGGTCGACGCGGAAGAACACGATATCTTTCGGGTCGAACTCGAAATCGAGCCACGAGCCGCGGTACGGGATGATGCGCGCCGAAAACAGCAGCTTCCCGCTCGAGTGCGTCTTGCCGCGGTCGTGCTCGAAGAACACCCCGGGCGAGCGGTGCAGCTGCGACACGATCACCCGCTCGGTGCCGTTGATGATGAAGGAGCCGGTGGTGGTCATGAGCGGGATTTCGCCCATGTAGACCTCCTGCTCCTTCACTTCCTTGGTGGTCGGCTTCGGCGCGTCCTTGTCCATGATCACGAGGCGCACCTTGGCCCTGAGCGGACTGGCGTAGGTAAGGCCGCGCTGCTGGCATTCCTTCACGTCGAACGGCGGCTCGCCGAGCGAATAGCTCGCGAACTCGAGCCGCGCGTTTCCGGAATGGCTCGCGATCGGGAAGATCGACGTGAACGCGGCTTGCAGCCCCTCGATCCTGCGCGCCTCGGGCGCGACGTGCGCCTGCAGGAACGCGGTGTAGGACTCGAGCTGCGTCGCGATCAGGAACGGCACCTTCTGCACCACGGCGCGCTTGGCGAAGCTCTTGCGGATGCGCTTGCGCTCAGTTAGCGAATACGTCATTGAGTCTCTCTGTTGTGAGGGCACTGGTCCAAGGACAAAGCGAAAGCGCCGGCTTTCGCCTTGGCCTCGGCCCGGGCGGGGTCCATGAGACTCCGCCCGGTTTCCGTGGTTCCTTACTTGATCTCAACCTTCGCGCCGGCGTCGGTGAGCTTCTTGGCCACCGCATCCGCGTCGGCCTTGGAGACGCCCTCCTTGACCGGCTTGGGCGCGCCGTCGACGAGGTCCTTGGCCTCCTTCAGGCCCAGGCTCGTCAGCTCGCGCACCGCCTTGATCACGTTTACCTTGTTGTCGCCGAAGGCGGTCAGCACGACCGTGAACTCGGTTTGTTCCTCCGCTGCCACCGCGGCGGCAGCGCCGCCGGCGGCCAGGGCCGCCACGGCGACCGGCGCCGCGGCCGACACGCCGAACTTTTCTTCCATGTCCTTGATGAGCTGCGACAGCTCCAGGACGGTCAATTTCGAAATCGCTTCGAGAATCTGTGTGCGTTCCATCGTGTGCTCCGAATTTAAAGGTTCCTGAAAGCGGTCCTCAGGCGGCCTGCTTTTCCCTCTGATCGCGCAGCGCGGCGAGCGCACGGGCGAATTTCGCCGCAACCTCGTTCATGGTGCGCGCGAGCTTGGCGATCGGCGCCTGCAGCGTTCCCGCCAGCGTCGCCAGCAGCACTTCGCGGCTCGGCAGCGACGCCAGCGCCCTGACGTCCTTCGCGGACATCACGGCGTTCGGCATCGCCCCGGCCTTGATGACGAAACGCTCGTTCTCGCGCGCGAAATCGGCGAGCACCTTCGCGCCGGCGACCGGGTCCCGGGTGATGCCGTACATCAGCGGACCGCTCATCTGCTCGGTCAGCTTCTCGAACGGCGTGCCCTGGACGGCCCTGCGCGCCAGCGTGTTCTTGAGCACGCGCAGGTAAAGCCCGGACTTGCGCGCCCTGGCGCGCAGACGCGTCGCGCCCTCGACGGTCAGGCCGCGATACTCCGCGACGATGACCGCCTGGGCGCCCGCCAGCTTGGCCGCGACTTCCGAGACCATCGCTTGCTTCTGCTCCAGACTGAGTCCCAAGGTCTACCTCCTTGCGTTGATGAATCGGCGACCTTGAGTCGGGAACCCCGCGGAACCCTCTTCGAGTGCGCCGTCTGCGTAGGGCAAGGCTGCGATTAAGTTCTTGCGAACCCCTACGGTCTTTGACAGCCGCCCTTTCGGGCAACAGCCCAAAGTCTTCAAATCGAATCCTCTAGTGCGCCTGCGCCGAGAGCGATGCCGGATCGACCTTGACCCCGATCCCCATCGTGCTCGACACCGAAAGCTTCTTCAGGAAAATGCCCTTGGTGGCTGCCGGCTTGGCCTTGTTCAGGGCATCGACCAGCGCCGCCAGGTTGTCGCGCAGCTGCTCCGGCGTGAACGAGGCGCGTCCGATCGTGCATTGCACGATTCCCGCCTTGTCGGCGCGGAACTGCACCTGGCCCGCTCTTGCGTTCCTGACCGCCGCCGCGACATCCGGCGTCACCGTCCCCACCTTGGGATTCGGCATCAGGCCGCGCGGACCGAGGATCTGGCCGAGCTGCCCGACGACCCGCATCGCGTCGGGCGCCGCGATCACAACGTCGAATTCGATCTTGCCGGCCTTCACCTGCTCGGCGAGGTCTTCCAGGCCCACCAGGTCGGCGCCTGCGTCTTTGGCGGCCTGCGCCTTGTCGCCTGCCGCGAACACCGCCACGCGCACCTTCCTCCCGGTGCCCGCCGGCAGCACCACCGAGCCGCGCACCGACTGGTCCGACTTCTTCACGTCGATGCCGAGGTTCACCGCGATATCCACCGCCTCATCGAACTTGGCGCTCGCCGTTTCCTTGACGAGTTTCATCGCGTCGAGGGCCGCATACGACTTCGAGCGGTCGACCTTCGCCGCGAACGCCTTCCGGCGCTTGGAGACGTGCGTCATTTACATTCCCTCCACGATCACGCCCATCGAGCGCGCGCTGCCCGCGACGATGCGCATCGCCGCCTCGAGGTCGGAGGCGTTCAGGTCGGGCATCTTCACTTTCGCGATCTCCTCCACCTGCGTGCGCGTGATTCTCCCCACCTTGTCGGTGTGCGGCCGCGGGCTGCCCGACTCGATGCCGGCGGCCTTCTTGATCAGCACCGTCGTCGGCGGCGTCTTGATGATGAAGCTGAAGCTCTTGTCCGCGTAGGCGGTGATCACCACCGGCAGCGGCAGACCCGGCTCCACCTTCTGGGTCTGCGCGTTGAAGCTCTTACAGAACTCCGTGATGTTGAGGCCGCGTTGCCCGAGCGCCGGTCCGATCGGGGGCGAGGGGTTCGCCTTGCCCGCCGGAACCTGCAGCTTGATCAGTGACGATTTTCTTCGCCATCTAAGCCTTCTCCACTTGACCGAATTCCAGCTCGACCGGGGTCGAGCGGCCGAAGATCGTCACCGCCACGCGCAAGCGCGATTTTTCGTAATTGACATCTTCCACGGTGCCCTGGAAGTCGGTGAACGGGCCGTCCTTCACGCGCACCATCTCTCCGACCTCGAACAGCACCTTGGGCTTGGGCTTCTCCACGCCCTCGCGCATCTGCTGCATGATCGCGTCGACTTCCTTCTCCGCGATCGGCGCGGGCTTGGTCGCGGTGCCGCCGACGAAGCCGGTGACCTTGTTGGTGTTCTTCACCAGGTGCCAGGTGTCGTCGTTCATCTCCATCTCGACCAGCACGTAGCCAGGGAAGAACTTGCGCTCCGACATGTGCTTCTGGCCGCCCTTCATCTCGACCACTTCCTCCACCGGCACCAGGATCTTGCCGAACTTGTCCTGCATTCCGGAGCGCGCGATGCGCTCCTCCAGCGCACGCTGCACCGACTTCTCGAAGCCGGAGTAGGCGTGCACCACGTACCAGCGTTTGGCCATGGCCGTTCCGATCACGTCTTTTTCCATCCGAGCAACAGGTCGTACAGCACCCACTCGAGCGTCTTGTCAGTCATCCACAGAAAAACCGCCATCGCCACCACGAACGCGAACACCGCCGCGGTGGTCTGCATCGTCTCCTTGCGCGTCGGCCAGACCATCTTCTTCACCTCGACGATCGCCTCTGCGGCGAATACCGCGAACTGGCGGCCGGGCTCGGTGAGCCACGCCACCGCGCCGCCCGCGAGGATGCCCGCCGCCACGGCAAGGACGCGCAGCACCAAAGCGACGTCCGCGAGCTGGTAGTAAGCCCACACGCCGAGCACCGCCAGCGCGGCGGCGAATCCCAGCTTGATTTTGTCGGCCATGGTCAGCGCTTGGCAGGGGCAGAGGGGATCGAACCCCCAACCTTCGGTTTTGGAGACCGACGCTCTGCCAGTTGAGCTATGCCCCTAGTTCCCGGCATTCCTACTCGACGATCTTCGCCACCACTCCGGCGCCCACGGTCTTGCCGCCCTCGCGGATGGCGAAGCGCAGCCCCTGCTCCATCGCGATCGGCGTGATCAGCGTCACCACCATCTTCACGTTGTCCCCC
>Ga0209641_10000129_pt1 | contig 58616 bp, 96 predicted proteins | sample RifCSP16_1_FD_184022 | JGI IMG/M metagenome (GOLD analysis project Ga0209641, IMG submission 184022) | Soil microbial communities from Rifle, Colorado - Rifle CSP2_sed 16_1 (SPAdes) (version 2) | ecosystem: Environmental > Terrestrial > Deep subsurface > Rock core/Sediment | place: Rifle... | reverse complement strand
AGTTTGCATATAATCTAATATTCTTTGTGCGTAATTATGGATTATATGTTCGCAATTTCCATAAACATTATAACCCAAGCCAATAAATTCTGTCAAAACTTTATTAATAGTGATATATTCACTCCACATAGGATCACCATATTTCCTGAGACATAATTTCTTAACTAATTTTATTCCGTCATCGTCTATTAGCTCTTTATATTGCATAAAAATTCAGGCAAATAATTTGCCTGTCATTAAGAACACCAACTTTTTTAAACTTTGGCTTCACGCCTTCTTTCTCCTTCTTTCTCATTCTTTATAAGAGCCTCTCTTAATTCCTCGTCATTATGAATTACTCCCAAACCCATCTGCCCCCATAGATGAAACGGATAGTCGGGATGTCCTTTGGGAAATTCTGGATTATTTATGCATCTCATATTATAATATGGTATGCCTTTAGGGACATGTGGTAAATAATCCTTTCCTTCATAGCCAATGCATTGCTCTCTCATTTCTTCTTCTCCGAATACATTTAAAGACATAGTTTGTTACCTCCTTTAATTATATTATATCATACTTTGATTTAATTTGGTCTCATGGACATTAGCCAACAAAAGTTTATCAATTTCTCTCTCTAATATATTCCATACCCCAGATTCACCTTTTGATGATAATTCTGAATATAATTCTATGGCTGTTGGACTGTCGCAATATCTATATGAAACGTCCATCTTTATTATTATTCCATATTGCACTTTTTTTGTTCCTTTTATCAATGTAAACACTATAGATAATGAATTATCAATACTTTCTATATGTATAACTCTTTCACTATTCATACACTATATCACCTCCTTTCAAAACTTAGTTAAAAATGTTTTTTATACATATCATGAAATATTAGTTGTTGTTCTGGAACTATATCCTTCCATTCAATATAATCTCCATATTCCATGCGATAGCTATGGAGTGCATACCTACTTGCATCTGCCGAATGTGAATCGGTATCTATATGTTTACCATCTATTATCATTCCACTCCTATCTTTTTTATTTTGCAAATATTGCAATGACCTATATGTAGCAATGCAATCTCTGTGAATTCCAATGTCAAACCAATTTACAGTGCTATCCCCTGCCGAGACATCTTTATAGGCATTTTTTGCATTAAATCCTTTCCTTTCTGCCTCTTTTATTCTATCTGGTTCATGGTCGCAATAAACAGGGAAAGTTTTATAATCAATCTGCTTATTTTGCAATATTATTATGATTTCTTCAAGGAATTCATCTGTAATTTTATCCTTTGCCTCTAACTCTGCAAGGCAAACAGCTTTTTTACCAACAATTCCCCATAAATTAAAGGCAGAAGTATATCCCCAATCTATACCTCCAACAAGATGGGTAAATGCTCTTATATCATAACTATCAACTTTGACGGATGAACTAATATTTTTATAGACAAAATCCCCACCACCTATCCAGAGTCCATCCATTAATCTCAATTTTTCTTGCGGATTTAATGATTTTTCAAGGTTTGTAATGTAATATTCTGTTAAATTCTCTTTATTATCATAGGTAGTCCACCTCAATCTCGCCTTATCTTTGCTATTTATATCTTCAAAGCGTTTATTAAGATAAAATTCCCCAAAAACAGGGTTGCAATCAAAAATTAGCTTTGGTTTCCAGAATTGTCCCTTTTTACCTGGTTTTGGCACTTTTTGGGCTAATCTTGTGATAACTTTGTCAACCATTTCTTCTTCAATCTCAGGTGCTTCATTCAAAAATGCCATTAGATATTCTCTACCCATTATCTCTGTAATATGTTTACTATCATCAAAGCCGCCTATCCAGATTTGAGACCCATTTCTAAACCTGATAATCCAATCTGCCTTATTCACTTTGTATAAATGCGATGGCAAAACTGCAAACATTGGCTCAATTGTTTGTAAATATAGGCTTTTCCTTGCATGTTCAAAAAACCTTCTACCAATTAATATATATACTCCTGGATTCTCAAGACAAAAAGTAAGTAGAAAAAAGACAACAAGAGTAGTTTTGCCAGAACGCACTCCACCATCTAGCAATACTTCTGTAAAATCTTCGTTTTTAAGAAGGCGGAATCCTTCTTTTTGCTTTGGAGTTCTTCTGAAGATAATTTCGTTCTTATTGTTTACTGTGAGCATATTATTTATATTATATCAAAATTTCTTGTTATTTTTTTAATATATGTTATAATTAATATATGGTGGCAATCAAAAAACTTGAAATTTCACAAAAAAATATAGGCAAACAACTCCCCTTTGGGATTATTCATTAATTCTTCCTGCCATCTTCCCAAAAGGGGAGAATTGCCTTTAAGGAGAAAAATAAAATGCAAAAAGGTAGAATTAATATAGAAGCATTACTTATCATTATAATAGGAATTATAATAGTATTGCTCTCCATTTTATCAGAAGAAGACATAAGAGAAGAAAAATCTAATATAATGATAGCAGACGGTGTAGTTTCTGGTAAACAAATATATACTTATAAACATGGGGAAAACATATATATAACAGAAATTCACATAAATATAAAAGATATACAAACAAAAAATGCAATAATTTACAAAAATTGCGATGTAGGAAATAAAATAAAAATTTGCTATAGAGAAATTTATACCACTAGATATAAAATAGGATTGTTACGATCGGTAATAGAACGATATATTTATCGTGTTGATGAAATTAACAACAAGAAAGTATTAACAGGATACGAATTTGATGAATGGGCAACTATCAAAAATAATAATATGATTAGTTAAAAGGAGGGGAATATGCCAATAATGTGTGGATTTAGTAGTGATTATGAAGATCCAGCGTGGTGTAAACAGAACGATGAAGCATGGAAAAGAGTTGATAAAATAAATAGTTATAGAGCCAAAGTAGGTAAAAGGGGATTATGTGAATGGGGTTCCCTTAAAATTGGTGTAATTAATAGCAATATAGAGAGCGTGTGTGTTCTTTTATATAACGGAATGATTTTAAATATAGATCAGATATATCAATACCAAAAAAATAAACTAATCCATTTAGATAAAATAGAAACTTACAGTGGATTAATATTTGAAGGCAATTCAATTATAACAAACATAGCTATATCTAAAGAATGTATGAATAAAAATATAGGTAAATTCATCAAAGAGACTCATAAAACTTTTTTAATTAATAAAAATCAAAATAATACTTCAAAATTATCCAAAACAGAAAAATTATATTGTATATCTAATAATATAATTAATATTCGTTCTTCACAATTATATATTGACATCTTTTATAAAATAAGAACAAGAGGCCTTAAATATATAAATAGTAATAATTATTTTTTTATTAATAATGAAACAATAAAATGGAGATGTGATTTTCAAAATGTTCAACCCATTATATGTTTAATTAAAATATTGAGGATTGTATCTGTCAATATAGATACTGCGGAAACTCTTAAACTTCAAAAAATAATAATCCCTCAATATCTAAAGGATCTCTATCAACTTCATGATTATGTCTATTCCCAAACAAACAGAATACTTGATGGAGATTATAATAAAAAAGGAGATATAAGAAAATCGTCAAAACGATAATCATTAATATTATTTATTAAAATTTTGCCAGAAAACTCAAGGGTCTTTAGCCCTTGAGATGAATGGCTAAATAATACTTGACTTTTTACAAATAGGTATGCTATACTATAAATATGATTAATAAGGCATACAAATATAGGATTTACCCCAACAAAAAACAGCAAGAATTGCTTGAAAAACATTTTGGCTGTGTCCGTTTTGTCTTTAATTGGGGGTTAGGTGAAAAGATAAAAGCATATCAGCAGGATAAAAAAAGATTAAACTGTTTTGATTTAATAAATGAATTAGCGGAATTAAAAAAAGAAAAAGATTTTGAATGGTTGAGTAAAGTAAATAGCCAGTCGCTTCAGATGTCATTAAGAAATTTAGACAATGCTTTTACAAACTTTTTTAGAAAACAAAATAAATTTCCTAATTTTAAGAGTAAAAAGCGTAATATCAATAGTTTCCAAATACCGCAACATTTAAAATTGTCAAATAAATTGGATATACCAAAAGTTAAGGGTATAAATATAAAACAACATAGAAAATTAGAAGGTAAGATAAAAACAGCTACTGTCAGTAAAATGCCAACTGGAAAATACTATATTTCTATTTTAATTGAACAAGATAAAGAATTACCTAAAAAGAGAAAGATAAAAGAAAAAACTACTATCGGGATTGATTTGGGCATTAAAACATTTGCCACTATTTCTGACGGTAGAAAAATAGATAATCCAAAGTATTTGAAAAATAGTTTAAGAAAGTTGAAAAGACAACAGCGATGGTTGAGTAGAAAAGTTAAAGGAAGTAATAACAGAAAGAAACAAATTAAAAAAGTTGCTTTAATGCACGAAAAAATAAGTAATCAAAGGTCGGACTTTTTAGACAAATTTTCATATCAGATAACTCACGAAAAACAAGTGAATACTATCGCTATTGAAGATTTGAATGTAAAAGGAATGGTTAAAAATCATTGTCTCGCTCAAGCAATATCAGATGTAAGCTGGGGAGAATTTAGACGACAACTTGAATACAAAACTGAATGGTATGGGAAAAATTTGCTTGTAATCGGCAGATTTGAAGCAAGCAGTAAGACTTGTATTTGCGGTCAAGTCAATCAGGAATTAAAACTTTCGGATAGAGAATGGATTTGTAAAGAGTGTGGAACAAAACACGATAGAGATGTGCTTGCCGCAAACAACATTAAAAAATTTGCTTTAATACCCGTGGAACGCGGGAAATTCACGCCTCTGGAGAGAACAGCATTAGCTGGCTCGTTGAAAGAGGAAGCCTCTTGGTCTTTAGCCAAGAGGTAGTTCACTGCAATATGCAAATAAAGATTAAAGGAGGTATAAGATATGCAAAAACTCGGTTTAGCAAGTAATTTTTTTAACGAAGTTGATAATGTAGAGCCTATATGGGAAAATTTTAAAGATATAGTATCTCATTGGTTAGTCGTTGATACAGGTTCTACAGATGGAACACAGAAAAGACTCCAACAAGTTGTTAATGATAAATTAACTCTTGTAGAGTCTAATATGATACAAACCCAAGGGTATGGATATTCAAGAACTAAATTGATTGAATTAAGCGAAGGGATGGATTGGGTATTAATAATTGACGGAGATGAAAGAATGGATTGGCACTATGTGGCACAACTTAAATCTATGATTAATACTTATTATGATTGTGATTTAATCTGGTTGCCTAGATACCAATGCAAATTTATTTATTACGATGGAACAACATCTTCTTCTTCTCTTCGAACAAGTAAAGTTATCCTAATGGATTTAGAGCATAATCCAGACTATCAAGCAAGATTGATAAAGAGAACAATAATCAATAGTAAGTCTAAAATTCAATTCAAAAATATGGTTCATGAACAATTAGAAGGAATCGAAAAAGATTTTAAAAGTATTCTAAATCCATTAATAATGCACTTAAAATATTTAAGTAATCCAGAAAGAAAAAAGAGGATAACTAAACTTTGTGCTGATTTATGGGAAAAAGAAGGGCATGATTTGAGTTATAAAGAGGCTTGTGAGAAAAATGGATGGGATTATGTTGAGTAAAATATTTCATTGTTTTTACAAATGGAACCGATGGTATAAATTTAAAAATAGGATAAGAAAAAAACTTCCTGCTTATCATCCAGTGACAGGTCAACCATTAGATTGGGATATTCGTATTTTATTCCGAAATTCATATTATGATATGCAAACAGGGAAAATTGGAGGATTCCCCTATTTGCATATAAACCAGATAAGCCCAAAAGGTATGCGTGTGGATGACCGAATATATGAATTTTCTTGGAAGAAAAAACAAATTATTAATACATTTGGAAGCTGGGAGAAAACATACTATAGAGGAAATAGACTATAAAGGAGGTAAAGATTATGGGAATAATAACAATAGCAAGTAATTATTTTAACGAAATTGAATCGGCTGAAGCTATGTGGCGATCAGTAGAACCTATTGCTAACCACTGGCTGGTGGTTGATACTGGTTCTATGGATGGCACACAAGAATTATGTAGAAGTTTAGGAGCTATAGTTGTTGATGATGATATTATTAAGAGAGAGGGTTACGGTCCCGCTAGAACTCAACTAATAGAATTAGCTCCAGAAGATACAGATTGGGTATTAATAATTGACGGAGATGAAAGGATAATTGAAGAAGATTACGACAAATTTTTAGGACTGTCAGAAAGTTCTTATGATGTTATATGTTTACCAAGACAGCATTATAGAGCATGGGACATGAGTATATGCGAGAATCCAGATATTACATTCCATGCAGATTGGCAATGGCGGTTTGTTAGAAGAATTATGGAAAGACAGTCAGACGGAAGTAGAAAAAGTAAAATTAAATTTCAGAAAGCAGTTCATGAACATATAACTGGTTTTCAAAGACCTCTACAAAGTTTTGATAATCCGAGAATTAGACACTTTGGATGGTTAAAATCACCAGAGAGATTAAAAGAAATAGCTGATTTATGCCAAGTATTGTATGAGAAAGATTTGAAGAAAATGAAAATAATTTAGGAGTTTTCTTGCCTGAAACTTTATAAATGAACATTCTTGCAGCAATTGACATACAAAACCTGTATTATAAATTTTCAATGAAATCTTCTAAAATAGATTTCGGCAAGCTAAAACAAAGAATTATTGATGATGTAGTAACAAAAGAGAATGATAATTTAGAATTATTAGCCTTTTTCTCTATCCACCACAAGGGAGTTGGTCAGGATTTTAAGATAATGCTTGAAAAGTATGGATATATCACTCACGAAAAAGAGACTTTTGATAAAAATAAAAATATGGATGTAGTAATAGTAAATGAGATATTTAAAAGGCTTATATGTGATGAGAGTTCTTTTGAAGTTTTTGTATTGGTTGCAGGAGATAAAGATTATCAAACACTATTAGATATGGTGAAATTCAAAGGAAAATATACAATAGTTTATTCTCTAAGAGATGTATTTTCAAGAAAGTTATTAATAGCTGATAAAATCTTCTTATTGGAAGAAGAAGATATAATATTAAAATATTAAGAAAAGGGGAAAGAGAAATAATGGATATTAAAAAACAGTTCTGCATAAGATGTGGGAAAGAACTCATAGAAGAATGGAGAGGGACATACATAAAAGAAACGGGAGAAAAGAGCTATAGGTTAATATGTCCCGAATTTCCTTGTGAACATAGTCAAGACCTTTATGAGGGACATATTTTTAAAGTAATACGAGAAGGTTGGTTTTCTCAGACAGACCAATGTCAAAGATGTGGAAAAACCAGAAGATGGGGTGGATATGAGTTTTAAATTTCATATGTAAGTTATCAAGTAAAATCTTTCAAGAAAGGAGGACGGCAATTCATCTCCTGTTTAAAAACAGGAGTTTTCTTGCCTGAAATTCTATAATATTAAGTAAAAGAGGTGAGAAAGTTATGTTCACGATAAATTCAGAAATACAACAAATCATCAAAGAAATCAGGAAAGCACCTAATGCAGATTTCTACTTACGAGATATTAAATATCAATGCGATGAAGAAGGTTGTTGGGATACAGGATTAATTAGTATATATAATCCAAAGACAAAATATTCTTTAACTTATGCCTGTCATTGTGAAAGAGGATTCAATTATCAATTATCTATTTTACATTGGGAAATAGAGAATTATTACAAAAGACCCTTTTTAAACTTCCCCAGACCAATGGTATGTATCAGAATCTACGATCCTATATCTGGGAAACATAATTTCGCATGTAAAAGAACTTGTCCTGATGAAAGAAAAGAATTATGTTTAGACTTTAATCAATCTATTGTTCCTATGCTTTATAAAAAATATTGGACAAAAACAAAAAAATACAACAAAAAAGATGATGATATACCTTTTTAAAAAATTAAATCTCTCCTTGACATTAATTAAATAACGGATAATGATAAAAATTTAGGATGGTATTTATAATATCCAGAGAAAATCAAATACAACGCAGAAAAACACAAATCACCAATATATTTGTGGAAGAGACCAACCATCCGCTCGTTTTCTGCGTTGCTTTTTTAAAGGAGTAATATGAGATACCAAAAAATATATACTCAAATATGGCAGGATGAAAAATTTACAAAATTAGATATTGATTCTCAAATTTTATTTCTTTATTTGCTTACTTCTCCTCATTCAAATGCAATTGGCTTTTATTCCCTTCCAATAGGGTATATTCATGCTGACTTATATTGGTCAATAAATAAGGTTAAAAAAAAACTTACCCAACTTATTCAAAAGAATTTTATATTATATGACGAAAAAAATTCTATTATACTTATCAAAAATTATTTTAAGTTTAATCCGATTGATAATCAAAATCTTTTTATCTGTGCTATTAAAATTTTAAATAGTCTACCAAAAAACTCTTTAATTTCATATATCAAACCATTTATTGAACCTCTTTTTAATAAATATCAAAGCCCCTACCCTAGCCCCTTCAAAGCCCCTACCCTAGCCCCCCCGAACTCCGAAGCAGTACCAGAAACAGAAACAGAAACAAAAGAATATATATACCCCCCTGTATATAAAAAAAATCCTTTAAATCTCCAAAATAAAAAAAAATACGGAGAATTCCAAAATGTCTCACTCACAAATATCGAATACTCTAAACTTATCGACAAATTCTCAGAACCTATAACTAAAGAATTCATAGAACAACTCAGCCAATATATCGCCTCTAAAAATAAAAAATATTATTCACATTACGCTACTCTCCTAACATGGATGAAAAAATCCAACGCTTCTAACATAAATGATTATATCCAAAAAAAAGTAGACAATTTTAATACCCATCTAAAAAAAATTCCCAATAAAAACTCTCAAACAATAAAAAAATCTGATGTATAACCTATCAAAGCTAACGATAGTAAAACGAAAGAAGTAAGATTAATATAACCCTACTAACAAAATATAAAAATCCAACCATAAGCCTCTTCGATACCTTAAAAACAATTTCATAAAAATTTCGAAAAATTTAATCGATTTCTATAAAAACTTCGAAAAAATTTGATCAATAAAATAAAAATTTCGAAAAATTTGATCAATAAAATAAATAATCAATATAAAAACTTTGAAAAATTTAAACGAGAGGGCCTCCCCTCTCAAGATACCCCCCCCTCCTAGTTTCTGGAAATATGCCTGGACTTATGAACAAATAAGGTTGAAAAGACTGTATAATAAATAGGCATGTCATTAAAAACAATCGTTATACGCCCTTATTAATAGCCTTAACAGACAAAAAGTTTACATAATAACAATTATCAGACCCGCTTGACAATAAAGGCTCCATAAGGATTGAGTTATCGACAGGCTATCTTATTATTCTTTTTTGCCTCTGTCGTCTATGATCCTAATGACAGTTGGAACAGTCTGGCCAGCATCGTCAATATCTTGGACTGCTTTCTTTGAGAATTGTTTTTCAATACTTTGTAGCACTTCAAAAGCTAATTTACTGTTCTCGCAGGTTGCATCCTTCATCACACAATCCACTAATCTTTGCCTGTTTATACTCCTTCCAACCTCTATTTTTTGTCTAAAAAGTTTCTGCAAATCTCCTTTAGGTCGAGTCATAAGATTATAAAAAAATTGTTCAGGGATGCCCAAACTCCATCTTATAATTTGGTCAGAGTTTCCCTTCTCTGCGAGTGCGGCGACTTGTTCTATAATAGTTGGTGTAAGTTTATATATATTCCGTCTATTCATGTTACTATTATACCATACTTTATAATAATTGATAGAATAATTGATAGAGGATAAAAAGGAACCCTCCGTTGAGGTAATCGCTGGAGGGTAAGAGATTATTCTGTCGTGAGGAAGTTTTGGAACAACCTGTTGTCTGTAACTTCATTAACTAAATTGACATATATATTAGAAATAGCTACCTCAAGAGATATTTGCTTTGATAGTTTCTCTTTTTCATACCAAGCAATTATCTCTGGTTCAATTAATTTCTTAACTTCGGCACCTTTTTTGCCGACCCAATCGCGGTAATACTTTCTGACAAGTCTCAGTAATAAACCATAATAATTATTGGGATTAACTGTTATTTCCATTTTCTTTATCCTCCTATTTAATTGCATCATTGTAAAAATCAATAATATTTGTGTAACCCTCTCTATCAAGTGCCATTGCAATATTATAGTTATAAATTGCATTTCCAATATAGACACCTGAAAACATATTGCCTTTGCCTTCTTTTATTTCCTTATTGAGAGCTATTTCAAATTCTTTACCACTTCCATAATTCCTGGCTTCTATTGCAAGTGGTTTTAAAATTTTTATCATCCTTGATCCTCCTATCTATAAGTATATACAAGTGGGGTTTAGGGTTGCCTTAATTCTCATTTTCTATTGACATACTTCCATATCTTGATTCTATCACAGGCTTAGAGAATTTAGACGGCTTGCTCTGGTAACCATTCATGATCTGCCAGCAGTGTCTTCTTTCATTCCATTTTGCACCTTGAGCTTTGAGACAATCTCTTATTTCCTGGCTGGGTTTGCCTGCAAAAGTGACCCATATCCAGTTACCAATTATCTCTACCCTGCCATTATTACCATTTCCGACTATCTTGGCGATAATCTTGGCTTTTTCTATTATTGTTTCTTTTTCTAATCTTTCCATAATTTGATCCTCCTATCTATAAGTATATGCAAGTAATGTGCCATCTTTTTCTAAAGAAGGAATATAGGATTATCAAGGGTTTAGGTTTTAAATATGCATTATGATGGTATGAAACTATTCTATAATGGAGTAGTAGAAAGGGGCAGTAGATATTAGTTTTTAGGTTTTGGGGCTTGGAGTCTAAGCTAAACCCTTGATTTTATTATATGTTTTTTGCCTCTTTTTTAGGCAGTGCAAAACATTCCATTTTGGAATAGTAGGTATGCAATTATGGAATATTTAGACTCATAAATATAGAAAATCTAAATTTCTTGACAATCTTGTAGAGTGTTGATATTGTAAGGTTTACAGGGTATTTTCTCAGGGTGAGAGGGTTTGGCACGGTATATGCATATATAATAGGGTAAGGAGGTAAGGAAGGATGGATAAAGAAATAAAGGAAATAAATCGAAGGGAGGAAAAAATGAAAGTCGAGACAAAAACAGGGATTGAAACAGTAACGAAAACAGGGACTAAGGTAGAAATAAAGAGTGAATCTGCTAGTACTAGTAGTCCTAATATACAAACAACAATAGATTATATACGTCCTTGTGGTGACGGTTGTGAAGTAAGAAATGAAATACATAGGGGTATTTCAAAGGCCCAAGGGCAGAAAGGTATATGGGGGAATTCCTTTACACTGGAGGGCGGGAAATCAGTAAGACCCTTTCTTGCTTTTAACAATTCTGAAATAAAAAAAATAGAAAAATATTTTGCCGAGATCAATGAGCTAGAGAAGGATATTGTAGCTCATTGGACGAAAATTAATCTTGGAGTATGTATTAATTCCAAGTCATCCTATCATTGGTGGGTGGGGGATATTAGAACCCCCTACGAACAGATCGTGAAGGAAGCGAGTAAAGTGCTTATGTGTTGTTATAAGCTCGCGAATCATGAAGCGCAAATCAAAAAGGCGTATGATAGCTGCATAAAAGAGTGGGAAGAGCATAACAGGGAAAGAAAACTAGCAGAAGAAAAAAGGAGATTGGCGTTGGAAGAAGCAAAAGCAACACAAAAGCCAGTCCTTTTAAGTCATTACTCTGTAATGTGTAATGATTTACAAGAGGAATGCAGTGTAGACAATATCTCTGTCTACGTTATGCCCGACGGGAATATAAAGGAAGAAAGAAACCATACGTGGTAGTAAATTTTAGAGGATGGAGGAGAAAATGACAAAAGGAACTCATAAAATTAGAAAAGCATTGATGGAAAAAATTCTGTCTCAAGAAAAGACAGAATTAAACGTATATGGGCATATATATACTATATGCCTATATACGAACGATGTAGAGTTGCTCCCGAAAGGGAAAGGGAGCATCGTGGAGACCGTCGACACGACAAGCCATGGGTATACCCATGGCGGTGAAATTTACCGCGCTGCAGTAGATGCAGCGCATGAAATTAGAAAAGCATTGATAAAAAAACTGTCAAAAGATTCAGATGTTTAGGCTTTTTTCTCCGGGGCCTGCGGGGCTTGGAGTGAGAAGTTTATAGAGGAGGGAGGTGAAAAAAAATGAAAAAAGAAAGATTAAATAGGTGGAATACAATTCGGAATGAGATTGAAAGTCTCGCCGAAGAAATGATACAAGACGGGGAAGATGGCGATCTAGATAAGGATGATATGATAGACCTTATCCTTGCCATGGTAGCAGAAGATTTGGCTATAGAAAGGAGGTGGTAATATGAATAAAAAATCATTCAAAGAATACATGGAGATGACTAAAGAGAAATTATTGAAAGAAAAAGAAAAGTTCATAGTATATAGAAATAAATACTATGATAAGCATGGGATTTTAGGGGCACCTAAATTCCCCGATAATTTGGAGTATGCTTTAACAAACAGGGGGATAAAATGATAGATAAATACATACCTAAAATGGGCGATATAGTAGAGTATGCAGGAGAAGAATGGGAAGTAGGTTTTATAAATCAAATAGAATGGCGGGGGACGGTAAGAATCCATAGAGGTAGAACCCCCGAGGGATATATTGCAGAGCATAAAAATAGGATATATCCTGAGAAATTAAAATTAATAAAAAGAGGGTGATGACCTACATCAGGAGGAGAAAATGAGAGCAATAATAATAGAACGTAGAGATGGGAAAATTGATTTAGAATATGTCCGAATAGGTAAGAGGGGGGGGATGCTACATAGTGAAGAAAAACGGATCGGAGATTATAAACAAGTCTATTATTTGTATGTGGGGATGGAAGAGCAGAAAATAAAAAAAATGTGGGCAGCAATTACTTAATTTGGAGGTGATATTATGAAGAACAAAATAATCTCAAATATTTTGGATGAGATGATAGAGAAAAAAGAATTATCAAGAAAGATTGATAATTCTAAAGCATTCATGCCGTTCAATATTGATTATCTCTACTATGATGATAATTATAAGTGCGAAAGGTTTGCTTTTTCTCATTATTATAAACAAAATGGCGATATGATAGCGGATCCTGATATGGAAATATTATTCGATAGGGAGGTTAAAGAATTATACGGTGTAACATATCAGGATAGTTTTGGGTATCAAAAAGCAGAAACCGCCAAAACTACAGGAAAATTGACAAATTTTTTAGTAAAATGGCTTAAAAATGTAATTGAACAACAGGGTCTTTTATAGGCTTTTTTCTCCAGGCTCTGCGGGGCTTGGAGTGAGAAGCTTAAGGAAACCCCTAGGAAATTCCTGACATCCGGGCAGGTAGGGGAGATGAGGAGGAGAAAAATGAAGAACACAAAAAAGCTACAAGAATTTTCTAAGAGGCTGGAGCGTGAGGCTTGCCTTCTGGAAGATGGGGGATCAACGATTTCCTATATTCAGGGCATAGTGGATGATATAACCTATACCCTGGACGAGATGAAAGAGGAAGAAGAAATTATTAGCGATATATCACAGCTTGAAATTTGCACAGGCTGTGATATGAAAGGGCTTGAGGTTTGCTTGGTTTGCGAGCCTGAAATTAAGGCTTATAAGGAGGGATATAATGCGATATAAAATGATTGACAAAAAATATGAAAAAATGTTTACAGTAATTACAGAAGGAATAATTGAAATTAATAGACTGATTAAAAAAGGTGTAGATAGATTGGAAATTCAAAAAGCGGTTGACAAAATTGAAGATGATAGTATTAGGAGATTAATAATTGCTTATTCTAATTTATAAGGAGGAGTATAATGGAAAACAATCATATTGAAAATTGGCAAGGATATACAGAGAAAATCTCAAACAATAGCCATGTCAAAGGTTGGATGGTGGCTATTGTAGACAACACAGATTCTTTTGGCTATTATGGGGGCGATATGGGGGATATTCAAACGGCAAAAATTCTCCTCTCCAAGATAGAGATAATGAGAGCGGATTTAAAAAGGTATATAAAAATGAAGGTGGGGGGAAAATAATGGGGTGCTATATATGTAATAATTGCGAAAAAAACTACGATAGTCATTGGGTTATATGTTTTGAAGACCCTTCCAACCCGTTAGAATTGTTATGCGAAGAATGTTTTTCTCTCATAGAGGAAGAAAAGGAAGAAAAGGAAAAAAGGAAAAGAGAGAAAAAATTAAAAAGAATAAATCCAAAAATTTCAGTTTGCAATCTTGAGGATATTTTTAATCCTCAGAAAGAAGAGGGAGAACATGGAATGCCCAAATATCGATAAGAGTACCAAAGATAAGTTTAACATTCAAATTAATTATAAAGATTTAGGAGGGTCGGTAGATTATGTTTTTTATGATCATACCGATTCCTATGGAAAAATTACGAGAGTTCAGTTTTGCAAAAAGGCGGGTAGAAAGCGAGATGTTTTTGAATGTTTGAATGAGATTGAATGGAAGGACTGCCCTCATTTCAAAGAGGAGGTAGAAAAAGAAAATGTTCCGAGTAAGTGAAATATTAAGCCCCTTTCTCTTGATTGGAAATAGATATATCAATATCTATACAGGGGCAAATATAGAAAAGGAGGTGATGGAGACTGCACGGCTTAGGGGTCAGGCTGTTCATCTGGCTTGCCGATATATATTGGAAGGCAGGCTTGATAAGAATAGCCTTGACCCTAATATTATGGGGTATGTAGAACAATTCAGAAAAGCATTACCAGAAATGGGGATCAAGAAAGTCCTTAGTCTTGAAAAGAATTATATCCATCCACTATTTCAATACAGTTTTACTCCTGACTTGCTCTATGAAAATCAGGAAGGGGAGGTTATCCTTGCCGATATAAAGACGACTGAAGATAATATGTTCATATTAGAACAGTTATTGGCATATCAACGAGGATTAGAAGCAGTATTGAAACTCAAGATTGATAAGCTTTTTGAGTTGATATTATTGAAAGAAAAATATATATTCAGAGAAATTGGGAAGACGGAGGGAGAGAAAGAAGGAGCTTGGCAGTTTTTTCGGGCTAAGCTATATGAAAAACAATATTTAGCAAGGAGGAAAAGATGAAAAATATAGAAGAAATTAGGAAGAAATACAGAGGGGCAATCATAGAAGAAGGGGCAATCATAGAAGAAGGGGCGGAAGTAAGGGCGGGGGCGGTTATAGGGGCGGGGGCGGTTATAAAAACATGGGCAATTATAAAGTCAGGGGCAGTTATAAGGGCAAGAGCAACTATAGGGGTAAGGGCAGTTATAAGGGCGGGGGCAGAAGTAGATAGTTGCTTATCAGCTGCGGGTTTGTATAGACATCAGGTAACTGCCTATATAGACCTACGAGATGGAATATCCTATATCCATCTTGGTTGTTTCTGCAGGACAGTGGAAGAGTGGGAAACTGATTTTGATAACAATCCCGAAGAATTTCCTATTGGCTCTCCTCAATGGAAAGAAAGAAAATATGCTTTAAGAGTAGCCATAGAATGGCTAAAAAGGAGGAAAGTAAAATAAATGAAAAAAGCATCGTGGTTAATGAGAAAATTTTGGAAACCACAAAAGATTATAAAAATGGAAAATGGGATTATAGAGTGTGGTTTTTCTCCATCACCAAGATTTCGAGAAGGTGATGCTATAATAACCCCTATGGAAAGCGGGAGAATGGCATTGTTGAGAATATATCATGTGTGGACTCCGTGCGATCCTGGAGACCAACATTTTTATAGGTATGAATTTATTAGATATTTGATTTGAAAGGAGGAAATTATGAAAACGAGAATAAGCGAAGAAGAATTTGAAGCTAAAAAAGAAGAAATTATAGATATATTAATAGATGTTGCAAGAAGTGCTCACTGGTATGGTGAAGATACAAAAGATTACGATATGAAGCAAGTTGAAAAAGAGGATTTCTTCATAGAAGCTCTTGATACTATTATATTTTTACTCATACATAAAGGAGGATAGCGATGGAAACAATTGAAAAGAAATTAGAAGAAAATCAAAGCCTTATAACAGAGGCTGAAAGCTATTTTATAGCTTCTACAAAAGAAGTTGAGATAGCGAAGGATAGAATTAGAGTCTTGGTAATGCTGAAAGAGACGATAGAGCCTCTCCGAGAGAGTGCAAACAAGACGCATAAACAATGCACTCAATATATCTCTACCATCAAGAAAGCTATAGAAGGATATGAACAGGCAATAGGGATATATCTTGAAGTGTTAAAAGAAGAAGCAAGATTGAAAGAAGAAGAAATTAAAAAACAATTAAGCGAAGAGGATCTCCCTGTATTAGTGAATGTAGAAATGCCAACTGATATAAAAGCGAAAGAAGAAATTGAAATTGAAATAGTTGATAAAATGTTGATATTACAAGGGATTGTATCCAAGAAATATCCATTGGATTTTGCGGATATAAATTTAGCAAAAATCAAGAAATGGATTAAAGAAGGCAAAACAATTGAAGGGGTTGAAGTCAAAAAAATCCCAATATATAAATTTAAGGCATTTAAGGAGAAAAAATAAGATGGATATAGAAAAATTACTGGACGAAACAAAGGATAGAAATAAAAAAGTAGAATTGTTGATAGAAACAATAAGCCTGTATCTCCAAATAATGAAAGGAGGAATGGCAAAAGAAGAATTAAATGATTATTGGTGGATATTAGAGAATTATAAATGGGAATGGGAGAATCTTAATAAAAGGATAAAATTTTTAGAGAAGAAATTAAAGGAGGTAAAGGATGAATGAATTAACAAAAGAAGAAATAGACTTATTAGTGCAAAATAAAATAATTCCAGAGGGAACACCACAGCCACAAATCAATTTTTTCAATGAAGTATGCAAGCGAAAGAAACTTGATCCATTTCTTAGGCAAATTTATATGGTAGAAAGAAAAGAGCTTAAGGATGATGTATGGAAAAAATCATATTCAATTCAAACATCACTAGATGGTATGCGAGCAATTTCTCAAAGAAATAAAAGAATAAAAAGCGTGAAAAGGGGAACAAAGAAAATAGAAGAGGAACTGTATGGATGGTGTGAAATTGAGACAAAAGATGGTGGTATATATTACGATGAAGTCCCTTTCTCTGAATATGTTCAGAAAACCAGAACTGAAGCAGTAACTCATTTTTGGAAACAATTTCCTCAAACTATGATAAAAAAAGTAGCAGAAGAAAGCGTTAGAAGGATGGCTGACCCTGAAGACTTATCAGGATTATACGGGGATACAGAAATGTTACAAGCAGACAATGATATTTTAATTCCTGAGAAGACAAAAACTATCCAAATGCCAAAAGCTATTGGAATCATAGAAGAAGAAAAAAGAAAGATTGCAGAAGTCCCATTGAGTAATGGTAAGATGTTGGAAGTATTTCAAGTTGGCGAAGGAAGTTCAATAACTATAGGGGGGAGTGATATACCAGCAGAAATTATAGAAGAACTCCAAGAAGGAGTGCAAAGAGAGCTAATAGAATTCCCTTTTTCCATTCAACCAGAAACAGAGAGAGCATTAGCAAGTGCTATAGAAAGAAAAAAATCAGAAACAGAAAAGCCAGAACCTTCTAAAGATATTATTAGCTTTGTGGTGAAAATGCAGGGATATAAAAAGAAATATGGAGAAAAGGTTTATTATGATATTCTTAAAAAGCATGGGTGGGAACATGGAAATCAGATAGAAAAAGGAATGCATAAAGTCAAGATAGTCAGAGAATTTGAAAATATGATTGCTAATATACCAGAGCCAGAGTCAACAAATAAGATACTCTTTAACGAAAAACCTGACAATACTATCTCAAATGGTAGTGGTAATATAGAAGAAGAGATAGAAAAACTAGAAGCTGATAAAGACAAATGGGTAGAGAAGTATGAATTTTTAGATGGAGTTAGAAAATTGAAAGAGGAATATATTGGTATTTTGGGACAAGACGAAGGATTAATTGAATTTCAAAAAGTAATTAATTTTTGGGGTTATAAAGATGTAGAACAAATTAAGCCGAATAAAAGAGAAGCGATATTGAGAGCATTGGGAAATAGGCTTGAAGGAATTAAAGGTATAAAAATATGAAAAATAATATAAAGACAATTCATTAAAGAAAATAATTTAACAGATAATTCCCCCCAGGGCGTCCTCTCTTGGACAAGGTCTTTCATAGCCTTCCTCCCCCTGGGGGAAGTAAAGGAGGTATTAGATGTCAGAGAAAAAGAGAATCCTTAAAAAATGTTTTCTGAAAGGAATAAAGGAAATAAATAGATATATGGAAACTTCAATATTAGATTTGTATTATACTCAAAACATTCAGGAAATATTAGATGAAATACAATATATATTAAACTGCATAAAACCAATAGAATGTAAATGTGGAAAAAGAATAAACAGAAAAGATTGGAAGAATATACAATTATGTGGTAGAGCATATAATAAATATGATGGCGCCCAAGAATGTAGAAAGCATATTTGTGGGGCTTATATATCTGCTATGGTAACAAAAACTGAGATGGAGGAATAGAAAAATGAAATACAGAAAAGATTGTCTTTGTGGACAATTTCATTATTCTTGTGATATTGACTTAGACCATGAAGCAATCAAGAAACTTAAGGAGGTATTATGAATACAAAAACAGCTTTTTTGTGCATGGATTGTGATGAAGTCTTTGAACCTAATTATCCACTCCCCAATTATTGCCCTGCATGTGCAAGTAAGCAAGTAACAGCGTTAGCAGTTTTCTTACAACCTTTTGAAGAGAATTACGAATACGCAAGAAGCTTAGAAGAAAATTATAGGTATCTCGAAGAAAGAGAGGAGGCAAAAAGATAATGGAAAAAATAAGATATAAAGATATAATAGAAAAGGTAGAAGAGAAATTAAGCCAAATGGAGGAGGTGGAAGCCAATCTTTTTTTGGACTGGTTTGAAATCAAATTCAGAACTCGTCTAAACAACAGAGATGGACTCATAATAGATAATAATGAAAGTTATGTGGATCCTGAAGATATATGGCATATGTATCACGACAGATTCTACTCGGTACCTGAGACATCAGGGCAGGCAGAGGAAAAAAAGAAGTTAAAAACAGAACTTGTAACAGAAATAGACTATGTAGATTTCTTTATCATACTGGATAAAGAAAGGTCTAGGATCTGTGGTTATCTTAATAAAATGACAGCAGACTTCCAGAATTCTGCAAGACGAAGCTGGGGTAAGGAACTCAACCGAATAGATTATGATATTGATAGGTTTACGGAGATACTACTCCGTAAGTACCAGGAAGGATTATTCACTGACCACATAGAAGAAGTTTCTGGAAAGATTATTGTTTTCCAGAAACCCAAATGGGATACAAAAGAAGGACGGGGGTTATATTATGTTATAGGGCATCCCAATTTTTCCTCTCAAGAAGAGTTGGGGGAAGAAGCGAAGGAATGGTGAAAAAAAGAATGAAAAAAGAGGAAGGAAAGTATTACAATATTTCTTCTTCAGGAAGTAAATAGGTATTTTAAAGAAAGAGAGGAGGGAAAAGAATGAAAATAATAAAAGAAGATAAAATAATATTAACATGGGACTTCAAAGATATGGGATTATTTGAGGCAACAATTATCAATGGGGAAATTATTGATGTGAGATTTTGTAAAAAGGGAAGTAATGTAGACGGTGAATGCCTATGGGCAAGTAAGGGTAGTGAAATATTCTTAGAGAGAGTATATGAAGCTCTCAAAGAATTATTGGGTTACGCAGGGGTAATACACCAGGGGTAATACAGGGGTAATACAATGAATAAAAAAGAAATAGCAATTAGGAATAGAAAAAGGGGTAAAAGAACGGAAGCAAGGATTGAAAAAGAAACGGGGGATATTAGAGTTGGAACTCTTGGAGCAACAGACTTAGCAGGAGATGTCTTTTGCTCTGAAATTAAGAGTAGAAAAGCATTTGTAGGAGCAGGTTGGATGAAACAGGCTATAAGAAATACAGTCAAGTGGAATAAGAAAACAGGTAAAAACCTTATTCCTATTGTCCAAATCCATGTTCTTGGGAAAAGGTATAAAGGAGATTATATTTTAATAAGAAGGGAAGACTTTGAAAGGAGGTAACTTGAAAGCAAAAATAGTGAAGAATAAAGGAAGCAAATATTGGGATCAATTTATTGGAAAGATTTGTAATGTTATAGAAATAGAAGACGATGGAAAGATTACGATAAATCTGGTATCAGAGGGAGCGGGTTATGATTTCCCAATAACTTTTGATCTAGATGAAGTAGAAATAATAAAGGAGGTGAATTATGAAAATACTAATTAATCATTCTAACGAGGATTCTATGCTTTGGAAAGAAGAAAGAAAAGATTTTGATGTCCTCTTGGATGTTGCTTCTCCAAAGAATTTTAGTTCTCTATCTAATGCAATTAGTGATTATAGAGAAATAATATGGAAGCTATATTTTAAAACTGAAACTGATATGTTAGCTAAGAATATATCCCCTGCATTTTACCTATATCTTGGCGGGAATCAAGCTTATTGTTTCATCCAATATGTCTGGTGGAAGATGGATTTAAAAATGCCTGTAGCCACTAAAATATTGGATGAAGAAGGAAAATTTGTAGATTGGAGGGTGATATAATGAAATGTGAAAATTGCAGGAAACGATTCGCAGAAGGATTTTTGCGGGGCAGAGAATCTGTATTCAGAAAGAACCAAAATGGATGCACTTGTATTATTGACGATGGGGATAATATCATACAGATATGCGGAGCGCATCAAGAATTGATAGAAAAAGCACTGAAAAGAGATAATCATGCAATGTAATAAATGTAGAGGCTTATGCCATCCTGAAAGAAGTTATTCTATTTTAGACAATGCTTATTTTCATATTTTTAGATGCTTGAATTGTGGCAATATTATAGATGAAATAATTGTAGAGAATAAAGCAAATCCTCCTAAACTTCCAAGCAATCTGACAGCTCAGCAGAGATATTATTTAGCAAACAAAGATTTATGGGACGAAGCTCGGTTGTTAAAGAAGTATGAGAAGGAAAATAAGAAAAGAGGCTTACCAATCTAAAAGGAGCCAAGAGAAAGAATGAAGGTTAATGGTATTATATCAGTTTAACCCCAAAATGCAACTATGAGGCTAATTGGAGGTTAAACTTTGTATACATCCTACCTCCATTTTCTGGTTTGTTCCTTTGATCTGAATATATCCTTTCCCCTCGCAATTTAGACATTTATATGGAGATTCTATGGCTGTTGAAGAAATCATTAAATTACAATAATAAAATCCAGCCTTCCCATCTCCACCACACTTATGGCAAGGTATTTTACTCGTAATAACTGATTCTGTTGTGAACACTCCCCTGAATAAATATATCAATCTCTTCTTTTTACCCAAGCTAAAAATTTTCTTGCTTCGTATTCTACGCCCATAAAAAAACAAGTTATACCAAAAATCGCTTGCCATATTATTATTGCAATTACAAACCACCGACTCATATTTTCACCAAATAACTATTTTTCTTCTTTTTCTTTTGTTTCAACTGGATACTCCTTTCTTTTTAAATGACCACCAGCAATTAACGGGCATTTTCTCTCATGGATACCTGCCGTATTTATAAAACAAAATTGGCATGTATCATTAAACTTATATTTTTCTTCGCCTATTGTAGAATATTCGTACTCTTGCTTCATTTACTTCGGTCTCCTATTATAATTATACATACTTTTTCAAGAAATCTATAGTAAAATTTCACATAGGGGGTTTACTTACATGATTGACAGGTATAAAATTCATAACGAAGATAGTTTTAATTATTTAAAAGAAATACCAGATAACAAGGCGCTGCACCTGACGCCGAAAAGCTCGGCGCAGGTGAGCTTGTGTGTTAGCCCGACTAAAATAAAGTCTGCTGTGAAACAAATATTTTGAACCTTGCTTCCTGTGCTTCAAAATAATCCTTGTCTAATTCGCATCCTGTAAAATCAAGCCCTGCTTTGTATGCCGCTATTCTACTGCTTCCACTTCCTAAATGGGTGTCAAGTATCTTTTGCCCGCGCTCTGCGTAGTTCTTAAATATCCAATCGTATAGTGCTACGGGTTTTTGGGTTGGGTGTATTCTTTCTTCTTTGTCCTTCATATTCCCCTGCAACATCCCGTGCCATGTATATTCAAATTCGTCAACTCTATTTATTTTTGAGCAATAAGCAATTTCCCCGCGTGAGTATGTTGGCATCGTAACATTTTTCCGCCAATAAATCATTCCTCCAATCAATCCATAGTAATTTGCCCCCCAAACAATTTGTTCTTTGCTTACGCGCATTAATTCGCAAAAATAAATTTCGTTTGGTATTTCGTCGTCCCATTTTTGGCTTCCATAATCCTTATTCACCGTTGCGCTGTGTTTGCTTTGTAGTTTTAATCCACTGTTTTTTTTGTCTGCACCTATTCCATACGGCGGATCAACTACCGCAAGGTCAAAATATTTGTCAGGGTATCGCGCCATCACCACCATACAATCTTCATTAAAGGTTTGTGTAAGCGGGCTAACCAACCGCTCAAACGGACGTTGCACGTCTGCCAGTTTTTCTTCTGTTTCATTTCCAAACAAGTCTTTGTTCATAGTCTTTTTTATGTGCAACGCCGTTTAGCTAAATCGTTAGATGCCAAGCAATCTTTGAATCTCAGCATTGTTCAAATGGGCTGTAAGTTGTTTCGCACAGTCGTAGCAGATATGCACCCCTTCCGTACATTCATATCCACCCAATGTAAAATTTTTCATACTATTGAAGTTCAGGCCGAAGGAATCAGATGGATTCTTCAACTCTTCTCGGCAAATATTACAAGAGTATATCTTTTTCATTCCCATAAATCTACCTCCGCCTAACAAGGCGTTCTAGCGGATGACTAAAAGCCCCCGCTGAGCTTTTCGTTATGCTTTCTATTCGACCACAATATCAACATCCGATAGGTTCTCGTCGGGTAACTCTATGTCTTTCTGGTCTTGCTGCGATTTTCTGAGCTATACCCCAAAATACAATTTAACCAATCGCTGAACGGGATGAACCCGTTCCAATTTTCCCCATCATATTATCTCCAATAATTCTCCATAATTTAAACTTTTATTGCAATTAGGACATATTAAGGGTTTTGAATAAAGACTTTCGTAATGAATTATTTCTTTTACTTTACCGCATGGACATTGAATTGCAAGCTGTATATTCTGGAAATCAAAAGCTTTATAATCTATTTTTTCTCTTTCTATTTTATTCATTTATCAACTCCTCGTACTTAGTTTTAAATTTTATAATATAGAATTTCGGCACGTATTTATCTATCGCACCCGAATTATACATATCTGCAAATTCATCAATATTTTTAGCTGTTCTTAACTTCCAATTACAATATTTGACTACATAAGGAATTGCTTCTGTATCTTTCATAAGATATATAGGATCATCTCTAAATCCCATATCCCTTGCAGTCCAATAAAGTATTTGAAATGATGAAAATGAACAAGCAACATTAGCTCCATATCTAAAAACTAAATCCAAAGGACGCAAATCTTTTTTTATAAGTCTTTTAAAATTACCCCCATAAACATACCAACTTTTCTCAAATCTTGGATAATTATGAATTCCATAACTACTTTCAATATGAGCTATAGCTCTTAAAAGTATAATAGGATTAACTTCAAAATTAGGACTATTAATTTGCCTTGCATATTGAGAAGTTATCCAATCAAGTTGGTCTTTAATTATTGACATTCTCTTTCTTTATCATCTACATAATCAAATTCATAAATATAATAATCAATAGGCTGCATTTCTACAAAGAAATACTCTTTCTTAAGTCTATCTATAATTTTTAATAATAAATCGTCTGCTGTTTTAAATCCATTTATATTCATATTTATTATCTCTTGCCATTCTTCTTTTTTAATGGAATCTATTAATTTACCGAATTGATATTCTGTTAATTCTGATGGACTTTTTAAAATAGTATAATGACAAGCATCTTCTGAACCTATCGTAATAGTAAACAAATTACTTGCTCTGATCTTATTATCTTCTATTATTGACATTATAGATCCTCTATCATTTCATGAAGTTCTTCTTTAAGCTTTTCAATCTTTTTAAGCTTTTCTTCGAGACAATTATCTCTTGTTTTCCCTTCAAATTTATAATTTATAGGTAAAAAGAATACTGTTGAAGGAAATTGATAATATTCAGCTATCTTCTTTAATAATTCCCAGTCTATTTCTACTTTCTTAGGTGGTTTGGTTTTCTCCATCATAAATTTCCCTAGCAGTAGTTGACCCATATAAATTTCGTTGTTTATTATAATTCTTCCATAACGATTCAGTTCGTGACTGTAACTTTGTAGCTGACCCCTTACCTAATATTTTATTAAATCTAGTTCTTCCTGCTGCATGACAAACAGTTTGATAATCTTTTCGTATCCAACCCGCTGCTTCAAGTGGAATATACATATTACTATTATAACCAGATAACAATACTTTTCCTTTTATATCCAAAAGTATTTCTATCAATTCTTGATGATCATTGTTTGCCATCTCGTATTTATATCCCCCACTTTTTCTTGTATTCATAACATAAGGAGGATCAAGATAAAAAAAAGTATTCGGAGTATCATATCTCCAAAGAATTTTACGAAAATCATCATTTTCGATCGAAACTCTTATTAATCTTTTATGAATTTGAGGTAATAATTTAATTATAGAAAGCCAGTTACTTACTTCTCCATTCATCCCATTCCGTGACCTAGTTATAGCATAACTCCATGCAGTATTAATATTTCCACTAAAACATTGTCTAACCATTATAAAAAACATATAGGCTTTTATAATATCATCATTTTCCTGGTCATAATTATTTCTACAATAATTATGTTCTTCTCGTGAATACGGAGTTAATTGTAATAATTTATATAGTTTCTTAAACTTTATGGGATCCCTTAAAATTCTATAAAAATTAATTAGTCTTCCGTCTATATCGTTGTAGATTTCATTTTGCGATGGAAATTTAGCAAATAGCAAAGAAGCTCCCCCACCAAATACTTCACAATAAATCTTATGAGATGGAATACAAGGTAATAATTTATTTACAAACTTACCTTTACCCCCAAACCAAGGAATAGGACTTCTTAAAATTTTTGTTGCTCTGTTATTCATTGATATATTAATTGACTTTCTTTCCATAATTCATTAATTTCTTTAATAGACAAACAAGAATATTTTATTAAATCAAAGAACCCCAAACATTCTTTAGCGATTTGAATTTCTCTTTGAGTTGCTGTATTGTGCTGAATATTATATATCTTACTACCAATACAATATTTAATTTCTTTTTTTAGGTTGTCTTTTGTCATTCTTTTATTTGACAATCAGAATGCCAATTATCCTTTCCTTAAGTATTTTCCTCATAAACTAAATTGGGAAATAATAGCAGGAGTATCTATTGAAAATCCGACTACATCCATCATTCCTACATCATTAGGATCAGCTATTGAAAAATTTGTTGCAGTTATACTTATTACAATTAATTTTGCAGGTATTCCCATCTTGCTTCTATATTCATTTAATGCTTGAACAGGATGTATCTCACCTACCCAAGTTTCATCATCGGTATAAATACAAAAAACATCTATAGGAATATTTTCTTCTAAAGCATGCAACATTGGTAAAGCACAATCTGTGCCTCCAAACTCCAGATTAGAGATAGCTTCTACAATATCATCAAGCCGTTGTTTTGGAGAAATAGATAATGAGTTGAAAACATGAGAAAATCCCATTATATAATATTGATTTTCTACTCTTGCAGTTGTCATTGCCATAGTTGCACTTACTATACGAGGAGTAAGTCCTGGCACACCCGCAATATGTCCGACAGACATTGACCCTGATACATCTAAAGCTAACATATACCTTTTTCCTGTAGGCTCTATTGTATCAAAAGACACATAAAAAGCATCATTAAGAGCATCAATTATTTGAGATACAGGAGTCCATATATTTTGCCCTCTTTCACCATGTCCTTGTTCATAAGTTTTTAATGCCGAAAGTAAAGTAATAGGATGCATTCTTGCTTTTTTTATGGCATCTTTATTTATTAATACAGTTATGATTTTTTTATTTGCTTTTGCCATAGGTGCAATCAAGCCTACTCTTGTCATGGTTGCAAGGTTTCTTATCATAGCAGTCATAGGCATTTTCTCAAGCAATGCTTCCCACACTTCTTTGTTATCTAACCAATCAGTAGGAATCATTTCTCTAGTTAATCCATAATTTATTATATGTTGTCCCTTGTCTTTAACTTCTCCTGTATGAGCTAACTTATAACCTTCTATAAATCTATGAATAGGTTCGATATATTCAGTATCTACTACCCATTTATATATTGCATTCCTTGTTATGTCCTTTGTTTTAGGATGTGATAATCTTAATAAATCCCTATGAGACCATTTATCCCTTGCCTGATATTTTACAACTTGATGTGCAAGATCATCTATAGATTTATCTTGATACCAATTTTGAATGGCTCTTTTTAAACCCCTTCCCCAACCCCTAAATTGCTCAACATAAGTAGCAAAATGAAATAAATGAGTTCCTATTCTTGCAACTATTGGAAGGGAATATAAAGCATGCTGTTTTGTTTTTAAATCTCCTAAACTTGCACACACTGCAAGAGCAAATAAAGCAGGATCATTCTTAGGTGCTTTCCCATTTTCTGAGATTTCTATTATTGTATTAACAGTGCGGATTCCATCTGCTTGAATGCACCTTAAAATACATTCGGCATTTTCTTTTGTAAGCTTTCTTTCAGAAGTATAATATGTACCACCTTCTGTCCCTAGAATAAGGAAACGTTCAAGCCTTTTCCAATCATCAATAGCAAAAGAATACCCGCCAGCAGAATTTTCTACCATTTGCTTGCCCTGAATTGATTCTGATTGTGGAGTTACTTTTGTAGAAAAAGATGTATAAGTTTTCATAGATAGATAGCCCCCTTTTTATTATAGAAATTAAGCGAGCAAGAAATATTAAAGGGAAATTTTTCAAGTTGATAACCCTTTAAAATCGGCTCGCTTATTATAAAAGGTATTTTGCTTGGGGACTATAGTACCTTTTATATATTTAAATATTTTAATTTTTTCTATAGCCCCCATCAATAATATTATATCATATAATTTAAAAAAAACTACATTTTTTCTAAATTCTTTCTATTGCTTTTTTCTCTGCCTCATTAAATATTATTCTACTTGCAATATAAATTTCTTGCAATCCATCATAGCCTGATTTTCTATAAAATTCTATATCATATCCATTATTTTTATATTCTTCAACTTCAGATTCGTCTATATAAAGAGCTTCTTTTGTCATTAATTCATGCCAAAAATTAATCCCTGTTTTATTATTTGTTTATCAGCAATATTAAATAATCCTTGTTGTCTTTTATATTTTTCAAATCTTTTTATCATTGCTTCATAATATTCTTTATCAATTTCAAATCCCACTAAATCAAATTCAGCACCATAACAAGCTATTGCTATACTTCCGCTTCCAAGATGAGTATCAAGAATTTTATCCCCTTGCGTAGCATAATTTTTTAGTAACCAAGTATAAAGAGCCACAGGTTTTTGAGTGGGATGAATATGAGATTCATTAAAATTAGATAAAGAACGAGAATAATCAAATATACGTATTGATTTATTATAAGAAACCCACGCTAATTCTCCATCAGAAAGAGAGAAATTTCTTTGTCCTTTATTCCACACCAACCAACATGAACTATTATTTAATAAATTAGCAAAATAATTCCCGCCCCAGATTATTTGATTCTTGCTTACTCTCTGCAATTCATTGAAATATGTTTTGTCAGGAATTACTTTATCCCATTCTTTCTTGCTATATTGTTTATAACCATATTTCTCATCGCCCCATATATTTGTTATATCCAATCCATAAGGAGGATCTACTATTGCCAAATTAAAATGTTTATCTGGATATTCTTTCATTCCTTCCATGCAATCTTTGTTATATAATTCAATTGTAAAGGACATCTTTATCTATCCTCAATCCATATTTATGGCAATGGTGATGTGGGTGGATTTTCGGTAGTAGTTGTTGTGATAGTTTCTGTAGTAGTTTTCTCGCCTGTAGCAGTTGCTGATGCACTACCACTACCTACATTAATAGCTACTGCACTTGCGCCACCTTCTTTTACTTGAACATCTGTAGGTGAAGTCGGATTAGTATAGCTCTTATCTCCTGAAGTGCAGCCAGGAGTTATAAGAGTGCAAAATAAGGCTATAATAAAAAGGAAAACACTATCCCAAAAAGCATCCATAAAAATCTCTTTAAAAGTTTTCTTTTTCATAAAACCTCTCTTCTATAGAAAGAACTGTAAATATTATGACATTATAAATGAGATGCATATAATCTTCAGCCTCCTTTTTTTCTACTTCATTCCAGCGGTGTAAGTCTTCTATCTTAATATCCCCAAACTCTATATAGTTTTTGTTCATAAAATCTCCTCTACATTGATTATTTTCATGCCCTCTAACTCCATCCCTATTTGTAGACCTAAATCAGTATCTTTATATATTATTCCCCTTATTCCATCTCTTTCTACTGTAAACTTTATTTTCTTCCCTTTCATAACCTGATAGTATTTATTTGAACATTCTCCTTCCCAATGAACAATTAACATTTCTCCTCAACCCTCTCTGCTACTCTCAAAGCATCAACAAACCAAGAGGCTCGTTCTTGAGATATATATATTATATCTCCTATCTTAAAGTATGTTCCATTTATTTTCTTTGCAAATTTCATTCTTATAACTTCTCCATCTTTACCTTCATAGAGTATATACATTCTATTTGTTGCATTTTTCTATAACTTTTGTGATTTGTTCTATAACACCTGTGTTTTTAGTTATAACTTCTGTATTCTTTGTTAGGTGGTTATCAATAGTGTTTTTGAACATAGTTATCATTTCTTTGTTATCTGCCCTTGCGTTGTTGCCAAAGGTAAGTATATAAGAATACATATTCTTAACTAACCAGATAACAAGAAATAATAATATAGCAGCTATTCCTGTTGGTAATCCTACTTTTTGAATAAATTCCCATTCATTCATTCCTTTTTTCTCCTTCACCTTCTTTCTTTTCCTCTGTAATAGCATCATTTATATTTTCTGTAGCAAACAATTGTCTAACATTCACAGTTATTGCCTTCTCAAATAAATTAAATATAACTTTTAAATCAGAGACGTTTTTTAAGTTACTTACATCTATTACTATATTACTCATCATATAGTCCAAAAATCATCGGCTTTCCCTTTGTCTCCTAAATGTAAATCTGAGATGCAATAAATATTATTATTATCAGTCCTGATATGTAACACGTCCCTGTTACCATTTACCCAACAACCTGAATTACAGTAGTATATACCAGACCTACTAACTATTTTCTTTCTATGAGTATGTCCTAATACTACAGTATTGACTCCAGTCTTTACTGCCTCTTCTGTGGAAAGTTTAATATATTTCTCATCACTATCAGAAACCCTACCATATCTAAGCAATCTATCTAAATCAACGTCTATATGAGGATTTATCTGTTCCTCTATCCATCTTAGGGCTTGCAACGCCCAGTCTACTATCCAATGGTGTTTATTATTTAGCCAATCAAACTGGTGTCCATGCATAAATAAAATATTATCTCTAATATAAAAAGGTTGCACAATAGCAACATAAGAAGGTTGAATAGTAGCATTATATATAGATTGACCTAACATTTTTATATCATGATTACCAACAATATAGACAGTATTCTTTCTGCTAAACATTAATCCTATTGCTAACCCATAAGTTTTCAAAATCTTATAATCTTTAAACTGTTTTAATTCCTTTATATCCCCTATTAGAATGAGGATATCCTCTGGTAATAAAGTGTTTAAAAACTTAATAAGAGCCATTTCTGAATTGATAGTTTTGTCTTCTTTATTCAAAAGTTCTATCATTTTTTACTCTTCCAAGCCTTAATAATTTTAGGCATAGCTATTCCAACTGCTGTTACAAGTATTACTACTCCTGCTAATATTGCTGTCATTTTTCCCCTCCAAAGTAAATGTAGATAGTTTGCTTTGTTCACGCCATAACTCTAGGCGTTTTAATTCTAATTTTTCTTTGTCTGTTAACCCACCAAAATTATACTCATTGGTGATTTTCAGCCAACCTCTTACAATATTCTCTCTTGTCCTTAACATTATTTATTTATCCTTTCCTCAAATACTGGAGGATTGAACAATTTATTAGATAAACAAGGAAACCATTCGTAATTAGGATACATCCCTGTATGACACTCTCCTTTATAATGTCTATATTCATGCCACCACGACTCCCAATCCCATTCCTGACACCAGATAGTTTCAGTAACTATATCATAAAATCCGTCTACATGTTCGTCTATATTATTATAGGCAGAGTTGATTGTTTGTAAATCTGCATAATTAGTTCTAACTCCATTAACAACAGTAACATAAGAATATCTCCTTGTTACACAGGAGTTAAGAGATAAGAGGAATAGTAATATTATCAATCCTGAGATTAACCATACTAAAGAATGTTTAAGGTTTGGGTTCATTTAACTTAATCTCTATATGTTTTTGTAATTCCTTAATTTGTTTTTTTATCTTATTTTCTTTGTATATTTGATTATTTTTATCGTTAACTTCTGCTAACTTTTTATTCTCCTTTAGTTTTGCAACCAACCAGTCTTTAATCATTTTATTATATTCTAATGAATACTTCTCATAACATCTTTTACAAAGTTTAATAGAAGGGCGATATAGTTCTTTACTATCTTTGCCTTGTTCTTCAATAAGACTATATATAGGGGTTACTGTATAAAATTGATCACCCTCGTAATTTATATAAGTATATATCCTATCATGACATATCTCGCAAAAAGATAAATCCCAACGACCTTGTAACATCCAAGCTACTGAGTATACAGATATAGGAAGTAATAAGAGCAAAAAACTAATTATTATCTTTCTTATCATCCTTTATGTTCTCCTTATGGCATCTGTTTTTTCTGTATAGCTTCTATTTGTTGGTTTTGTTGCTGTATAGCTTTTACAACTTGGTTTCTGAAATTCTCCATCACCATATACTGATTTACCTTCCACTGACAGTAACCTAAATAACCAACAACAACAAAAAGTAGAAACCATAAAATATGTTTTAATTCTAAATCTGCTAATTTCATAAAACCTCCTTTACTAATTATACCAAACCATTATCTGCACAGGTTGTGCAGAGCCCAGTCTATTCTTTATTACTAAAGGTTCCTGAGTTACTGCAGTGCCTAAACAAAATTTTGTATCTGTATCAGCATTTGTTACTACATTTGCACTAGCTGCTATTACTGTTACAGTTCCTGTAGAATCTATAACTGCTATTGCTCTCTCTGCTGCATTTGTGCCTACAACTACAAAAATCCAGGCATTACTTGTAATTCCATATAAGGTTATAGTTCCATCATCAGCAAGAGCACCATTATAGTAAGGAGAAATATAGCTCTTTGCAGAAGCCTGCACAGGTGTTCCTGCACCATCGTAAGGTTTATAGTTCCATACTCCCCATTTATCAAACCCTGCTAATTGCACATCTATAGTGTCGTTTTTAAAGATAAACTCATCCGTTATAGAACCTGTCAAAAAATCATCCCCCGCATTAGTCCATACTATACTACCTGCTACATAACCACCTACTGCAAGAGTAATAGCAGAGTCAAAATAGGTCGGTGGGTCTATTTCAAGGGCATCCCCTGCTATAAGAATATCATTACTTGTAAGAGAATGCCCTGTTGCAGGATTAACTATACCACCAAGAATTAGGGGTTTATTTTGTGTGCCTCCAAATGCTTTTATACCCTGACCATTAGAATCTGCTACAAACATTCCAATTACATCCTTAGCATAATTAATCACAGCATCAGTGCAAACCCCTGTTGCAGCTTGACGGTCAAGAGTTACAGAGGTGTTAGCAACTATTGAGGCAACTTTGTATACCCCTGGGGTAGAATTAGTCCCTGACTGGACTATAACCATATTCCCAACTGCTACACCATCATCAATTGTAGCATCCTTAGTCATTACCGATGGGTTGGCGTTGGAGATTGTTACTCCTGTAAGGTTAGATATTCTATCCCCACCAGAAAGAGCTGGAGACGTTGTAGAAAGAATAGTATGTAGTTTGCCTATAGGTGTTATTGTACTGATGCCGACGTTGCCAGCTATATTGAGCCCGCCACCAGAGGTAAAATCAGTATTGGTATGTCCAATGTTAACAATGAGTTTACTATTTAAATCAACACTGACGGCAGGTAACATTTGTATATCACCACCGCTACTTACAAGACGCAACCCTGAAACTCCCTTGACATACAGGACATCAGCATAGTGATACAAACTCCCTCGCATCGTTGTGCCTTCATAAACAGAAAATGCCGCTGCGTCATTAACACTTGTTGCCCTAACTTCGCCAACTACACTCAATGGTGCCCCCGGCGTCGCCGTCCCGATGCCGACGTTGCCTGTAGAATCTATCGACAATCTTGTTAGACCTTGAGTATCATCTATTATACTAAAGTTATCTGCGTCTACATTGATAGACCAATCATTGTCACCTGCAGTTGTATCGGTTAGGGTAATAAGAGGAGTGGTATCTTGAAGTGTGATATCAGATAAAATACCAACTCCAGAAATATTTAAATTACCTATTTGTTGAGTGCCTGGAGTTACTTTCTGTAATCCTATATCACCGCCATATTTAGTCCAACCATATATATTTGTTGTTCCTAACAACAATATTCCTAAAATTATTGATATTATTTTCTTCATTTCTCTACTCCTCTAATCTTTGCAGTTACAGTTGGGTTTGTGCCACTGGTTAATGTAAGTAAGTTAGCTCTTACCAAAAATGCTCCAGTATCTATTATCTCAAATATAGCTTTTGCTTGCCCTATTTCTTCAGCAGTGAATGCGTATCCACCTGAACCAGTCATAGGATTTACAGGCGTCCCATTTAAAGCTCCTTCTACTGCTAATATTACATCAGTCGGATCTCCTGTTAATGCTATTTCACAAGTCCAATCCCTATAGAACCTTTTCATGCCTGATACAATTGCTCCACGCCCTACTGCTGTAGCAGCGTCAAGCAAAGTAAATTCCTGTGTATATTTTCTATCCATTTTTTATCTCCTTTTATTATTATAACATTATATCATTTATTGTCATCTACAATTTTAAATAAGTTACTGTTAAACTATCCAATCTTGGAGTCCACTGCCCTCCTCCAGCAGTGCAGGTTAATGTTGCTACAATTCTTATATATTTTGAATTCGGAACACTTGCAATATCAGTATAACTACCAGAATAAGTTATACCATCTGGTGAAGTCTGAAATACATAAGTAATACTTCCAGGAGTTGCAGGAGGTGCATATACTGTTGCACTTATATTTGAATAAGGACTATACATTCTTGATAATGGATCTGATGGTTCTTCAAGTGCTCTAACTTTATAATTATAATATTTATTCGTTATTATATTTGTATCGTGATGTTCTCTTATATTATGGTATATCTCACTTTCTGAAATATATATTTTTATTCTTGAATATGCAGCACCATTAACACTTCTCCATATTTCATATCCACGCTCACAAGGTGGACTTACAGAATATGCCCAAGTATGTTCCCATGTAATTTTCATGTCTTTATTGGTAATAGCAACCGCTGCACAATTTGTAGGCGCTATCGGTAGACTCATTTTTTCCTCTCAAGTAAAGATATATTATCTCTAAAACTTTGCCAATTTTTTGTTGTAGTAGTATCTCCAAAATCAAAAGTTGCAGTCCCTGTTGTAATGCTTGTAGAGGCTGCTAATTCTACATGATCATACCCTGATGGCACTCTTGTATTTGAGAAAGTGCCAGTATTTAGTTCGCTTTCTGTATCCCAAGTCTTACCGTAAAAATAAAAAATTAATTTCATTCTTGTTGTCCAATCTGTTGGATTTAATGAATAGTTTACCAGCAACATAATGGAGGATACTTCTTCAACATTAATGATATTCCTTACTTGAATTGACGGTAAAAATTCTCCATCAATCTCAATAACTTTTTGAGACATTAATATTCTATTAAGATAATTCTCAGCCATATCAGCAGCTAACCCATTAGCAGTTACATAAGTATTATTAATCTTCATTACCTGATTCCCTGTTCCACTGCCAGACGCTGCATATATTCCGCTTGCTCCAATAACTACTACTTTTGATATTCTATTCCTATCCCAATCTTGCCCTGTATACCACAGTTTTTGTATTCTGTTACTTGGTAAACTATAATCTACAATAGTCGGTTCGTTAGGGAAACTTCTATATTGTATCTTCCCTGCACCTGTGGTGTTAAAAGAACCAAAGGCTATTTCTGCAAGTATTTGCAAGCATTCTGCTACTGTCTTTTCTTCAAAAGAAATTGTCAATGTTGAAAATAATGATACATCTTCTATATCAAGGTCAGATAATGTCAAATCTGCATAAGTTACAAGCAAATCTTCAATAATATATTTAAAAGTCTTTGCTGTATAAGTTAATGGAGTTGCAACACCATCCGCATCAGGTAAGCCGACATAAGTCTCAAGTGCATTTTTCATATAATCAGTGCAATATAATCGGACTTTTCTTTCGTGTAACATATTCTCTATTTTTACTAATTTCTGAGTAGCAACTGCAATAAGAGAATCATGGTTAGATGGTATTGTATGTAGTCTAAAGCCAGCCCATACTATAACTTTTGAACCTACATAAGTCTTATTATATAAAACAGAAGCATCTGCATAATCAGTTAAATAATTATCGGTATTATCTAACTCTATTACTACATCAGAAGCTATAATTTGAGAAGTAGTCTCAAAAATATCAGGTATCTCATAATCTATTGAAGATATACTTATTATCCTGCTTGATAAATCTACAATATCACTGCCTAAATATAACCAGGCTCCAGAAAGTGGAGAATTATATTGGCTATGCTGTGCTGCAATAAAATCAGAATTGGCAGGTTGTAATGAATGAAATATTCCGTAATCTATCCATGCTTCAGATATTCCAATATTCTCAAATAAACTCAAGAAGTGTTCTGCTGCACTCCAATTTTGATCTCCCCAATTATATTGTCCCCAATTCCAACTTGGCATCTTCCTCTATGACATCCATTTTAACAAATAAATAATAAATAATATCAAAGAAATTAACAATGCAAATGGGAGAATTAAATATATTATTTCATTCATTTTTTCACCTCGCAACTGCAACCATTGAAGGCGCAACTGTATATGTCGTCCTCAAGGAATCATAAGTGTGGACTCTAAATATGCCAGCAGTTAAGCCAGTTGTATAATATGTAGAACCATCTTTTGAGAATTCAATTAGTGATACAGTGCCACTATTAACTATAACATCAAGAGGATAAGGGTTTGTATTCTGATAATTATATGCAGAAGCTCCAACTGTAATAGTTGCAGGTGCAATATTATTATTATAATTTAAAAAATGCCCTACTTTGTTGGAATCTGATATAGTTCCACTTTGAATATAATTATAAACACAATAAGGTTTATTTCCCGCATCGGTTACATAAATTGCAGTTCCCTTGCGTAGATAATTTAATGCAATAAAATTATCTTCACTCCCAGAACCTTCACAATATATATTTTTATCAAAATCTCTAATAAAATTACCTGCAACTATATTGCTATCACAATTGCCTCTTATATTTATTCCTATATTCCCACCACTATCATCAAGGATTTCATTGCCAATTATTACATTTCTACTTGCATTACTAAGATACATTGCTACAGCACCAGCAGTTGCATTTCTAATAACATTCCCAATAATTATATTGTTATTGCTATCACCTGTAAGATATATCCCATTACCAGAAGCTACAAGAGATGCTACTGAATTCCCGATAATACTAATATCTTTTGCACGATAAAGATATATCCCTTTATTGACATTACTAAAAAAGCAATTAGTTACTTTGCCTCGTTGTGAAGTGTCTGTTGTCGCATGAGGGTTAATATAAAGAGCCTCTGCGGGCATATCGCTAAAGACAACCCCATCTACTATTGAATCCGTGCAGCCAATTCCAATATTGATACCTCTATTATTTGTAGATATATAAGTTGCAGATTGTCCATCTATCCACATATTTCTGAATACCCAATTATTACAGTTAGTTATATCAAACAATCCTTTAGCTGAAGCAGACTCAAATCCTCTTTGTATTTTTGTTGCTTTCCCACATCCTTCTATTATTACACTATCAAAACTATCTTTAACAAGTTCTGCATGAAATAGATAAACACCTTCTCTCAAAGAAATTCTGCCACCAACACCAGCAGGTAAAGCATTTATAGCGGTTAATATTGTATCTTCATCGCTAATTCCATCACATACATAATTAGCATTTTGAGCTAACGGATAACCAGAGGGCGCTATAACTAAAGAAAATGGTGAATTAGTATTATTAAGTCTTGTTTTTGTATCACTATAATTGCCTTGAGGAGATGTCCCCAATGCTGTTTGTATTTTAATAATACAATCTGCTAAATCATTAGGCACATCAGGCCTTGCAGATGTTGCTGTATTCTCTTTTGTATTATCTGTATCTAATGTTGCAGGAAAACTTGATCCTGCTCCAGACCCTATTTCTCCCATTTTTACACCTCGCTAAATGTATAAGTAAATCTTCCTGTAAATATATCCGATGATGCTTTTGTAACTGCCGTAAATACCTGTCTGCTTATCATAGTTCCAGAACTTAGGGCGTTAAATGTTGATGCTTCCTGTATTGTAATTTCAGAAGTAGAGGGATCATTAGCTCCCCATTGAGTTTCAACATAAAATACTTTTGTTCCTGTTGTATGAACATAAGAACTATAAGTTTTTATATTTACTACAGCACCTTGTAACAATGTCTGAGTTGCTGCAAAGGCATTGCTTGCACCATTACCATAACCAATACCCGCATGTGTTATGCCAGTTGGTGGAGTTCCACCCGAAGCTATTCTATGGCATAACCAATCAAACCCTCCATTGGTCATACTATTGCATTCACCTTTTATATGTTTAAGTAACTTGCCATCTTTATCATATAACCAACCTTCAAATTCATCTTTGATTTTTAATACTCTTTCTTTGCCATCAAAACTTATAACATCTAAAATTTTCTTTATTATATTTATGTCTATCATGCTTTTATCGGTATTGCACTTAGCAATGCCGACCCTTCTAATTCAATATTACCAACATAATAGGTTATATCTCTTTTATGAAAATGAACAAAATTAAATTCATTAGTCCAAAATCCAGATAATGCATAATTAGGGTAAGTAGTTGGATAAGGAATAAAAGATAATTCTGTATGTAAATTATATACTTGCCTTAATTGTTCATAATCAGTAGAATTAAGGAGAGATTCCGTTGAGAATTCCATCCTTGCTTTCATTCTATAGCCCTGATGATATATTTTGGGTTCTTTAGTAAATACCTGATGAATCTCCTTTTGTTCCTCAAACCAGACATTCATAGGGAATGGTGAATGCTGTAATTGATATTCGTTTCCTGCTATTCCAATTTTAGGAGGTGCTTCCATAATTCCCTTCCAAAAAATAATTGATTTTAGCCTTATAGTAAAGGAAAAAGAAGGAAGTCAATATAATACCATCAATCAACAATAAAAATGCAACCACGAGTCTAATTTTAAGCCAAACGGGTATATGCAATTTTAGACCCTCCTATTGCTATTTCTATTAATTGCAGGCTGTATATACCACCTAACTATTTTATCCCAATATGCAGGGTCATCAATAGCACCGCCTTTAAGGTTGATAATAACATTAATAGGTTGTTGAGGAATAGAACCAGTTTTGTTTATATAATCTAAAGCTGGCAAGGTTTCTTGATTAACAGAATTCCTTCTTGTAATATATTCTCCTCTTTGTGCTATAATCATTTGTTCGCCTGCTGAAATCATAGGAGTATACCAACCACCATGTGCTTTGATAATACCGCCATAATGAAAGTTTGGCGAAGGCGGAGGTGCAACATTATAAGATACATTAATTGTTTTTGGAGCTAATTGTATTGAATTTAACCATTCTAATGTAGCCCCAAAGTCAAAAGCTCCAGCTCTAGCGGAATTCAATATAGTCGTTAGATATTGAACTTGTGCTGCTGTAAATCCTGATTGACTTGCATTTTGTAATAACGCTAAAGCCATATCCATCAATTTAGTTCTATATTCTAATGTAACTCCCGTAGCATTTTGTGTTTGTGCAGCCATCACAACAATAGAAGCTATTAATTGTTTTGCTGAGGCATTAGCCATATCTGAGGTAGGAGTTTGTTCTTTTAATATATTAAGATACCGTTCTGAAGCTGAGCCGACTGTCTGCATTACTCCTTCAAATTCTCCAAAATTTACTTTTCCATAATTAACTCTATTAATAGTATCGTCAAGAGCTTCTGCAATAACTGTTAATCCCACTTTAAAATCACCTAAAGAGCCATCTACTAATGCTCTAATAGAAGCGTCTAATGCTTGGATGCCTCTAGACTCATCCGTTGCTTTTATTCCAAGTCCTTCAAAAACAGAAGGTGCGTTTTTGCCAAATCCTAATGCTCCTAATAATGAACCGCCTATACCACCTAGAATTGCTCCTATGGGTCCCCCAATAGCCATTCCTGCCATAGCTCCTGTTGCTCCGCCAATACCTCCAGCAGGTCCCCTTTTCCCAAATAACTTACTTATTATATTTCCACCTATAAATCCCAATCCCCCAGCAGTTACAAGACCACCAAGCGAAGCTCCAAGAGATTCCTCAACTATTGCTAATTGATCTGCGATTGCATAAGCGGCATCACTAACCGCTCCAATACCTAATGAAGAAACTGCATCTGCTACAGAATATGCAATATCAACAAGATTTCCTCCAAATAAACCAGCACCTGCTCCAGCTCCCCCTATACTTACCCCGCCACCTTCACCACCAAGAGATATTTTTGGTAATAATGCCCCTGCTGCTACACTCACTATATTTTTTGCAGTTCCTCCGCCGCCGCCACCACCAAGACCTATAGCTCCAAGAACACTACCTATAATATCTTGTAATCCTATTTTCAACATGATAGCATCTGCTACCATTTGAGCTATTGTTTTAAGGAATATATCTCTTAACATCTTCCAAAATCCAGTCCAGAAGTCTGAAAAACTTCTCATATGCCCTTTTAACCCTTCAAACAAATAATTACCTATATAGTCCCTTGTCTTATCAGCAAAATCATAGCCCATTTCAGCCATCAGTAGTGTAGTAGAATGCCAGTTTTCTTCTGCACTTTTCCAGCCTAGTTTAAACGATTGCATAAGATTCATATTAGAAGAATTTAAATTTTGATTTAATTCTTCCATTGCTTTCATTTTTTCTCCTGCTGTAGCTTTATCGGATTTAAGTATTTCAAGGTTTGTAGCCATATTAATTTCTCTATTTTTATTTAATTTATCTATTTTTTCATCCAATAATTTTTGCGATAAGTCTATAGCACTATCATATAAAGTCTGGTCAACTTGCAATTGTAAATTTGCTGTATGTCCTGTTATAGAAAAATCTGTTTTCTCGCTAATTTCTTTCATCTTTTCTTTGCTTACAGAAAAACGATTGACTGATTCATCAAGAGTATCTTGTAATTTCACAATAGAAAATCTATCACTTATATCAATAGACATATGAAAATTTTGATCAAGATCATTAACTTTTTTGTAATATGTTGCCCAGATAGCTTCTTTTGCTTTCGCATTATTGCCAACTTTCTTTAAATCTTCATTTCTTTGTAATGCTAATTTCTCATGTAAATCAGCATTGTCCATTGCATATTTTTTGAGATATTCTTCTGCAGCCTTAGCCTGTTTTTCCAATAATGCCTTTACTTTCTTTGCTTCTTCTTCATCAATTATTGCACCCATCTTAGGAGGTTTTGCATAAAAAGCTGATCCCCAAAGTTCTTTAAATTTTTTATCTGTTTTTTCTGCTGCTTCTGCCGCAGCCTGCAAAGCAGGAATAAGCCCTTTTTTAGTGCGTTGTTCCATAAACGCCATAGCTTTATCCATATTTGGAGCAATTCCTATAAATTCCTTTATTTTGGTTATAATATTGTGCAATATTTCTATTCCCTTATCATCTTCTTTGAATAAAGGTTTGCTTTCTATATCATCAACAAATCCTTTCCATTTATTCCAGACATCTACTATTGCACTTGCAAGCCATGCAAGTTTATCCGCAAAGAAAGCAAGAGGAGTTATTATAAAAGTATCAACAATACCTGCAAAAGATTTCAATGCTGTTAGCCAATCCATATAAACTTGTCTATTCTCCCAAATCGTTGCTCCAAAATTTGCAATTGAGGTAGCCGTATTTTCTAATTTCACACTTAATTCATCTAGCCATCTTGCTCCTTGTATGCTTTCAAAATATTCATTTATCTCTTTTGTCTTCTCTAAAATTAATTCAAATGTAGGAACAAATAATTGTCTTAAAGTTTTGGTATATAAAGTCTTCAAAGAAGACCCAATAGCTTCCCATGTATTTTCAAAATCTTTAGAGGCAGCCCCAAAACCTTCTAATAATTTTCCTAAATTTTCCCATAATGTGCCTGCTTCTCTCCATTGTTTAATGTTCTCTTTTAAAGAACCTCCAAGTCTTTGGTCAACCATTTTAGCTAACTGATCCACTTCTCGTGTTTGCCCTGTAAAGAGTCCTCTTAATTCCTGTCTTATTTGAACTCCTGCATTTTGATATTGTGCAGAAACTGTTTTTACAGCATTACCAACACTAATAAAACCTTCCACTGCCTTTTTATTGTTCATATCAAGTGTAATGCCATAAGCAGACATTACTTCTACCATAGATAAGGCTTCCGTAATATTTGTTAGCATTCTTTTGTCAATTACTTCAAGAAAACTTACTAAATCTTTGGCATAGGTAGAAGCTTCTTTATAAGCACCAGCAAGATCAAATTTACTCTTTTCTGAAAAAGTAGTGTATAAAGCAGAGATTTTAATGATAGCCATTCTATAATCTTCTACAGCATTGAAAGCATCGGTAAATAGAGTTTTAATGCCTCCAATTGTCAATCGCATTATTGAATACAAAGCCATCATTTCTACAATTGCAAGAACTGTAGATTTCCTGAAAGCACCCATATGCCCACTATGTTCTTGAGTAGCTTTTGATGCTTGCGTAGTTGCAGTAGTAAGACTTTGTGTTGCATTCACCATTGGTCTAGTTGCAGTAGCCATACCACCCATAGTAGTCTTCATAGTAGAAGATAGACTTTCCAATACTGCCTTAGCTTGTGCTGCTGATGCTTCTATTACAATTTTTATAGATTCAGTAGCCACTTAATTTAGTATCATACTCCTTGCTTTTTGTCTTAATTGCTGTCTTTCTACTTCTCTTTGTTCTCTCATATTTCTACTTGCAATAGCTTTTAGATAACCATTAAAAGTTTTCCATCCCATGTGCATTAATTCTTCGTGTGTAAATCCTTCATTTATCATAGCTAAGAACAAAGGAAGAATAGTTATATCTCCTTGTTCTTCTCCATCTCCGTTAAAGTTTTTTTTTCAATATCTTCATCTTCAGTTGTTATTCCGCCAAGAATTTCTTTAGAAACAAAAACAATTAATTCCATTAATTGTTTAAAACTTAAATCAGCCAAAACGCCAGTCTTGATACCTTCATTTTTAATCTTGATTATTTCTTCTAATGAATTTATAATCTGTTTATATGCTTCTTGCTTATTACCGCTAGCTAACTGTTCCCCAGCTTCCATAATTGCAAAAGCATGAGTAACTATTAAATCTCCTGGTAATATTAGATTTTTGCCATGCAATTTTATCTCAACATCTTCATAAGTAGTTTCATCAAGATTAAGGGATTTTTTACCTCCTTCTGTGAGAAGATCAACAAAGACAAAAGGAATAAGTTTGAAAAAACCTCCCTTATACATCATTTTCTTTTCTATCTCGTTATTCCCTAATGTATTCTTTATTTTTAATAATTCTGTATATAATTTTATTACTTCCCTATATGCCGAGATTTTCCCTCTTGTTAGTTCCTCTTGTAATGATATTACAACAAGAGCTTGTTTTGAAGGAAGGTCGGCAGGCAAGAACCAAGTCTTGCCCTGCCATATAATCTCAGCATCTTTTGGAAGTAACAAATCTAAATCTAATACTTTCATATAACCTCCTTTTAGTATGCTGAATCTGTTGCATTCTGTATTGTGAATGTTATTGGACTCGCACCCTGAGCAAATCCGACAAAATCTTGAGTTAGAACTTTAATATCGGGGTCTAAATGGACTGGTGAATTTACATACACAAGTTTATTTATTACAAACCTCATTGACCTCACACCACTACCTGCTCCATAACTTAGTGTAACATCAAAACTACCACTTGCTACTACTTCAGCAGGATTAACGCCTGCTGATCCACCATAATATATCTGATTGAATTTATTTTGATTATTATAGACAAGTGTAAAGTCAAGTTCTATATCTCTATTACCTTCCAAAATATCATTTCGGCATATATCGTCAGTAAATACTTCTTGAAGATTATTATTTATTCTTAGAGAAAATTTCTGTATTTTATTATCAGGAACTCCATCTATTGTAAAAGCTCCTTGATAGAATATCCAGGGATTATCTGTCTCATAAGTATCGCTAAGAACTTGCGTTCTTCCAGAAGCAGAGATACCCATAAGATTGACATTGCATTTTACAGGTTGGCTTGCCTCTGCTGATATTTCAAAACTATTGACCTTACAATCCTGTAATCTTTCTATAATCTGATTATTGATATTCTTTTCCACAGATAGCCAGGGTAAAGTTTCTGCACCTGATACTGTATGAGACCAGGGAGAACTTGAGCCAGCAATTGTTGCATTACCAAGAGCAGCAGCAACAAAGAATCCAGACATATCGGGTCTTGCCTTGAAAGTAAATCCTCCATCATATTTCTGAAATTGCTTTAATGAACTTCCAATATCTCTTACATCTCCACCTTCCCTGAATTTCCCAATTTCTTGAGTAGTTTCTATAGTATCAGCTCCATCGTATTTTACAAATTTATTAGGAGTTACAGCAGTTGCTTTAGATGTTTGCTTGCCAACTGCTATATATCCTTTTCCAGTTGAAATAGCCATGTTTACTTACCTCCTTTCTTCATATCCTTTATAGATTCACTAATAATAGATTCACTAATAGTAGATTCACTAATAATAGATTCGCTAATAATAGGATTTTTTTCTTTTATTATTACTTTTGGCTCTTCTTCTATAACTTTTTCTAAATCAGCCCTTTCTTCTATTTCCCAATCTGCAATTTTACCATTTTCTATAATATCTCCATGATTAAGTGTTTTCCCAATCTTTGGCATATATACAGAAAAAGAACCTATATATCTTGCTTTCGCCATTTCACACCTCCTCCGTTTTGACTATTATCTCAACTTGCCCTTCTTTAGCAAAGATACCATCTAATGCTTTATTTCGCATAAGTGGATAATAGTCCCATCTTCTTAAATCTATATTCCATGCTGTGCTATTCAACGAAACATCTGTCCATAATATTTCAAGAATAGCCCTAATATATCTATATATTCTTTTTGTTATTACTTCTTCATCACTATCAACATCTACTATTGAAATTACTACATTCTGATTTGCCTCCAACCAATCGGATGTTTGAATGATTGTTTCTCCACTATCACCAAGAATAATTATGGAGGGGAAATCAGGATATTCTTGTTTTTCACTAAGATAATAATGAGCTATGTCTCTTAAAATTATCCCATCTCCGTATGTAGTATTGAGACTAGTCAATTTTGCAGACATATTATTTTGCAATAAAGTCTTAATCTGATTTACAATCGTCTCCATTAAATTCATGTTCCCATTGCTCCAAATATTCTTCTTCTTTCTTCTACAATCCTTTTCCTAAACAATTCAATCCATTCTCCTTTAATTCCCATAACTGTTTCGGGAATATCTACAGGAGGTCTACGAGGTAGTTTTCTTCTTTTACCTGTTGATTGATGATAGATTGCATATGGGACATTAGTTCCTATTTCAAGTCTTGTTGGTGTTAATTTATATAGAGATCCCTTGCTACCTTTTTTTATTAAGCTTCCTCTTAAATCTCCTTTTCTAACTAAAATAGGTTGTCCAGGATAGTGCTTCGCTTTCCATATTGCATATCTCGGACTAAGTGCAACCCATCCACCCGAATATCCACCCTGACTATCAAATTGCTCTTTCTCTACTCTATAGAAAATATCGCCAGCTTTTTTTAATGGTTCAGTCCAATCTGATATTGATTCAGAAAATTGAACAAGATTTCTTTCAAATTGCACATCCCCTAAAACTGAGATTTTAAAATCTATATAACCACCCATTAGAATACCTGCCCTTTCCTGAATTTAGGTTTTAGATGTTCTTCTACTTGCAAACCTGCGTCATCATCATCATCTGGATTATCTACAGCATAAGAAGTAGCTCCTTGAGACCATGAAGCACGAGGTGCATCATTAAGTATTTGTGGATTTTTCTCTATTGCACTCAATTGTTGGTTAAATATTGTCCAATACCTATTTGGTGGTTCGCCTTCTGCCGTAGAGACAGCAAGTCTTCTTGAATTCTCAACTAATGCTGCTGCACCTATTGCATTTAGAGTTAATAGCATACCAGAAGCAACCGAATAACCAGTTCCAACAGGAACTGTAAATCCTACAGCCGATAATCTTGCATCAATAATCCCCGCAATCTGTGAAATTATAGAATTTATTTCGTTCTGGTTAGGATGAGAAATAGAAGTAAAAACTATTTGACTATTTACAGCTTGAACATCACCTGACGTGCAATAAGACATTATATTTCTCCATCTTCCAAATTAATGCCTACTAACTTCAATAAATATTCTCTATATTCATCATTAGTAGCTTGTCTAAGAAATTTTTTTAAAGAGCGTGCTTGAGTTTTATAAGTAAAGAATATAAAATCCGATTTCTTATATTCTTTATCTCTAATAGACATATTTTTTTTAAATATAAATGGAATTGCTTGACTATCAAGTGCGATAACTGTTTTATTATCAGTTATCTTTCTAAATTTGTCTTTATCTTCATTAAGTAAATTTAAAAGAATAGGATGGTTGATATATATTACATCCCCAGCCTTTCTCTTTTCGCCACACCATTTGGTGGTTTCTGTTACAACAAAATATCCTGCACTCATAAAATCACCTCCTTAATTTTCAAAATACATCTTAAATGTTGTTTCCACCTTAAATCATGATGCCTTTGGTAAAGTTTCTTACTTGTAAGTGTAAAGAAACTATTGCCATATTTCCAATTATTCCATGAATCTTTTATACCTTCAATACAATAAGAGAAATCATCAATAAACCAACCTGTTTTTTCAAATAATTCAGCCCACCATATAGCAGGTTTAGCTATTTTGTGTGTTTTATCAATATTATATGCGGGGACATTATAGGTATTCCCAACTCCCAATGGAATTATTGCAAATAAGACATATCCTTTATCACTCATTAGATTTAATAATTCATTTATTCTATCTTCTGGTATATGTTCTAATGTATCTTTAGATACAATATATTCAAAATGTTCAATATCATCAAATGGTATAGGGTCTTTTTTTGTAGAAAGTCTACAGTATTGTTTTATTTCTTTATCTACTTGAGATATTGCATATTCAGATATATCGCATCCCCAAGCCTGCCTATATAGCATCAATCTAAAAGCTCTCACTAAGTAACCTTTTGACGAACCAAAATCTAAAATTTTATCCTGTCTTCTTATACCAAGATGGTCTACCATAGCCATTGCCATAGGCGTGGTTAATTCAGGTAACCATCTATACATAGAAAAACAGGAAATGCCTTTTTCAAACCCTCTCTCAAAATAATCCTCTCCATATTCCTCCTCTGTAATAGAAGGATGATTGAATTCATAGTAATTTAAATTCTCTCTTTTCACAATCTCAGCCAAGCTGTTCTGTTGCATTTATTACATGGCTCCATTATTTGTTTAGTTTTTTCTTGTGACTTAATTTCATCTCCTAAATAATGCTTTGGTAATTCAATTCCTTCTGGAAATTCAAATGAATTTTTAAATAAATGTCTGATTCTCGTTAATGCTTCGCAATTCCATATTCTTGTCAAATCCTCTTCTTTTTCTATTTTCCCAAAAGTGCATTCCCCCTGAACATCATCAGTGCAACATATACATATAGTTCCATCCCATAAAACATGAGGAAGTATGAATGGATAATCACATACCGATGGAGTTAGACATCCAGTATCATAGCCATCTTCACCAGCCATCTCTTTAACTAAATCCAACCAGGGATTCATATTCTTAATTACATGAATATTATCATCGGGTAACATTTGTCTGAATCTTTCAACAAATTCTTTCTCAATTCCATTATGAACATATTTTGTTTTTATCAATGCTATATGCTTATGCACTCTTTCTATGCTGCCAAGTTCATGGTATAATTCAAGAAAGTTTTTTATCATTAATTCCATTTTCACTTCCTGGAATTCACCTTTAGAATTAAAGGGATGATAAGTCATTGCAAGCGTTACATCACATTTAGAATCTTTAATAACCCTTACAACTCTTTTAATTTGTTCAGGATCTGCAACTAAACCTGTAAATAAATCAAAGTGGACATCCTTTTTAAGAGAACATAAATATTCAATAAATTCTGGTAAATATGAATATAATAAAGGCTCACCTAAACCATTAAGATTAAATCCTGCATAGTAATTATATTTAAGTGTCTCTAAAGCTATAAGTTTTGCAAGTTCAAAATCCATCATTCCAACTTTTCTTGTCATATACCGTCTTGGACATTCGGCACAATCTAAACCACAAGCATTAGTTAATTCTAACTGTATTGCTTCAATCTTGTGTTGCATAAGGTCTCCTTTCTATTAATACGATTAAATCGTTTTCCCATAATTTTGTCTTAATCCATTCAGGATTATTTTCTAAAAATTCATTTAAAGCTTGTTTAATATCAGGAATAGTTGCATCATCAAATATAATTGCATCAGTCATCTTGCTACAAATTGCTATTTCCTTTTTTGTATGTTCGTAAGTATGAATAGTATCTAGAAAAATTAATTCATAATATAGGGATAAATTCCCTGAATTAAGCATTGCAATATCATCTCCTTGCCAAAAAGTCCACCAACTAACATCTTTATACCTGACCCATGTTTTACCTAATGGGTGCCTATCAACACTATCCAGCTTGCCACCTTGTGTTTTACACCAATAATGAAATAACGAAGTAGATATACCACTATCTCCACCAACACCAAGTTCTAAGATTGAATATGGTTGCACTTTTGCTAAGCCAGCCATATATGCAATAGCAGATGGGTATTTCATTAACGAAAGATGCCAGAATAACTCTATTTCTGATTGAAAATATCTGTTATCCAATGCCTTACCTTTCTCTAAAATATTCGGTGTATTTTGTTCATAATGAATAAGGTCAGGATAATAAGCATTAATAAGAGAATCATCTACCGTTGATAAGAATGGTAAATCTTGCCAACTTTCTTTTTCTTGTAGTTTAATTTCATCAGGTATAATAGGGGATTGTTCTTTTAATAATTCATAATGCATTCTTAAACCTGCCTCAAATCCTTCTTGAATACTACCATCAGGATATAAGCATTTATAATTAGCCATTAATGCCTCGCATATGACGATATTTTTCCATTCTATCTTGCCCTACTGGAATTAATCACTCTATCCTCTTGTTTAATTGATTTGGATACTTTAATATCAAATTTTCGGTCTTACCCCTTATGTCATCATCTACAACCTGCTTCCATATCCTATCTTCTCTTTCCCACCAGAAATTCTCGTATTTCAAGACAAATCCATCATTTACATCGTGTTTAACTCTGTCCCATGCTCTTGTTCCACCCCAAAAATGGATATAATAAGGATCTGCATAACCTCCATAATAAGTTCCTTCTGGCACATGATCGGGAAATGGGAAGTATCTATGATCTACAGGTGCTTTAATTAAATTATATCCTTGTTCTTCAAGCCAATAATATAGTTGTTGCCCTGGTTCATACCAACCTGCATTTAATCTACCATTATCAGAACCAGTCTTTTGCTTAAATCCTCGTTTCTCGGCAAATGCTCCAGTCCACGATAAGTAACTTTGATCCATTTCTCTTATATCCATTGTCTGATTAAATCCTTCTCCAAAATACATTGTATAATCGTGATTATCCATGCAAAGTTTATTGAATTCTTGTACAGGTTTAGTTCTATATAATGTTGCAGATGGATTAATATAATTATGCACATATCCGCCTTCATCCCAATAATAGCCAACTGCCACATTCTTTTGCTCTCCTTCTAAGAACGAAAGATACCAATCAAGCCATCCATCTTTACATGCCATACTATCTGTCTCTGCTGTAAATATATATTCAGTATCAATAAGTTCTATTGCACAATCTAAAGCTGAAGCATGGAATCTATTTGGTTTCCAATTATCTACTACCTTTACTCCTTCACCTAATTTCGTCTCAGTTATTCCTCTAATACTGTTATGCCATGACGAATTATTAACAATCATAATATCATAATCAACATTATTCTTAGTTTTCTTAAAACTTGACACAACCACTTGTGTCCATTTCCATGTATGTCCATGTGGTATTACTATTGTTACTTTTTTATTCATTAATTACCTCCTTTTTCTAATGCGTAATTTATTGCTTTTATAACATCCGCTGGTGGAATAGTGTTAATGCAATAAGGCGGACGGCAATCCATTCTATTACCAAAACAAGGACCCAAAATAGGGCATACCCTTACATAGTCTGGTTCAACCCCTATTGTCATACGATAAGGTTGCGTTACTCGTGCTGCACCCGTCCCATAAAGGACTACTGATTGAGTGCCGACACTTGCGGCACAATGCGATATAAATGAATCAATGCAGATTACAAGTTTTGCTTGTGCCAGGATAAAAGCAGTTTCTCTAAAAGAGAGTTTCCCTCTTAAATCAAGAGATACTCCTTCTGCATATATGTCTCCATTACCTCCAACTTGAACAAAAGGAATATTCTTAAAATGTGTTATAACTTCTGCAAATCTACTATAGACACGGAAAGGATGTCCTCCCGATGTATGGATTGCAAAGAATTCTTTGTTACCATATTTAAAATCATTAACGATTTTGGGATATATTTTTGGTTCAGTCCAAGATACATTCAGCATATCGGCATATATCCTATATAATGGAACATCAGCAGTTCCCCAATTTCCCCTCAAAACAGGTTCATGTATCATATACATTTTCTTATATTTATTTAAAAGATTAACATTCCAATCTACAACTTCATCTATATCAGGGTTACCTTCCAAAATGTCTTTGTATATAGATTTAGTCATGTATACCAATTTTGATTCAGGGAATTTAGCTTTAACTCCTGGTATTGCAGAAGTCCCAAGCAAGACATCTCCTGCGGTTTCATCTAAGGCATATAATATATCGTTTTCATTAGTGATTTTAGGCACTACAAAAATAGGTTTTATCTTTTCAATATTAAATACTTCCCTAAATCCTTTCATAACATTAATAATATGAAAATCTGTTAATATTAATTTAAAGCCTTCTTCTACTCTTGGGTTTAGCTTACCATCAGCAATATTTATAGCTTTTTCAACCATGTCATCTATATCAACAATAGGTCTTGCACTGCCATCATTACCAGGGAAATGATGATAAGTCTGAATTTTAATCGGCACTCCAGCTTTTTCTAGAGTCTCGCTTAAAGCAGAATGGTCAGGCATTAATACGGGAGTTTTTGTTGCAAAAGCATATAATTTAGGTAACCAGAACCCTTCAGCAGTTGATGTAGTTATCAATAAGTCAAGGCAATTATATATCTTATTCATTTGTTCCGTAGTAACAAGATATGGATTAAAACCCTCAATATTCGGTGATTTAATAACGCCATGCTTCAATACATACCAGTTTAACATTTGCCCTAAGTTATATCCCATTGCCCATCTATCCACCATTGGATTATCAGCATTTAATCTCGTATGTAAATATAAGACAGATGGTCTTTCATATTTCTTTTCAAATAAGTTATAAAATTGTAGAGTTCTTGGGAAGTTTTTCCTATAACTATGATGATTAATATTGCCTATTATATAAGAATCAGGATTTACACCCAAAACATTAACTTTAAAATCTGTTAATTGGTCTTTAATAATAGGATAATATTCATCAGGATTAACGCCTATTGGTATAATTTTCATTTTTTTCTTCAATTCGGGTGCTACTCTCAATATCTGTTTAAATCCATATTCAGAATAAACTAAAATTATATCTACATCTCTTATATAGTCAGCATAATCTCTTAATATTGGTGCATCTATTGCTGTATAAGTAATAATAACAGGATATTTTAAATGTTCATGTAAACTTCTGATTAATTGAGGCATAAATCCTAATTCAAATATATCTATCTGTAAAAAAATTACATCAAAGTTTGCTCTAATAGCATATTCAAAAAATTTAGCTCTCCCTAATGGATCATTGTGGGGGTTAGGTAATGCTGGTATAATAAAATATTCCAAACTTCTATTATCAATATAAAATTCATTAATTCCAAAAAATGTAAAATCAAATTCTTTCCCTAACGAATCGGCTATGTTTTTCATAACAATACCCCTACCAGTCGGAGCTGTCGGAGTATCGGAATAGCATAAAATCTGTTTTTTTGCCATAAATCCTTCCTTTCATTTATATTTTAATAAGAAGCCCAGTTGTTCAGGCTGGGCTTCAATGCTAATCCAATTACTAGTTTCCAAATGCAACATAAGATACATTTGTAGTTCCAGCTTTATATAACTCTCCAGAAGCAAGCACTTGATATATCCAGAATCTACCTGCATTAGAATAATCAGGTGCCCATGTATATTTTTCTGGTGTCACACCTGCACTTGGTGCTCCTGATCCTGCTGGTATTACTTGGAAAACATTTGTTAGTGGGGTGCTAAAATATCCACTTCCGGTTGTTCCTACTTGTCCTCCACCAGAAACTATTATCATATTAGCTCCAGTTGATCTGACAATATTAGGACTTGCAGAGGTAACTTTGGTTGTGCCAGCTATTTGAAGAGTTGAACGCACATCTAGTATATCTAGAACTAATTTTCTTCTCTTTCTTTCTGTTCCCATATTATTCTCCTTCTAACCATCGTAAGTTATAACTTACTTAGGCAACAGATTAAGCTACAATATTCGCAAACATGTAACCACAATCTGCACTTACAACATATTCATCTACACTATGCCATGCCTCATATACATCCTGAGATTTATTCTCTTCTCTCCAGCTTTTTACATAATCAGAGGGGCCATGACTAAATATATAAGCAGCAGTTGGAGTTCTAAGTCCTGGTTTTGGAGCTACATAACCAATCCAACAATGTTTTCCCCATATATAAGCCATAGTTGTTGTAGATGCGCCTTCTACTGAAGTTGCCTTTATTGCTTTTCCAACAAGCAATTTATCAAATCCAAGTAATGCTGCTGTTGCATCTACTGTTAGTATTCTTTTATCATTGTTTGAAAGTTTACTTAGAAAGTCAGGATGAGTCCTTAGAATATCCCATACCTGCGCTCCTATAACCATTGTATTGGGGTCTCTCCCTATAAGTCCTCTAACTGTTGATACAGCAGTATAAAGAATATCATAGAATGGGTCAGATGCTGCATAATCATTCCACAGATTTGATGGTGTAGAAGTGCTTGTCCAATTTGCAGCAGTAAATATCATTGAAGCAACTCTCCCTTCCATCCCTAATAACAATACATTTTTCGCATATTCCGTAGCTTCTACTTCCAAATTAAAAGGTGGATCTGCATTATTTTTGACTTGATCTGCAACTTCTTTTGCCCATGAATAATCTATGCAAGTATAAGAATTACTCACATCTATACGGTATCCGCCTCTAGGGCCTTCGGAACTCACACCTCTTGGCACTATTTCATCTCTGAACCAGTCAGCTTTTGAATATAATGGCACTATATCTGACTTTTTCTTTACATCTATTATCGGTGCTACTTTATCAGCAATAAATTCAGTATTTTTGTATAATACTGAAATGTTAGACATTATTTGATTTACATGAACATCATGTTCTGTTGGTAACATTTCTCTTCACCTCCTATTATGATTCTTTATGCCCTAAGCCAACAAGAACAACTTCTATAATCTCATTAGCGGCAGTTGCTACTTCTTTATTTACTCCTACTCTATATTGGTTACCATTGGTCTGAGTTATAACTCTACCACTGGAATCAAAAGTTAGCATCGTTCCCGCACTTGCTATTGCGTCTCCTGCTACTACTTTGCTTGTTCCTGCCTGCCTTACTGTAGCCTCTTCATTGGCTGCAGCAGGGTCATTCTGCAATATTCCTACAGGAACTTGTGATGTATTTGTTGCTGCTGTGTTGACAGTATCTGCTGCTGATATTCTCATTACATAATATTGCTTCGCACTTAAATCCCCAGCAGCTTTATAACTTATATCATTTCCGTCTGTAGATTTAGACATTTTTTCTACCTCCTATTTCTCATGTTTTGAAGCCTTGAGCTTCTCTATATATCTTATAGAGTTCAGGTTTTTCTTTAAATACCATAGTCAAAGCTCCTGCATAATCTATTTTAGCTTCGGTCATTTTCTTAGCTATCTCTTCTTCTACCAGCTCCATACCTTCTTTTACTTTAACAGAGTCTCCATCTGCACCTCTTATGCCGAGGTCAACAATAGGTGGTAATTCTGATAGTAATTTTGTAGTTCTTTCAGGATCAATTTTATACCATTCTACATAATGGTCTTTAAGGACTGGAATTATTCTCCCCTCTTTGAGGGCTTTATTTATAACTTCATCCATTTCTTTATCTCTTAGCTTATCTTCAAGAGTTTTACTCTTTTCTGCGAGTCTTTTTATTTCTTCTTGATCCTTTATAACTAAATCAGATAGCTTTTTGACTTCTTCTTTTAGTTTATCTGAATTTTCCATGTTTTTTACTCCTTCTTTTAGTTTGCGAATTGCGGTTATAGCAATTTCTATTGCTGAATCTTCTGGCAATTCTAACTCTTGTAATATTAAATTATCCATTGATACTTCCTCCTTCTTCTGTTTTTGTTTAGCTGCAGTCCATTCTGCTAATTTCCACCCTTCAGATAACATAACAGGGGACATTCCTTCTAGAAATGGTCTATTTGTAAGAGCAGAGGCGAAAACAGTTTGTCCTTGTTGTTTACCCTGTTTATTTGTATAGGCAAAATCAAATTCTGGACTTAAGAATCTATATTCACCATTAACAATGTAGTCTACAGCTCTCTTTGTCCAGTATGGGATAGCCCAAAGCCCTTGTTTACCTTTATTTAATAATTTTCTTATCCATCCAGCAGCTGGAACAGGTCCCTGTATATTGCCATCGGCTGACAAATGTTCATAATCTATTACTAATTCACGCTTGCCCTTCTCAAAATTTTCTACAAATTTTGCTACATCACCTTCTGTAATTGAAAAATCCCCATATTCAGGGTGACTCCATTCTCCTACACACATTATCTGTATAGGGGCACCCTCTGTTAAGCCTTTTATATCTATTTCCGTAGTATCTATAAGTCTTATGCCATGTAAATCAATAATAGACTTCATTTTGCTTTTAGACCCATCTTTAGGAACCAACATCATTCCAGACATTATATTCTGCATCATATCGCCCATCATTTTTTGCATCATCTTCTTCATTTTTTCATCTTCATCACCGTCTGATATACCAGGCACATGCACAGAATTAGGAGTTGGTTCCATTGCCTTCTTTACCCACTCCTCACCTTCCTTAGTATATTGCTTCTTAACTGCTGCCCATGCGACAGCAAAACTTTTTTCTTCATCTCCATCATATTGTTCGTAAGCACTATTAAAGGCACTTTGCCAGATATTCTGAGCATGAGATGGCATTGTCTTCACTCCATCAGGCAAACTATCTAATGTTGGATATGGCATTTTATACCTCCATCTTTTTTTTCATATATAATAAAAAAGCCTGTTAGAGCCAGTCATGCATGACCCTAACAGGCTAAATATTATTGCTCTAAGCTGATCAGGCTTAGATTAAATTAATATATTTTTATTATAATTTATATTATATCATATTATAAAAAACAAGGCAAAGTTCTTGGATTTGTTTGAGCCACATCTGCGGATTAAACAAAACCAATGCAAAATCATAAGGAATGTAATTAAAAAAATGCGTAATCGTAAACATTTATCTCCTAAAAATCTTGATCTTTTTAAACATTTAGCTTCAAAACTTCACCTTTAGCTGGTGGTAGTTGACATTTCTATTAAAGCAATTTTTTCTATATTGTATGAGCATCACTCAAATTTTTCGTTTCTTTCTTTTTTCTTGAATCCATATTACCTTACCTCTTTCATCAAATAAACATTAATACACCTACATCTTAATCCACCAGAACATCGGGGGTTTGGAGTTGCATAGACTGGATCATTTAATTTATGTCTTATTCCATCAAGATTTCGGCAAGGAATACATGATTTTGTATCCATTACTGCTGAATATACCGCAGTCTCTACTACTTCTTCGTATTGCTGGGCTTCTGTATTTCTTCCTATACCAAAAGCTTCCATTACTGCCATATTTGCAGATTTTTCAAGTTCTCTATCTGATAACTCCTGTAAATCTTGAAAGACTAATTTTCGTGTAGTTTCATTGTCTATCCCAGAACGCTTATAATTCATTGCTGAAAAGGTTGCTGTATCAAGATATTTCTGGGATAATCTTCTCGCAACTAGCAAAGATTTAGCATAAATATAAGCAAATATAGCTTTTTCGTCTATATTTGATTTTTTATCTTCGTCTTTTAATAATCTTACTGGTCTTGCTTGTTTTTCTATCTCATTATTAACTTGTTTTCTTCCAAAATTGTATATAGAGACAAGTACATCTTTGATATTTTCAGCCATTTGAGATACATATCGTGCTTTTACATTAGGAATATCATCTACTTCTCTTTTTGACACTTCATAGGCAATATTATCTATCTGGTCTTTCTGTATTGATTGCACTTTTTGAATGAGAAGATTAACCGCTTCATCAAGCCCATCCTCCATCTCTTTTAAAGCCAAAATATTGCTTTCCAAATCAGTTGGTTCTCTTAGATATTCTACTTTATCTTTTTTTTCTTTTCTTTCTTCTTCCGCTTTCTCCCCATGATAATAACCTCCTATTTGAAATTTTGGTTTGATACCAGCTATTTTATATATTCTCTCTTTCATGTTTTGATAGTTTTCGTTCTTGTCTACTGGTTCAACTTCCCCATCTTCTGATCTGATAGGCAAATCCATCTGAGTTCTTAATGCCGATTCTGTGCTTATATCGGGTTGTAAGAAACCAGATTTTGCTAAATTTAGCAATGTTTGAGATAATTTTACAAAATCCATAGCTTGTAGTCTTGAACATTTTAATTTAGGATATTTATTGACTTTCCAATTAAAATCAACTAATTGCTTAATACCATAAGCATTCATGGTATCTTCAATATTCCTTGCTTGTGCCTGTAATGCCATCAAGAAAAAGTCAGACATTGTTTCACCTAATGCCCTTGCTCCTAATTCGGAAATACCATATAATAAAAATTGCTGCAATATACTCGTTGCAATCATTTCGTTATGGTGTTTTATGAGCCTACTCGGATCTGTTAATTGACCTGTATAACCTTCAATTTTAAACTCCCAACCAGGAGGCTTCATTACATAAGCTCTTTCATGTGCTCTTACCGATTCTCCTATGCTTTTTGCGGTGGTTACATCATCGTTTGTATATCCTATTGGTAATGTTATAACAGGTATTCCCATTCCATGCCTTTCAACTGCCATTGCTCCTATACGGTAAAGATGGCTTTTGTAATACCAATGTTGTCTCATAGCCCTTAAATATGATTTACCTTCATAATTAGAGCCTTCTCTTTGATTTGTAAATATTAATAATTTATTGATTGGTATAGTATAAGTGCCACTCTGCTCACCTTTCATCACTTTTTGTGTCCATGATTTAATACCTCCAGAATCATCAAATTCCCAAGACCACGAAGTTTTAGGTAATCTCGGTGCTAAAGTTTTCCAATAATATTTATTATCATCTCCAACTATAAAAATCTTTTCAAAATTACTGAATCCAAAAGCGTTCATTAAAAATATATGTTCCAAAAAAGAATCCCAAGAAATTGACAATCCCTCGAAGAGGTTATCTTTTACAAAATCAGCAATCTCTCTATCAATTCCATCTTGTGAAGTAGGCACTATATCCCATTCGGCAGTGCGTAAAGGTAATGAACAGCCCAACAACACTGCTGAAACCATGCCATCCCCGCTCCTCATTTGTTCATATTCTTCATACTTTTTAGTATGTTGTAAATCAACATTGTATTCATCGTAAATAATACCCGAATAGACAGTTGTTCCAGTTACTCCTATTTCTTGCCCAAATGCTCCTGCTGTTGTAGGTGTTTTTTGGCTTTCTTCTTTTTTGAATAATTTTATTTCAAAGGGTCCTAGTTTCAATTATACAAACTCCGCATGTTTAATAGGATATAATGCACTTCTTAATAATCTATTGTTTTCTTCAAAAACGCATTTATCGCAAGTTATACCATTGATTGGTTTTACTTCTTTTGAATAAATACCCTTAGCTTTTTGCCAGAAATACCATCTATAGGGAGCATTAAATCGGACTTCAGAATCACTATTTAAAACTACAGAAGAACAAGGGAAAACATACCCGTCTGTATATAAGTAAGGCTTGAAATAACCTACAAGACATTGCCCCCCCTGTTGAGGATTTTTGGCTTGATAGAAAAATCCTATATCTTTGTGTGGTTCTATAAGCTTTTGTATTCTAAAATGTTCTTCTTTCATTTGCCTTATGGAATTTCTACAGTTTGGCACTACGCGGACATAATCAGGTTTATATTGCAGAGTATATTCAACAATCCTGTTTAATCTACCACTTAAATCTATTATATTATCAGCTACATAACTAAAACCAAGCGTAGTATCACGAGGAATTTTGGGAATTAACAGTTGTTTAGGATATATATAATCAATGGTATTCATTGATATTCTTATCCATATTAGTTTCGGTAGAATATCTTGGATAGCCATCAACATAGTCCCATTTGTAATAAGTCCTATTTTTAACCCTTTTTGTTGACAATATGTTACAAATTCTCTAAAGCGACTATAGAGAGTCGGTTCGCCGCCACCTGTTATTTCTATTGTTTCTATGCCTAATGCAATAAAAATATCAACCGCCGCAATTAATTCATCATAATCCCATTCTCTGTTTTTATTTCTATTTGCAACAGAGCAAAAACTACATTTTAAATTACATTTATCTGTTAATGCAACCTGCAAAGTAATAGGGGACGCCTTCTTTGTCTCTTGTAATATTTTCATTCTATCCAAATGTTTAAGATATTTTATGCCAGTGCTTGTATAAACATCATCTACTTTAATTTTGACTCTATACGCTAACATAAATCCCTTCCTTGTATTTTGTTGTTATTATACTTTGTCCTTCAATAGCTTTTCTTTGTTCTCTCATTCGCAATCTATAATGATAATCCGCACAAGCTTCTGAACAATAGTGTTGTATAGTTTTGTTTGCATTGTGAATACTTACTTTAAATTCTTTATGGCAATGTATGCCTATACATGTTCTATCTAATTCGGTAATTCCATGTTTCACTAATACTCTCGTTATAGTTCTTCTATTCCGCTTATATACCTTAGCCAATTCCCCTATAAGCTTACCTTCTAACGTTAATTTTACAACTTCATCTTCTGGAATAGGTTTATATTTCCCTTTCCTACGCCCTTTATCCCAATTTCTATTCTCTTGAGACTCTAAGAGAGGATCCTCACCACGGTATATCTCGCCTCTATGAACAGTTTGCATATAATCTAATATTCTTTGTGCGTAATTATGGATTATATGTTCGCAATTTCCATAAACATTATAACCCAAGCCAATAAATTCTGTCAAAACTTTATTAATAGTGATATATTCACTCCAAGCAGGATCGCCGTATTTTCTGAGACATAATTTCTTAACTA
>Ga0209641_10000128_pt1 | contig 58891 bp, 69 predicted proteins | sample RifCSP16_1_FD_184022 | JGI IMG/M metagenome (GOLD analysis project Ga0209641, IMG submission 184022) | Soil microbial communities from Rifle, Colorado - Rifle CSP2_sed 16_1 (SPAdes) (version 2) | ecosystem: Environmental > Terrestrial > Deep subsurface > Rock core/Sediment | place: Rifle... | reverse complement strand
AAGAAATATTAAAAGTTGGCGATAAGATATTAATTACAAAAGGCGGTATTGGTGGAAAAGGGAATTTTCTCTTCCGGTCTTCTACAAATACTTCTCCAAAGCAGTTTCAGGAAGGCCTGCCCGGCGAACACACCACCGTAAAACTGGAACTTAAACTTATCGCCGATGTAGGTTTTATCGGTTTACCGAACGCCGGGAAATCCAGTTTGTTAAATGAACTCACCAGAGCACAAAGTAAGGTCGCGAATTACCCTTTCACAACCTTAGAACCAAATTTAGGAGCATATTATGAAATTATACTTGCGGATATTCCGGGACTTATCGAAGGCGCGTCTTCCGGCAAAGGATTGGGAATAAAATTTCTTCGCCACATTGAGCGCACAAAGATACTTTTCCATTTAATTTCCGCGGAATCGGAAAGTCCAGTCAAAGATTACAAAACAATCAAGAAGGAGCTCGAAACTTACAGTAAGGAACTCATAAAGAAAACCGAGTACGTATTTCTAAGTAAGAGCGATATGGTAGAACCGGAAGATCTGAAGAAGAAAATTACTAAGATAAAGAAAATTAATAAAAATGTTTTCCCAGTTTCGATTCATGACTGGGAAAGCTTAAATAAAGTAAAAAAGATTTTAAACGAGATTAAGGCGAAAAAATAAGAAGGTCCTAGACCGACACGCACAGTCCACTCGACATACTACAGGATATGTGGTACAGTTTAATCTCCTCTTGTGATAGATGAATACCGAGCTCTTCTAACGTATCTCGATGGTTCATCCGCACTGAGATATTAGAAAAAGCTATTAAGGTATTCATGCGTCATTACTCCCGTAGACCGAGAAAACAAAATATCGGCGGCCCGAAGGCGTTTTATAACGGCCGACCCATTCGCTTCCCAAGGGATCAAGGCGCTTATATCAATCCCGAAAGATTCATTAATAAAGCCCTAGTTCAGGCGGACCAAGCTGATTTCGTGCCGCAACACCAATTTAAGGACTTCCCTTTGGAAGAGAGATTGCAACTCAATATCAAAGCCCGAGGTTACACGGATCCGACTCCGATTCAAGATGCGGCTATTCAACCGATCTTAGAGGGCAAGGACCTGATTGGGTTGGCTAACACCGGCAGCGGCAAGACCGCCGCCTTTCTATTACCAATACTGCACCATTTAAGACAGTTCCCTTATCAAGAAGCGGCGGTTTTGGTTTTGGTCCCAACCAGAGAACTGGCAGCTCAGATCGACGAAGAATTTAAAGTTTTCGCCTGGGGTCTTAAACTCTATTCTGCGCTATGTGTTGGGGGAGCAAGTATAAATCGGCAGATCGCAGCTCTTAATCGCCGCCCCCAAGTCATCATCGGTACTCCAGGACGTCTTACGGACCTGTTCGACCGAGGAGTGCTGCGGTTGGACGGGATTCGGATTCTAGTTTTGGACGAGGTCGACCGAATGCTCGATATGGGATTTATTAGAGAAATTAGATTCTTGATAGCTCAACTACCAAGGGAGCGCCAGTCGCTCTGTTTTAGCGCCACAATGCCAACAGAGATCGAACAGTTAATGAGGGAAATGATGGTTAATCCAGTTACGGTATCAGTCAAAACGGGATTGACCAGCGAATTTATCGAGCAAGACGTCATCCAAGCTTCATCTAAAGAGCAGAAGATCGAAATCCTAAATGGGCTTCTGCACCAGCCCGATTTTGAAAAAGTCCTCGTTTTCGGAAGAACAAAATGGGGAGTCCAGGAGCTAGCCGATAGCTTATCGGCGCTGGGCCACTCGACCGAATCAATTCACGGCAATAAGTCGCAACCACAGCGTCAGCGCGCCCTAAGATCCTTTAAAGAAAACCGCGTCAAAGTGCTTATCGCGACCGATGTCGCCGCCCGCGGGCTGGATATCCCCGACGTCAGCCACGTCATTAACTTTGATCAGCCCAATACTTACAACGATTATATCCACCGGATTGGTCGAACTGCCCGAGCCGGTAAGCAGGGTAAAGCCCTGACTTTTGTTTCTAGCTAATGCATAGAGATATAATTGGTCCCGACCAACACGCTGAGTCATTCGACTCTGGTTCGGTGGTATAATTATTATAGGTATGATTAAGAAAATTTTGATCTGGGCAGTTTTAATTTTAGGTCTAGCCGGGGCAACCTGGGGAATGGCGAAACTCGCCAGTGCCCCTAGTGGCAAAGCCGCCACTCTGGCAAACGCCGTTTCCGATTCCGACTGGATCAGGGGGAAAAGGGGCGCCAAGGTTGTGCTAGTGGAGTACAGCGACTTTCAATGCCCGGCCTGCGCCTTTTATGCGCCGATCGTGAACAGTATCATGGAAGAGTTCGGGGACAAAATCGCTTTTGTATATCGCCACTTCCCGCTCCCCCAACACAAGCAAGCTGAGTTGGCGGCCCGGGCGGCGGAAGCGGCCGGAAAACAAGGCAAGTTCTGGGAAATGGCCGATCTGATTTTTGTGAATCAAAAAGACTGGGCCGAAAAAAGCAATGCGCGGGAAACTCTCGTTTCCTACGCTCAACTCCTAAATCTGGATATGAATCGATTTGGAACGGAACTGGATTCCGCCGCGGTTAAAAAGGAGATCGAGAGCGATTACCTGAGCGGGGCCGCTATCATCGACTACACTCCCACCTTCTTCCTGAACGGAGAGAGAATTCAAAATCCCCAGAGCTACGACGCTTTCCGCGAACTCATTATCCAGAAACTCAACCAAAATCCTTAAGCTCGTCCGCTGAGCGATATAGATTATCTCTCCCAATAAAAGGTAAAGTTATAGGAGATGTTACTCAAATCAAGAGGGGGTGATTTTTGATGACGAATTGGCAGAAGACAACGCTTCTCCTCCTGAGGTTAGCCCTGGGTTGGGTTTTCCTCTACGCCGGCCTCACCAAGGTTCTCAGTCCTGATTGGACCGCCGCGGGGTATCTCAAAGGGGCGAAAACCTTCACCGATCTCTACCAGTGGTTCGCCGCCGACGCCAACATTGGCTGGGTCAGCTTCCTTAACCAGTGGGGACAGGTGCTGATCGGGGCCGCGATGATCCTGGGAATAGGAGTCCGAATTGCCTCCTGGGGCGGAGCCCTGATGATGCTTTTGTACTACTTCCCGGTCCTAGTTTTCCCCAAAATCGGGGCGAACAGCTACCTGGTGGACGAGCACATCATCTATGCGCTGGTTTTCTTGGTCTTCGGAGCGCTAGGAGCACAGAGCACTTGGGGAGTTTCCGCTTGGCTGAAGAGCAAGGGTTTGCTTCAAAAACCGGCTTGGTTGGCTAGGATACTGGGTTAGGAAAAATGGACGGCCGCCTATGGCGACCTAGCATTTTGAAGAAACAAAATGAAAACAGAAAACATTGTTATCCTGGGCGGGGGCTTTGGTGGTTTTAGGACGGCCCTGAACCTAGAGAGGTCTCTCCGAAGAGATCGCCGGTATCGGATCATCCTAATCGATCAGAATACGTTCCACCTGTACACCGCCAGCTTGTACGAGGTGGCGACCGGAGAGCTTTCTCCCCGGTGTGTCCTCCTTCCTTTTCATCGCTGTCTCGACCACAAAAAAATTGATTTCATTAATGCGACCGCTACCGAGCTCGATCCGGTTAAAAAGATCATCAAAACCAGTTCCGGCGATCAAATCCCCTACTGGAAGCTGGTTTTCGCTTTGGGAGGTGACACCGAAGATTTCGGCATTCCGGGCGTGACTCAATTCGGCTTGGGGATAAAATCGGTTACCGACGCGGAGCGGATCCGCCAAAACCTGGCCCGTTGCGCCGTCACCAAGGGACAAGCGGTTAAGGTCGTCGTGGGCGGGGGCGGATTCGCCGGAGTTGAAGTGGCCGGGGAACTCACCGGATACCGCGGTTGTCCGGTCGAGGTGACGGTGATTGAAGCCGCTCCTCGAATCCTGAGCGGGCTTCCGGAAATAATTTCCAAAACCGTGTCCCAGAGACTCAATCTTCTCGGAGTAAAAATCACCACCTCCTCGCCCATCAAAGAAGTCGGGTCGGATCGAATCCTTCTCGCCACCGGACGGGAAATCTCCTACGACGTCTTGATTTGGACGGCCGGGGTGCGGGGATCGCGTTTCCTAAACCCGAATGTTTTTCCGCTCGATAAAAAGAAGGCTCTGGTCGTGGATCGGTATCTCCGCGTCAAGGGGTTCGAGGATATCTTCGTGGTGGGTGACAACGCCGCCACGGGAGTAGCTTGGACCGCCACCAAAGCTGAGGCGGATGGCAGGATCGCGGCCCGCAACATCGTCGCCCAGGTTCGCAAAAAGCCCCTGAGGGCTTACCGAGTCTTCGAACCGCCGTTCATTATCCCGGTCGGGAGAAATTGGGCAATCGCCAAGGTCGGTTCGATGATCTTCTGGGGAAGACCCGCTTCAATCCTCAAAGATTTAGTGCTTTTCAACTACCTGATCAAAATTGTGCCAATTTGGAAGGCCTGGAAAATCTGGTGGCGGGGGGAATCCGAGGCACTGGAAATCAAGCGGCCCGTTTCCTAATCCAACTCGAGGATTTTTAACGCTCCCGCGATCCGGCTGACCGTCTTTTCCTTACCCAAAACATCCATGCACTCGAAGAGAGGAGGAGAAACGGCCTGTCCCGTCACGGCAACTCTCAAGAGCATGAATAGTTCCGGGGCTTTCCACCCTTTTTCTTGGGACAGTCCTCGCGCCTCCTCTTCCAACCGCCCTGTCCTCCAGTCGTCCTCCTTCTCGAATCGGGCCAGAGCCTCCCTCAGTTTTTCCGCCGCCGATCCGGCCGATCCTCCCTGCTCGGCCAACTCTTCTTTGGTCCAAGCCACATCATTGAAGAAAAATCCCGCCAGGCCTTCAAACTCCCCCAACTTCTTGATTCTTTCCTTAACCAAAGGCGAAATCTTCTGCAGGATCTCGGGGTCGACGTCTAAACCGCGGTATGTTTTTAGGTATTCTCCTAACTTTTCCGCAAGCGTTTGATCCCCCAAAGCCCGGATGTATTCCCCATTCATCCAATCAAGTTTCTCTCGATCAAAAACCGGGGCGGTCGGGGAAATGCGACGCAAGTCGAGCTTCTCCACCAATTCCTCAATCGAGAAGATCTCCTTCCCTTGCGGATGGGACCAACCCAAAAGCGCCAGGAAATTCAACAGGGCTTCAGGCAGATATCCTTCTTCCTTAAATTCGAGGATTCCCACCGATCCATGTCGTTTGGAAAGTTTGGCCCGACTCGCTTCCCTCAAGACCGGGAAGTGGGCAAATTTCGGCGGCTCCCATCCAAAGGCTTGATAAAGCAGAATGTGCTTGGGAGTGGAAGAGATCCATTCCTCGCCACGCAGCACATGAGTTATCCCCATTAGATGGTCGTCCACCACCACCGCCAGGTGATAAGTCGGATAGCCGTCCGATTTGATGAGAACCTGATCGTCCAGAACACTGTTCTCAAAGCCGATTTCGCCACGAATCAAATCGGCAAAAGATGTCCTCCCCTCTTCCGGAACTTTGAGCCTGATGACGAACTTCTCTTTTTTGGCCCGGGCGGCCGCAGCTTTGGGATCAATTTTCCGGCAGAATCGGTCATAGCGGGGCGAGAGACCTTTCTTCTGGGCCTGCTGGCGGACCTCCTCCAAACGGGCCTCGCTGCAGAAGCAGTAATAGGCGTGGTCGTTTTTGACCAAATCCGCGGCGTGCTCCAGATAGATGGGCAAGCGCTCGGACTGGCGAAGAGGGCCTTCATCCCAACCAAAACCCAACCAAGTCAACGCCTCCAAGATCTGGCCCTCGGCCTGGGGCAGGAAGCGAGCCCGGTCCGTGTCTTCAATCCTCAAGATAAATTTCCCATGGTTTTGCTTTGCCCAAGCCCAATTAAAGAGCGCGACATAGGCGGTGCCGACGTGGGGGGCGCCGGTGGGCGAAGGGGCGAGGCGCGTTTTGATCGCCGAAGATTCTTTTTTCGCCTTCATCTGAAGAAATCTTAACATTTTCCCGGAAGAAGAGGGGGGAATTTTGATAGACTTGAGAGGATGAATCTCTACGAATTTGCCGCTTTCGTCCGGCGGGCCATAATCTACCTCGCGCTGGGAATCGCCGCGGCAGTCATCCTGTACTTTCTCTATAAACTGGCGGTAAACATCTATCTCACCATCTATCCCCCACCCGAAACTCCCCCCACGGTGGGGTTCGGAAAACTGCCAAAGCTAAGGCTCCCATCTCTGGAGATTAAAGGAAAACCGGCCTACATTTTGGAAACGGCCACCGGCCAGCTGCCGCAGTTCGACGACCGGGCCAATGTGGTGGCGATGAAACCAAGCCAGCCGACGCTTCTAGGAGAACAGAAGGCCCGAGAACTGGCGCGGGCGCTGGATTTCGGCGGGGAAGGAGACCTGAGCTCCGATAAGAAATTTCTCACTTTCCGAGATGCCACCGACGCCCGCACTCTCACCGTAAATGTCACCAACCAAAACTTCACTCTCACCACGACTTTCGCCCGGATCAGCACTCTTCCCAAAGGGTCGGCCCCTTCCGGGCCGGAAGCGATCCAGGAAGCGCGGGATATCTTGTCCCGCCTCGGGCTGCAGAAGTTCGGTTTTGAAGCCGGTAACCAAACCACCTCCTTCCGAGTGGCCAACTCGCAGGGAATTGCCGCGGCCGGATCGCTCTCGGAGGCGCATTTCACCGAAGTGGACTTCTTCCGCTCCTTAACTGAAGTCGGTGACCAAAATTACCCGATCGTGCCGACCGATCCCAAGAAAGGCCTCATCCAAGTTTGGGTGACCACCGGACTTAAGCCGGAAATCAACAACATCCTGGGGGTTACCTACAACGCCCAGGAAACCGAGATCGATAAAACCCAGGTGGAAACTTATCCCATCGGCGATGTGATGGCGAACTGGGAGGAAATCAAGTCCGGCCAGGGAACGGCTTACGTGGGGTCGGCGGAAGACTTGAGCACCGTCCAGATCAATTCGATCACCCTAGCGTACTTCGACGATGCCGTCCACCAGAACTATCTGCAGCCGATCTACGTTTTCTCCGGCGTTGCCAAAACCGTTAGCAACAAGGAAGTGGAATTCGTGGCTTATTCGCAGGCGGTTTCCGGAGATTGGCTAGAAGAATAACGTTAGAGGTGGTGATCCACTCGTTTCATATCGCGGGGGAAGAGGCTGGCTTCCCGAATATTTGCTAGTCCCAAAGTCTGCATCGTCACCCGCTCCGCGCCGATCGCAAATCCCCCGTGAGGTGGCATCCCGTATTTGAAAGCCTGCAAGTAGAGCTCAAAATCTTTCGGGTCATTTCCCCACTTCTTGATATTGGAAACCAGTTTGTCGTACTCGTGAATCCGCTGTCCCCCCGTCACCCACTCCAACCCCCGGCCCAGCAGGTCAAAGCTCAGAGTAAGTTCGGAATCATCCGGGTCGGGATGAACATAAAAAGGTCTTTTGGAGGTGGGAAAATGGGTGATAAAAACCATCTCCGAACCGTGTTTCTTTTTTGCCCATTCGCAAATGTCTTTTTCATCCTCGGGTGAGAGGTCCGGATCGCCACGGACGTCCCGGCCGGTCTCTTTGAAAATGACTTCCTGCGCCTCTTGCAATTTCAAACGAGGAAAGTGGGTCTTGTAAACCGGCAGCGTGGCCGAATAAAGAGCCATCTCTTCCTGACAGTTCTCCTTTATCCCCTTGAATATTCCCAAAGTCACTTTTTCGGCCAGGTCCAACAGGTCCGTCCAGTCCTCCAGGAATCCCATTTCGCAATCCAGACTCACATACTCGGAGAGGTGGCGGGTTGTTTCGGAAGGTTCGGCCCGAAAGGCTTTGGTAACCGTGAAATCCCTCTCGAAAACTCCCACCATGATCTGCTTGTAGAGTTGGGGGCTCTGTCCCAAAAAGGCCTTTTTGTCATAGTACTCGACCGGGAAAACCTGCGCTCCCCCCTCGGTAACTGAAGGAACAATCGTCGGAGCCTGGAACTCGGTAAAATCCAAACCCTTCAGGGTCTGGCGAAAGGAACTCACGATCACCTCTTGAACCTTGAAGATCGCTTTTACTTTGGGATGCCTAAGGGTGAGCGGACGGTAATCCAAGAGAGTCGGGAGTTCCACGTCGAGTTTCTCTTTGGTGATATCAAACGGAAGCTCTTGGGAGTGCGCCAAAACATCAATCTTGGAAACTTTCACCTCAACTTTTCCGGTCGGAAGGTGGGGGTTGATATTCTTTTCTCCTCTTTCTGTAACCTCGCCGTTAACCCGAATCACATCCTGAACGTTGAGAACGGCGGCATCTTCACCGCAAACGAGCTGGATAATTCCCGTCCGGTCAATCAAATCGATAAAAATCAGCTTTCCGTGATCGCGGCGGTTGTAAACCCAACCGGATAGGTAAACTTTTTTTCCAATTTTCTCGGGAGTTTCTTCGGAGAGTGTTCTTTCCACGCTCTAATGATAACTTATCCGCGCACCATCTTCTCAATTTCCGAACGGGCCTGTTCGGTTTTGACAAACCGGAGCCAATCCGGCGAGGGTTTCCGGCCTTTGGCCGTAATAATCTCTATCATCTCACCGGTTTTGAGCGGGTAATCAAGGGAGACCACCTTGCCGTTTGCCTTGGCGCCGGCGCACTGCCGGCCGATCTGAGTGTGCACCGCAAAGGCAAAATCAACCGGGGTCGCGCCCTTCGGCAGAACCTTGACGTCTCCCTTGGGGGTGAATACAAAAACGCGGTCAGGAAAGAGATCCAGCTCTCGGCCCTTCCCCCAGACCAAGAGAGACTTGATGATCCTGATCCTCTCCTCAGCGGTAACGTGCCGGTCTCCTTTTTCTTTGTAGATGGAATGCGTCGCCAGGCCATACTCGGCGACCTCGTGCATCGGCCCCGTCCGGATCTGGATCTCCACCGGATGCTGATTCACTTCAAAGACCGCATGGAGAGATTGATAGCCATTGACCTTCGGATTAGCGATGTAGTCATCGAAGAGTTCGGGAACCTCCTTCCAAAGCCGGCGGACAATATCCAAAACTCGGTAGCAATTTTCGACTGTATCGGTAACAACCCGCAGTCCCAACACATCAAAAAGACGGCCGCCGGGATGGCTCTTGTAGCGGGTCATCTTCCGGTAAACTCCAAAGAGGTGCTTGGTGCGGCTGGTGATTTCAACCGGAATGCTTTGATGATGGAGCTCCGTGGAAATCTTATCGGAAACCAGATCGACAACCCGGGACATTTTTTCGCTCTCCGACCGAACGGCGCTCTTGATACTTTCAAACTCGCGAGGGTGAAGAATCTCGAATGCCTGGTCCTCCATTTCGGACTTGAATCGGTAGAGCCCCAATATCTCCGCTAGCGGCGCCCAAATGTCAAAAACTTTCTGGGCGGATATTCTCCGCTCCTCCTCCGTCAGGACCGAGGAAGTGCGCAGGTTGTGGATCTTATCCGCCAGGCGAATTATCATCACCCGCGGATCATGAATCGAAGCCAGGATCAGGTGGCGGAGGTTTTCCCAGTCTTTCCCCTTGCCGATTTCCACCCGCCCGCTCGCCGCCCGGACCACTGTCAATCCGTCAACCAGCGCTGCGATCTCTTCATTGAACTCTTTTGCCAGCATCTGCCGGTCGATGTCGCTCTCTTCGAGAACATCGTGAAGGAGCGCCGCCGCCAACGTCACCGAATCGACCCGATAATCCGCCAGATAATCGGCGGTTTTGAGAAGATGGGCGATCTCATCCTCGCCGTTCCGGCGCTTCTGCCCCAGGTGAGCCGCTTCCGCAAAAGCGTAGGCGTGGCGGACCAGATCCAGATCCACACCCTGGTCATACTCTTGATGTTTTTTCAAAAGAGTGTCCAAGTTCACCATTGCAGAATAAGCTTAACTCAAAGGTTAACGATTTCAATGGACGGCTCGGCTATGCCGAACCTAGCATTCCGGAGGAATGTGAAAGTTTTACATCCCGCGCTTTCAAGGTGATGCTTTCCTTACCTTGCCAGGATTCAATCTGAGGAGTGTAGGCAAAATCAATGGTCTGGCCGCGAGCCAACGGTTGGGTGGCGTTAAACCACAAAACCTCAAATCCCGGGGCGACCCCCAGCTTGAGGTGGTTCTTCCCGCGCCCCACTTTTTTGACCTGTAAAACAGTTGCGCCCTCGGCCAGAAAAACCGGTTCGGGATTATCAACTCCGTGAGGAGAGAAATCCTGCAGTTCTTTAACCAACCCGGAATCAATCATCTCCAACGGAAGGGGGAAGTCAATCTTGAGAACGGGACGCGGGTCTAGTTTTGACAATTCCGGGTCGGCGTTTTTACGGACGGTTTTTATAAACTCTTCCAGTTTCTCGGTTCTGATCGTAAAACCGGCGGCGGCGGCGTGACCGCCAACATCTTCCAATAATTTGCCCGCTCCGCGCAAAACATCCACAATATTTAAACCGTTAACCGAACGGGCGGAGCCTTTGGAGAAATCCTTGCCTTGGGAGATCACGATCGCCGGCCGACCGTACTCCTCGACAATTTTGCCGGCTACCAAACCGATGATTCCCTCATGCCAGGAATCGTGATGGATGACAATCAGTCCTTCCTCGCCCTCTACCAATCCCTTGGCGTGGTCGAAGGTATGCACCGTCAGTTCCTGCCTCTCGGTGTTGACTCGATTGAGAACCTGAGCCAGCTGGTGAGCCCGGGTAGGATCGGTAGTGCACAGGAGGCGCAGCGCCTCAATCCCGTGTTTGAGCCGGCCGACCGCATTGATCCGCGGGCCAAACACCCATCCCGCCGCGTAGCTTCCCAGTGTTCCCGGCTTAAGGCCGGCAATCTCCGCCAGAGCCAGCAGGCCGGGACGCTCCAACCGGTTAAGCACCTCAAATCCGGATCTCACCAGCGAGCGGTTCGCTCCCAGAAGCGGCTGCAGATCCGCCACCGTGGCGATCGCCACGAGATCAAGACTAGGGTCTAGGGAATAGGGTTTAGGGGGTAGCTGAGATGCCAGCAACCAGGCGATGCCGGTGCCGCAGAGGGCAGTGGTGTGGACAATGGCGTAGGCCTTCGGTAATTTTCGGGGTTTGAGGTGGTGGTCGGTGATGATCAGATCAGCTCCCAATTCTTTGATCAGGTCCGCCTCCGCCCCGGCCGTTATTCCGGAGTCGACTGTGATAATCAAACGGCAACCCTCCCCCACCAGTTTTTTGATTGCGGCGGCGCCCAGGCCGTACCCCTCCTCAAAACGGTCGGGAATGTGGGGAAGGGCTTTTGCCCCCAGTCCGTACAACGTTTGCCACAGAACCGCGGTGGCGCAGATACCATCCACATCGTAGTCCCCCCAGACAATAATCTTCTCCCCTTTTTGAATGGCGGTTTTGATTCGAGAAACAGCGCGGTTGAGCTGGTCTTGATCAAGATCGGAAAAATACTTGGCGGATTGGGCAATCAGATCGCTTGGTTTGGGAGGGGTGAAGAATTCCTCCTGGTTCTTGATTCCCCTATTACCGAGAAGAGTTCTTTTGATTTCTTCCAGATTATCCGGCTTCCGGTCGCTAACCAATTCCCATCGTTTTTTCATTTAGGGAAGTCGGAGAACCCCCCGCCAACCATGCTTGACCGAAAGCTTGTGCCAAACCACCAGAAGCGGGGCGGCGGTGAAGGTAGAAGAATAGGTCCCCGAGACCGTTCCCACCAGGAGAGCAAAAACGAACCATTTCAGAGTCTCGCCGCCCAGAGCAAAGAGGGCCAGAAGCATAAAGATGATCGTCAAGGAATTATTGAGGGAGCGAACCATCGTCTCTCCCACCGCCTGATCCACGGCTTCCTCGAGATCGAGGTTGGCATTGCGGCGAATTTCCCTGATCCTGTCAAAAACGACAATCGTGTCATGGACCGAAAAAGAAAGAGTAGTGAGAACTGCGGTCACAAAAAGAGTTCCGATTTCGACTCCGGCGAAGCGGCCGAGCAGGGAAAATACTCCGAACAGGACCAAAGTGTCGTGAAACATCGCCAGAATTGCAGTCGCCCCGTATGCCAAATTCTTGAAGCGATAGGCGACGTAGAGCAGGATGGCCAGGGTCGCCAGGACAACGGCAAAAGCCGCCTTGCGAAGCAGTTCCGTCCCCAGGCGCGGGCCCAGAGTCTCAAAACGAATCTCCGTAAAATCGCCGATCCTCTCTTTCAAAGCTGCGGCAATGGTCTGCTTTTGAGAAGAATCCACCACAGCGGTTTTGATCAACAACCGATCCTCCGCCGCGGTCTGGATTTCCACCGGCAGCTTTTCGACTTCAAATACGCTCTGAACCACTTCAATTCCGGAAGAAACTCGATCGCTCGCGACCTGAATTTCCCAGAGAGTACCTCCGGTGAAATCGATGGAAGGTTTGAGACCGAAAGAAATTAAGGAAACTAACCCCGGCAGGATCACCGCCAGGGAGACGAGGAAAAACAGCAATTTATAGCGCATAAACTTGAGCATTTTAGCGATAAAAAACCCGCACGAGCGTCCGCGTCACCAAAACACCGGTGAAAAGCGAAAGCAAAACTCCCAAACCCAGAGTCAGCGCAAATCCCCGCACCATCCCCGAAGTCACCAGGAAAGACCAATCAAAAGGGTTGAAAAGGATTGAGACCGTCGCCAGCGTCGCCAGGTTCGCATCGCGAATCGAATCCCAGGCCCGTCCAAATCCCAACTCCATTGCCGTCTTGAGATCCTTCCCCCACCGCCGTTCTTCCTTGATCCGCTCAAAAACCAGGATGTTCGCGTCGACCGCCATCCCGACGGAAAGAATAAATCCGGCAATCCCCGAGAGAGTTAGCGTAACCGGAATCAACTTGTAGATCGCCAGTGTGAGAGTGCCGTAGATCGCCAACGCAATGGCGGCCAGCAAACCCAATCGGCCATAGTTTCCCACCATGAAAAGAAGAACCAACACCAACCCGGCCAATCCCGCTACCACACTTTTCTGAAGCTCCTGCTCTCCCAGCGTCGGGCCGATCTGGCGCCTCTCTAAAACCGAAATAGGGGTCGGCAGGGCTCCGGCATTCAGCTGGGCCACGAAGCGGCGGGCCTCCTCCAGGGTGAAAGTGCCGGTGATCACGGCGCTTCCGCCGGAAATCTTTCCCTGCACCGTCGGGGCAGAGAGAACCGCCCCGTCCAAAAAAATCGCCAGCGGCTGGCCGATGTTTCGGGCCGTGATCTCCTCAAACTTCTTCGCCCCCGCAGCGGTAAAGGTCAGACCGATCTGGGGATTGCCGTTCGTGCTGTCAAATTGGAGATCCGCTTTTGCCAAATCTTTGCCGGTCAATCCGGTAGTGACAAAATTATCCCCTTCCCGAAAGGGCTGCCCCTCGGTATCCTCGGGTTGCAATTTCGCTTCGCGAAAGTCGAGCTGGGCGGTCGACCCGATAAGCGCCAGGGCTTCTTCAGGGTTGGTGACGCCGGGAAGTTCCACAATTATTCGGAAAGATTCTCCCAGTCGAGAAGTCTGGACCGTCGGTTCCGCCACCCCCAGAAAATCAACTCTCCGCTCGATCACCGCCCGGGCACTCTCCAAGGCCGAGGGACGATCGGCCGAGGAAACACCGGACATTTCCGCTTCCAAAACCAGCTGCAAACCACCCTGCAAGTCCAACCCGCGGCGGAGGGTAAAATCGTAGGGAAAACTCCGGTCAAAAAGGCGAATCTCACCTTTCCCATTCCACAAAAATCCGCCGGCGGCCACGACCGCCGCCAAAATAGTCAATAAAATAATTACCAGAAAAATCCGAATCGGGGTTAACTTCATCTTTGTTTTTTCTCAACTGCTAGAGGAAGCTGCCGGACCGACGGGAAACTAAAAGTGATTTCTCCTTTAACATAATTAACCGATACTTCCACCGGATCACCAATTCTGAGGTTTAAAACTTTGATGAAATCCGCAGGCAAAGTCACCGCCGCGGAGTTTCCGGTTTGGATGATCTTTTTTGCCATCGCTCCAATGATAGCAGACAAAACTCTAGATCGAGAGGTAATTATCCGGTCCCGTGGTCAAGACAACTTTGGGCTGGAGGAGAGCGTTGATAATCAACGGGTCGCGCCGCTTCTTCAGCTCATCAAACTCTTTTTCCGAAAGAACCGCGTAGTTGATCTCATTGCCCCGGTGCTTCTCTTCTTCTTTGACAACAACGGAGATCTTTGACACCGGAATCCGGCCCACTATCAGGATATCGATGTCATTTGGTCCGGCTGTCCTTCCTAGAAGGAAGGGAATCGAAACAAAAGCGAACTTGATGTCGCGGCTGTTCCGGCCAAGCAGAGCCTTTCCCAGACCCTCCTCTTTCACCACCAACCCCAGGACCTCCCCCAAAAGAGGAAAATCATGGCGCAGCTGGTAATAAATTCGGTTCTTCTGGGGGTTGGGCTGCAGCATCCCCAGTCCGGTTAAGTTTTCCAGTTCCCGCCGCACCGCATTGATCTCGGTCCCCACCCGACGAGTGATCTCACGGACGTGATACGAAACCGCCGGGCGCAGCAGAAAAAGCTTTAGAATATCCACCCGCACCTGCGAAACAAAAAGCTTCTTCAGAGCACCGGCGGCCGAAGCCAGACTCCGCCCTCCTCCAGATCGCGTTCGGCGAGTCGTTCTTGTTGTTTTTCGGCCAGGTTTAATTAAAGCCATTCATCTTCACCCCCTCCCAATTTTTCTTAAAAATTGCTAGCCCGCTTAGGCGGGCGTCCAATTATTTAGGAATAATCTCGATCCAAGTTAAGCCTCGGTTGAAATTAATTTCGGTGCTCTTCCCCCGCTTGTAGAACTTCATTCGGGCGGAAACAGACGACCGTTTCCAAGTCCCCAAAATTTTGACCCCGTCCAGGTAGATCTCGGCATTCCCCTGCCCCGTTGTGGTGTAGAGGAGATGGCCTGTTCCGTCCCCGGCCGAGCGCTGGGAGACGTGCGCCAGGACGATGTTTTTGGCGGAGAGTTGTTTCTTGGTGGCCTGGTCGAGGTGCTTGGCTCCCCCTTGAAAACGGAGGTAGGAATTCGTGGTCCGATCGTAGCGCCATTCTCCCTTGTAGGCCACCGGGTAGCCCCAGAAACTGAAGGAAATTTTTTGGGCCTTTGGCCGCTGGGCGTAGGGCGATTCCGCCTTGAACTTCCATTGGGAGAAGTTGGGTAAAGTGTTTGTTCCCTGGTAGAGAGATTGGCCGGCGTTCCAGAGCTTCTGGGTGGAGGTGTAATTGATGTGAGATAGCACCATCCCCCCATTGAAAAGGACATTGCCGCCGAAGGTGAAGGTAGAGGAACCGAGCCGAAACTGATCGAGATCCAGAACCCCGTGACCGGCAATGTAGTCGTAGATGTTGGCCGGCGAACCATGGGTGGAAGCTCCGCCGACATGGGCATAGTAGGCCGGAAACTGGAGCGCCCATTGAATGAAATAGACCCGGGAGGAGCGGACGGGTCCGATCTTGGGCACACTCTGACCGTGAAAGACCGCCAGAAATCTCGTGATGCCGCCCTCGGCCACCGCCTCGTAGATCTGGTCGGCCTTCTGCAGCCCAAACTGATAACGCCGGGCTAGCGAGTGGTTATCGATCATCACCGCCAGGGGGCGCTTCTTCTGCCAGAACTCGGCCTCACTCTCCGAGTAAAAAGTCCCGCTGATCGGCTGGACAGTTTCTTTTATCGCGGGATCGGCGAGGGCCACCGCGGGTTTGTTATCGGCGCCTCCCAAAGGATTAATGAACGGGAGGGAAAAATACTGGGCGAGGAGAAGGTATCCCCCGCCGGCCGTAAAAACAAAAAGGAACCATCCCGTCAGAAGAATTCCGCGGCGATGGTTTCTCAGGAATCCCACGAAATTAGACCAATATTTACTCAATCGTTCACGCATCACGCTTTACTGGACTAGTAACCTCAAATCGTACCCTTTCATTACTCAATGTAACAAGATTGGAATCGGGGTTGCAAGTGCTGTCCTCGCTTACGCTCGGTTGCACTAATTACTCGCTAGCGCTGCGTCATTAGTTCCGAGAAGGACGGCTTGGCTACGCCAAACCTAGCCTTAGCTTTGCTAAAGTTAAACCGTGGCTAAGAAAACCCGCCAAGAGAAGGATCTGGCCCGGCTCCGTCGGCAGATAGAAGTGCTAAGGGCCCAAAACAGCGAGCGTTCCCATGACTACTCCCCTCCCCCGCGGGAGGTGCAAGAAGAAAGCAAGCCGGGAAAATCTACGGAACCACCGATCAAGAATTTGGAAATCAGAAAAGTCGCCCCTAAATTTATTAAAGCCGATCTGCTCAAAACCATCGTCCTCTCTTTGGCGGCGCTGGCAGTTATCGCCGCTTTATATCTGTTGCGCAATCAAATTCCTTTCCTCTAGAGTTCTTCTCTCGGTCGGTATTGGACAAGAAGTACAATCCCGGCCTAGAGTTCTTCCCTAGGCCGGTATTGGAGAGCCTCGGCGACGTGTTCGGGAAGAATATTGGAAACTCCGCCCAGGTCGGCAATTGTTCGAGCAACTTTCAGAACTTTGTGGTAAGCCCGAGCTGACAACGCCATTTGAGAAACGGCCTGCCGGATCAATGTCTGCGCTTCTTCGGTTGCCTGGCAATAAACTTGGACCTCTTTGGATGAGAGCTCTCCATTGCTGTAAATCCTCTTACCCCGGTACCGCGCCAGTTGAATATCGCGGGATGCCTGAACCCTCTGCCGAATAATCCGGCTAGACTCTCCTTGCCGGCTTCTATCATCCTGCATCAATTTCTCCGTCTTCACTGCCGGAACTTCAACGTGAAGATCAATTCGATCCAAAATTGGACCGGATATTTTCTTCTTGTACTGCGATATCTGGTGAGCGGTGCAAGTACAGTTCCGCCGCGGGTCGCCGAGATACCCGCAGGGGCAGGGATTCTCCGCCGTCACCAAAATAAACTTAGCCGGAAAAGCAATCGTCCCGGCCGCCCTCGAGACCGTCACGATCCCGTCTTCCAACGGCTGCCGCAACGCCTCCAAAACGTGGCGGGGAAACTCCGGAAATTCATCCAAAAATAGTATCCCCCGATGAGAAAGAGAGATTTCTCCGGGAGAGGGATGAGTCCCTCCCCCGATCAGACCAATCCTAGAGGTGGTGTGATGGGGAGAACGAAAAGGCCGCCGCTTTATCAGTGCTTCTCCGACGGGGAGATTTCCCGAGATGGAATAGATCTTGGTAACTTCCAACGCCTCGTCCGGAGTGAGCTGCGGCAAGATCGAGGGCAACGATCGCGCCAGGAGAGTCTTTCCGGCTCCGGGAGGACCGGATAACCGAAGGTTATGACCGCCGGCGGCTGCAATTTCGAAAGCCCGTTTTGCCTGTTCCTGGCCAAGAATATCGGAAAAATCAAAATCCGCTTCTTCTTCCCCAATCAAATCAGCGATTTCGGCGGTCTCGGCGTGGCTAATCAATTTCAATCCTAGGAAGTGCTGGATCAAATCATAGAGAGTTGGAACCGGGTAAACCTGAACCCCATGCACCAGCGAAGCTTCCGCCGCATTGGCAGCCGGCAAAAATATCTTTCGGATCCCCTCTTCTTTGGCAAGAAGGGCCGCCGGCAGCACTCCCGGGGTGTGGCGAAGAGAACCATCCAGAGAGAGTTCCCCTAAGACCATAATTTCTTCCGATTTTAGATCAATCTGGCCGGAAGCAATCAGAATTCCCATCGCAATCGGCAGGTCATAATAGGAGCCTTCTTTCTTTAAATCGGCGGGAGCAAGATTAACGGTGATTCGGTAGTCGGGAAAATCGGCCTTGGTATTAACGATCGCCGAACGAACTCTTTCGCGGCTTTCTTCCACCGCTTTATCAGGCAGGCCGACAATCGTAAAAGCGGGGAAACCGCGTTTCTCAATATCCACCTCAACTTTTACCGGAATGGCGTTCAGACCGACCGTGGCCGCGGAAATAACTTTCGCCAGCATTTTGCCACCAGCATAACACCGATCTAGGGAATTTCAAGACCCCGTGATAAAATGTAGATGCGTAGGAAATCGGACGATCGCTCGCCTTAAAAGCGAGAGGAAAGTCCTGACTCCTTAGAGCAAGGGTTGGGCCGCAAGGTCCGACGGGTGACTGCTGGTGGTCCGAATCGAAAGAATTCGGACACGGGTCTCGAATTAACGAGACCCGAGAGCAACAGAGACGAGCTTGGATCTAAACCGCAAGGCATGATTCAAGAGTGAAACGGGCAATCCCACCTGGAGCAATCCACGAACGCACCTCAGGCTGCTCGCCGATGCTTTTGATGACAAATTTTGGCCAACAAAGGCAGGGTGCAAAGATGGAGCTTAGAGAGATGATCGTCTAAAACAGAATCAGGCTTACTGGTTTCCTGCGCAAGAAAACGTCCCGCTGAAAGCGGGGCTTTTTCGTTTTACCTTCGGGAGTGGTTCCAATCGAGGATGTCGCGAGCAATAATGCTCAAAAGAATGGCCGACGGAATGGAGAGCACCGCTCCGCCGATGCCGAAAAGCTGGGCGCCGGCAAAGATAATGACCAGGGTAATCAGCGGAGAAAATCCGATCGCCCGCCCCATCACGTTCGGCACGATCAAGGAATTTTCAAGCTGCTGCACAATCACGTAGAGCCCGAGAATCCAAACTCCCAACCAGAAAGAGGTCCCGAAACCGACCAGAAGGGCCGGGATCGAGGAAAGAACCGGTCCGATGGTCGGCACCACCTCCAAAAGCCCGGCGATCACCGCCAGTGGAAGGGCATATTCCACTCCCAGCGCGAGAAGGCCCAGGTAAACCATTACCCCCACCACGACCATCAGTAACAACTGGCCTCTCAACCAACCTCCCAACTGCTTTTCCATCGATTCCACAATCCGCTGGAACCTAATTCGAGAATGCGAGTTGAGCATCGCGGCAAATCTTCCCTTTAGATTCTCCCAATCCAAGAGAACATAGAATGTAAGGAAGAGAACGGTAATTACAAAGAGGGCGTTGGAAACGATTGCTCCGGCGATCGACAGGATGTTAGCTGAGAGCAGGGTGGCCTGCGAAACCAGCTGCTGTTGAAGTTCGCTCGCAAACGGGATCGGCCCGATCTTCTCGAGAAAGGGCCCGAGGAAATTGGGAAGATTGACGATAAACCTTCCCGTCTGATTTATCAACGGAGTAAAGCCGTAGGCCGTTAATCCCAGCAATAGTGCCAGAAAAAAGAAAAATACAAAAAAGACTCCGATCGGGCGAGGGAGGCGCAGTTTCTTCAATTTCACCACCAGAGGATCGAGAGCCAGACTCAGAGCAAGGGCGATAAAAACCGCCACCACCACCAGCTTGATCTGGATCAGTACCCAAGTTATCGCCAGCAGAGCGATACCGATGACAATTGTTCTCGGAGTGACTTCGTAGCGTTTGTCCACGTCAGATCAGTTTAGCAAAAGAAACCATAATCACTTGCCCTCAATCGTCTTTTTCAGGCCAACCCCCGCGATGAAAGCCGGGGTGAGGTGTTCAGGAATCTGCACCCGTTGGCCGGTGCGGGGAACTTTTCCCAGCCGCGCCTTTCTCTTTCGAACCTCGAAAGTCCCAAAACCGGTGATCGTGACCCGCTCCCCATTCGCCAAACCTCGCCCAATCACTTCCAAGAAAGAATTCACAATCCGTTCGGTCCGAGCAAAGGGTAGGCCGATTTCCTTAGCGACATCGTAAACAACGGCGGTTTTGTTCAAATTAGTTCACCTCCAAATCAACTCTCTCTATCCTTTTTAGCTCATTGTTGAGGGAAAATTCAAGAAGAACCGCCCGAAAAACCGCCGGACCTTTTTCCACCCATTCGAACGGTTCGGCCGTTCCATCCTTAAGGCGATCAATAATTACCCGAGGCTCAACTCCCAAAACGGAATCCCGGGCCCCGGTCATCCCAATATCGGAAACGTATCCCGTCCCCTCAGGCAGGATCGTCGGATCGGCGGTGGGGACGTGGGTGTGCGTTCCCAAAACGGCGGCCACCCGGCCGTCCAGAAAGAAACCCATGGCCCGCTTCTCACTGGTCAGTTCGGCGTGGAAATCAACGAAGACCATCTCTGCGGAAATTTTCTTCAACAACTCATCCACGGCATGGAAGGGATTCGCGACATCACCGGCGAGCCAGGTATTTCTTTTATCACCGGCGAGTTTTTCCCCCAGAAATTCCCAACCCAAGAGGCTCACAATGGCGACCTTTTTCCCGCCTATCTCAATAATCTTGGAACCCACACCGGGCGTTGTTTCCGGCAAGTTTGCCGGCCGGATGACCGGGACGGCGGGATCAGAGAAGGGCTCATTCGGATCAAGGTAAAAAATATGGTCGCCGGAAGTGAAGAGATCAACTCCTGCTTTCTGAAGTTCGCGGAGATGTTCGATTTTGGCCCCCCGGCCGTGGGTTACGTTCTCGGCGTTTGCCACCGCAAAATCGATCTTTTCTTTTTTCTTGAGATTAGGGAGAAGCTGCTCAACCGCGGCTCGGCCAATTTTTCCGACAACATCGCCGATGAAAAGAATGCGCATTAGACTTGGGATTCAAACCGAGCTTCGCGGATCACGACCACCCTTACTCCTCCCGGTGTGACAACTTGATCCTTAATCCGCTTGCCGATCTCCTGGACCAACTGCGCCGAACGTTCATCGGAAACCTCCCCGGCCTTCACGATCACTCGAAGTTCCCGGCCGGCGGTAATCGCATAGGCATCATCAACTCCGGAAAAAGACTTGGCGATGTTTTCCAGGTCGGTCACTCGTTTGACGTACCCCTCAATATCCTCGTAACGAGCTCCGGGACGGGAGCCGGAAATGGCATCGGCGATGTAAACCAATTCGGCTTCGATCGATTTCTTTTCCTCCCGGCCGTGGTGGGAAGCCGCCGCGTTGACCAGTTTTTCCGGAAATCCAAAACGTTCCAGAATCTTTCTGGTCAAGATGTCATGGGGCTCACCGGATTCGGAGGTTGCCACCTTGCCGATGTCGTGAAAAAGAGCCGCGGCCTTAGCGAGCTCCACATCCGCCCCCACCTCCGCCGCCAGATAACTCACCAGCTTAACCATTTCCAGAGAGTGCTTCGCCAGATTTTGACCGTAGGAGGTCCGAAACTTGAACCGGCCTAAGAGCTCAACAATCCCGCCGGGCAGCCCTCCCAAGCCTGTTTCCAACGCCAGCTGTTCTCCTTCGCGGCGGATCTCGTGATCGATGTCACCTTTAACCGAGGAAACGACGGTTTCGATGTTCTCGGGCTGGAAGCGATCCTCCTTGATGAGCCGTTCCAGGGAGAGACGAGCGATGTGCCGGCGGACCGGGTCAAACGAGGAAATCCGCACCGCTTTCGGAGATTCCTCCAAGTCCAACTCCACTCCCGTCGCCCGTTCGAAAGCCCGGACGTTGCGGCCCTCCTTGCCGATGATTTTGCCCTTCCAATCTTCGGATGGAAGCTCCACCACCGAGACGGTAAATTCCGCCACGTAGGAAGTGGCAGCGTGCTCCATCGCAGAAACGAGAATGTCGCGGCTGCGATCCTCCGATTCCGCTTTGATCTGCTCCTCCACCTCAGCCATCCGCTGCGCTTTCTCATTCACCAACTCCTGGTCCAACTCCTTGAGAATCATCTTGCGCGCATCTTCCCGCGATAACGCGGCCGACTTCTCGAGCTCTTTCAGGTATTTTTCTTTCAGTTGTTCGACGGAGAGATTATCCGGAGACTCCGGACTTTCCGAAGGGTCTTTGATTTTTTTGTCTTTCATTTTGGTTTACCAAAATGCTAGGGCGTTTCTGCGCCCGTCCATTTTTTTGCATCCTTCTTTGTAAATTATACCTTTTCCCGGATCGCTTCCTCGACTTGAGAGCTCAGCTTGGAATCCTTCACGAACATTTCCCGAGTGGCGTCGCGGCCCTGCCCCAGTTTTTTACCCTTGAATTCGTACCAGGTCCCGGTTTTGGAAAGAACCTCCAACTTCTCGCCCCAATCAACGATTTCCCCCACCCGATCAATTCCCTCGTTGAAAATCAGATCAAATTCGGCCTGGCGGAAGGGAGGGGCAACCTTGTTCTTAACCACCTTCACTCGGACGCGCGAACCGACCGCTTCCTCCCCCTTCTTGAGGGTTGCGATCCGGCGGATATCCAACCTCACCGAAGAATAAAACTTCAGCGCCAATCCCCCCGGAGTCGTTTCCGGGTTGCCGAAGAGCACCCCGATTTTTTGCCGGATCTGGTTGGTGAAAACCATCGTGCAGTTTGTTTTGGAGAGAATGCCGGCCAGCTTTCGCAACGCTTGGGACATCAACCGAGCCTGTCGACCCAAGTGCAGATCCCCCATCTCTCCCTCAATCTCGGCTTGCGGAGTAAGGGCCGCCACGGAATCGATCGCGACCAGGTCCACCGCCCCGGAACGAACCAAGGTTTCGGCAATCTGCAGAGCCTGTTCCCCGGTGTCGGGTTGGGAGAGCAGCAGGTCATCCACGTTAACCCCCAACTTCTTCGAATAATCCGGGTCCAGGGCGTGTTCGGCATCAATAAACGCAGCGGTTCCGCCCGCCTTTTGAACCTGGGCGATGATGTTCAAGACGAGGGTCGTCTTTCCGGATGCTTCAGGACCAAAGATCTCTGTGACTCTCCCTTTGGGAACCCCCCCGATCCCTAGGGCAATATCCAAACCCAAGGAACCGGTGGAAATCGCCGCCACCCGGCCGGCATGAGAGGCAATGGATTCACCCAACTTCATAATCGAACCGCGACCGAAAGATTTTTCGATCTGCTCGATCGCGCTTTCCAGCGCGCGGGTTTTTCCGGAGGAAGGAGATTCGGTGGTTTTTTCTGAAGCTTTCGGCATCCTCTTGATGGTAATGCCTTTAGGGATAGATTGCAAATGAAAAAGGAGCTAGATTTGATGTCATCTAGCCCCTCACAAACATCTCCACTGCCAGCTGCACCAGTTGAGACTTGATTTCGGCCGTCATTTGGCGTGAGAGCAGTCGATAGGCGGGATGTTTCATCGCCACCACCGGCACACTGATCGCCATCGACGCCACCGCTCTCTGCGCCACGCTCCCGCATGTCAGAACCACACTGGGCTGGATGCGGTGAATGACTCGCCTCAGGTGCACCAAATCGGCCGGAAAAACTCCATCGGGAGAATCGGCCAAGGTAGGATTGGCGTTGCAGACCTTCACTTCGAAGATATCGGTCGGCAGCGCTTCCTGGAGACGAATCCCGGTGCGCGACAGCCACAGTTCCCGGCGCCACACCCGAGGATTCCAACCGTTCGAGAGTCCTCCCTTGCGCCAAGGGCACTGGAGGACGACCAGGAGGACGGGCTTCGACTTCATTCCGAGTACCCTTCGTAGACGAAGAAACGGAGCACCGTGACTCTGTCGTGCCACGTCAAATCCGGATAGCGATGCCGGAGAGACTCCGCCAGGAGATAGAGATCCGAGAACCCCAGCTCCTTGACGTCCTCTTCGGGAACCTCGGCGAGGGAACAGGAATTCCGATTCCTCAAAACCGAATGGAAACCGTCTTCATCCCGATCGACCAGCACCACCGAATCGAACAGTTTCAGATCAGACTCGCCGGCAACGAGCACCGTGACCTCAATCCCAGGCTCCAGCCGCTCCTTCGAACGGATGACGGAACCATCCCCGAGACGGATCCTGGAAGTCTTGTCCGCAGGCATCGCCCCTCCCTTTCCCCTTGTTTTTAGGACTTAAGTATATCCGGGAAAGTGGAAAATTCAAGGGAGAGAGGATAGAATTGGAGAAGCTTCGGGGCGTAAGGCCTTGCTTCGCAAGGACCATGCCCCCCGATTCGCCGTGCTCATCGGGGCGTAGGTCATCGGTAGACCGCTCGCATGGGGTGCGAGAGGTAGTGGGTTCAATTCCCGCCGCCCCGACCAGATTAATCCCAGTTTGAAAGGTTAAGCCTTAAAGTTCTCTTCAACCTGATCCCAATTCACGACGTTCCACCAGGCCTCGATGTATTCCGGCCGGCGGTTTTGATACTGGAGATAGTAGGCGTGCTCCCAGATGTCCAAACCCAAGAGGGGGGTTAGACCCTGGGAAAGAGGCGAATCCTGGTTGGGGGTTGGCACGACCGAAAGTTTTCCGTCCCCGCTTTTGACCAACCAAGCCCAACCGCTCCCAAAAATCGCCGCGGCAGCATCGCTGAATTTCTTTTTGAAATCTTCAAAACTGCCAAATTCACTCTTGATGATACCCCCCAGATCACCGCTTGGCTCCCCTCCCCCACTTTTTTTCATCATCTTCCAGAAAAGCGAGTGGTTAAAGTGTCCCCCACCGTGATTGCGCACCGCGGTGCGAATATCCTCGGGAATCGAATTTAGGTCCTTGAGCAAGTCCTCTAGGGATTTGGGTTGCAGATCGGGGTATTTTTCCAGAGCCTTGTTCAGCTTCTCCACGTAAGTGGCGTGATGCTTGTCGTGGTGAATCTGCATCGTCTGGGCGTCAATGTACGGTTCCAACGCGTCGTAGCTGTAGGAAAGGGGTTGGAGTTCGAAGGCCATTGTTCTACTACTTAACACACTTTTGGCTTAAAATACAAATGATGAAGCGAATTTTTCTCGCCGTACCGGTCACTCAAAAGATTATCAGAGAATTGGCAAAAGAAATTGAGAGGCTCAAGAAATCATTACCTGATTGGGAAATAAAATGGGTCACACCGGAAAATCTTCACATCACTCTCGTTTTCTTTGGCTGGGTTAAAGAAGATCAGATAAAAAATCTCAAGACCGAGATCGAGGCATTGGTTCCAAAATCCACACCGTTCCAAATCACGACCGGCAAATTATTCCTAAAAGTAAGACCACTATGGCTCGAAATTGAACAAGGTCGAGAGGAACTTAATCGACTCGCTGAGGAAATAGGACATCAACTGACCATTAAAGGTTCGCTCAAGGAAGAACGCGGATTCTACCCCCACCTCACTTTAGGGCGGGTTAAGAAGCGAGGCAAGATCAAACTACCGTTGGTTCATGAAGAATTTTCTTGGAAAGCAAATCGATTAGTCCTCTACGAAAGCAGATTTGTCCGCAAACAGCGCGTTTATGAGGAGTTATTCCCATTCCCTTTGAAAGGGAATTAAAACAGGCCTGTTTTATTATATATAGTATACTATTAGATAACGGGGCTTGACTAGAGCAGTTTTGGCAGTTCTATCCTTTAGCGCTTGGAATATTGGACGCGACCTTGTCGCTAGAAATTTTGCGAAGCAAAATTTAACGGCCGCGGACGCATCCTAGCAGTATTCTTCGCTAACGCTTCGAATACTGTGGCCGCTTGCGGGCTTTCTTGAGGAAATATTTCTTTCTCTCTTTTTCGCGGGGGTTGCGAGTCATCAAGCCGGCATCGCGCAATGGCTTGCGCAGGTCTCCATTGAAAAGGACGAGAGCTCGGGAAATTCCCAAGACGATAGCGTCCAATTGACCAACCTTACCTCCCCCCTCCGCCCGGGCAACAAAGTAAAATTTATCTTCCGTTCCGGTCGCTCTGTAAGGCAAAACCAACTTGGCTTGGAAAGAATCAATCGGAAAATATTTAGAAACGGGGGTGCCGTTCACAGTTGATTCCCCTTTTCCGGCGAACAACCGGACCGTGGTGGTCGCTTCCTTCCTTCGGCCGATCGCTTGATAAAATTTTCCTTGCTTTTTTTCTGACATTTTATTTCTTTAAAATGCTAGGTTCGGCGTTAGCCGAGCCGTCCATTTTTACCTTACCGATCATCTCCCCTTCTTCCCCGGGGTACACGAATAGCCGGGTGATCATTCTACTGCCAAGTTTGTTCTTGGGCAGCATTCCCAACACCGCATGGCGGATAATCTCCTGCGGCCGCCGCTTCCTTAACTCTCCTAGATTCTCCGATTTTAATCCGCTCGGGTACCCGGAGTAGCGGAAGTAGCGCTTTTGGGTTTCTTTCTTGCCGGTTACCTCAATTCTGGCCGCATTTTTAACGACAACGTAATCTCCCTGGTCGAGATAAGGAACCCAATCCGTTTTCTCCTTTCCAATTAGGAGTCGGGCAATTTTGGTCGCCAGGCGACCCAGGACCTGATCTTTGGCATCGAAGAGGTACCAACTTCGTTCGACTTTATCTTCACTTCGCTTTTGCGGTTTTGGCATTTTTTGTTCCTTTCTTGGTAGGCTTTTTCACGCTCCCAGTTTTAGCTACCACCTTCGGCTTTGCTTTCGCCGGTTTGATCTCTTCGACAAATTCCACCCGCGCCTGCGGTGCCCGGTCGCCGCGCCGATAGGAGAGTTTAACAACTCGGACGTAGCCCCCGATCCGTTGGCTGAATTGGGGAACAATCTGGTCGATGAATTTCTGCGCCGCTCCCTTCTTGGTAAAAAGCGCCAGGGCCTTCCGCCTGGTAACAAGATTCAAATTTTTGGAACGCGAAATTAGTCGGTCAATTTCCCGTTTGAGAGCTTTTGCCTTGGCTTCGGTTGTGACAACTTTTTCGGAAGAGACCAGAGAGGTGAGGAGTTGGCGCATCGGTGACGATCCTTTCATAACCTATTTCTTCTTTGAGGAGGCGCGCTTTTTGGTTGCTTTCTTGGGCTTTCCCGCCACCGCTTTCGCTTTCGGTTGAGAAGGAGATTTTTCAGGGAAAGAAGTGGCAATTTTCTCGAAGTAGCTCCTGATAAATTCCGCGGCTTGGCCGAGAGCCCGCGCCGGTTTAATGGTCCCATCGGTGGTCACTTCCAGAATCAATCGTTCAAAATTTGTTTTTCTTCCAACCCGCGCTCCTTCTGTCGAAAAAGCAACTTTTAACACCGGGGTGAAAATGGAATCCAGTGGGATTACGCCAACTTTACCGCGCTCGCGCTCTTCGGCCGGCTTGTACCCTACCCCCTTCTCGATCAGCAGGGAGAGTGAAAGCTTGGAATCTTTATCGGTCAAAGTAGCAATCTTGAGATCGGGATTAACCACCACCAGTTCCGAACTGGCTTTGATATCACCAGCGGTGATTGTTTTCTTCCCCTTCACCTCAATGATTCCTTCGACCGGCCCGTCACCCCGGAGATTGAAGCGGATTTTTTTGAGATTCAAGATAAGTTCCACCACATCTTCCCTGATTCCCTTGATGGTGGTGAAGGGATGAGTCACTCCTTGAATGCGGACTTCGGCCACGGCTGCTCCCGGGAGAGAGGAGAGCAAAACTCTCCGCAAAGCGGTTCCCATAGTAACTCCGTAACCCTCCGGAAGAGGTTCGATCACAAATCGACCCAGATCTCCGGTTTCCTTTTCAACTTTTATCCCAAATTCCAGTGGTTCCATTATCTTGAATAGGACGCCCGCCTCAGGCGGACTAGCTATCCGCTAACGCGAATAGTATTCGATCACCATCTTCTCGTTGACCTCGGGACCAATTTCTTCCCGAGCCGGAAAGGCGGCGATCCTGGCAATCATTTCCTTCTTGTCCACTTTTATCCAGGAAGGACGGATCACTTCATCGTAAATGATTGCACCTTTTTTAGCAAAGGTAATTTTATCACCAACCGCAACCAAAAGCGACGGGATCGTCACTCGCCTTCCATTCACCTTCACCAAACCGTGGGCCGCCATCTGTCGAGCGTGCGGACGAGTGCTGGCAAAACCGGCACGGTAGAGCACGTTGTCCAACCGCCGTTCCAAAAGCTGGAGCAAGACTTCCCCGGTTTTTTCTTTACTGCCAAGGGCATTCTTGAAATAGCGTTGGAACTGTCCTTCCCGAACCCCATAGATCCGTTTGGCCTTCTGTTTTTCGCGAAGCTGAAGACCATACTCGGAAAGGCGACGACGGAAAGCACCGTGCTGACCGGGAGCGGACATCCTCGTTTTGACCGGACAATTGTCGCGGCCGCAGAGCGGAACGCCTTCGCGCCGGCAGAGTTTGTGGGTGGGACCGGTGTATCTACCCATTTAAACGCGTCTCCTGTTCTTGGGACGGGGGCCATTGGACGGCTCGCCTGCGGCGAACCTAGCAATGTCCCGCTTACTGTCTCCGAACTGAAATTTTGTCATAGTATTTTCTTTATCCATTACACTCTTCGGCGGTTCTTTGGCCGCGGGCCATTGTGGGGGATCGGGGTCACATCGGTGATCGCTGTGACTTCCAGCCCACCAACTTTTAAGGCTTTGATCGCGGAATCGCGGCCGGGTCCCGGCCCCTTTACCAAAACAGAAACTTCTTTAACACCCAATTGACGGGCGGATTTCGCGATGGCCTCGGCGGCTTGAGAAGCGGCAAAGGGAGTCGCCTTTTTGGTTCCTTTAAAACCGGCCGTCCCCGCCGAGCCCCGCACGATCACTCCCCCGACCTCCTCCCCGATTGTAATCAACGTGTTGTTGAAAGTGCAGGTGATGTGGGCTACTGCTCTTTCCGGTATTTTGCGTTCTTTCTTTTTTGACATTTTTTGTTTATTCAAAATGCTAGGTCGTTTCTTCGGCCGTCCATTAGGTCTTTTCGGACTTCTTCGCCGCGATCGCGGACTTGCTCGTTCCGGCAATCGCCATCTTCCGACCTCTTCGGGTGCGGGCATTGGTCTTGGTTCTCTGCCCCCGCACCGGCAAACCCCGGGCGTGTCTCATTCCTCGATAGGACCCGATCTCTTGGAGACGCTTAATATTATTAGCCGTTTCGGCTGCCAGTTCTCCCTCCACCCGGTAACCGCTCTTCTGAATTACCTCCCTAATCTTACCAACCTGTTCCTCCGAGAGATCTTTGACACGGATCTCGGGTGACACTCCGGCTTCCGCGATAATTTTTTTGGCCAAAGTGGTACCGATCCCCCGGACGTAGGTGAGGGCCACCTCCACTCGCTTTTCAACCGGTAAATCAACTCCTTCAATTCTTGACATTTTTATTCTTTATTGTAGTCATCCCTGGCGTTGTTTATACTGTCCTTCGCTACGCTCAGGTTGTACAAACATAGTTCTTATAGTCATCCTTGTCTCTGTTTGTGCTTGGGATTCTTGCAAACGACGTAGAGACGCCCCTGGCGCTTAATAATCTTGCAATCTCTGCAAATTTTTTTAACTGATGCTCTAACTTTCATTTTCTTTTGAAAGATAGCGATTTCTCATCGCGTCCTTTCATCGTTTCTATTTGCTTCGGTAAACAATTCTTCCCCGATTGGGATCGTAGGGGGATAACTCCACCCGAACCGAATCACCAAGAAGAACTTTGATGCGGTGGATGCGCATCTTCCCGGAAATATGAGCGAGAACCTCCCGGCCCTCCTCCAGCTCAACCCGAAAAAGAGCATCAGGCAGGGTTTCTTTGACAATCCCGCTCAGTTCCGCTCTTTCTTTCTTTCCAGAAGAGAAACCCTTTGTTTTTACCATATCAATCCTGTTAGGTCAACCCGCTCGACTCACTTCGTTCGCTCAGGGTTAAGATTTCCGGTCCTTTTTCAGTTATTGCCACCGTGTGTTCAAAAAGACCGCTCAAGCTCTTATCGACGGTTTCCACCGTCCAGCCGTCGGCGGCGATCTGGAGATCTCGACCCCCCTCAGTATAAATCACCTCGACCGCCAACGCCATTCCTGCGGAAATTTGGGGATTTGGTCCCGCCATCACCAAGCAAGGAATCTGGGGATCCTCGTGCAGGTCTTTCCCTACTCCGTGTCCCACCAGCGTGTCCACCGGGGTGTAACCGGCGCCCTCGATACCTTTCTGAATGGCAGCGGAGATATCGAGAATGCGGTTGCCCTCCCGAGCTTCGGCAATTGCCTTCTTCAGCGCCTCTTCTCCGGCCCGAAGGAATTTGGTCTTGGCGCGCGGCGCTTTCTGTTCGTCGCCAATGTAGACCGTCCAGGAGGCGTCGGTGTTGAATCCTTGGTAGAAAGTCCCCAGGTCGACACTCAAAATATCTCCTTCCTTGAGTTTTTGAGAGGTGGGAATCCCATGGACAATTCCCTCGTTGACGTTCAGGCAGGTCGCAAAATGGTAGCCCTTAACCCGCTCAAACGCCGGTGTCCCCCCGCCTTGAATGATCCCCTCCCGGGCAATCTTTTCCAAATCCAAAAGAGAGGTTCCCGGCCGGGCCTGCCGCAGCACATCCTGAAGAGCGGCGGCGGTGATGCGGCCACCCTCCCGCATAGCTTGGAAATCTTCCTTACTCTTTATCGTAATCATCAAAAATTCAACGGGGTGGTTGGGTATCCAAGAGATTAAAGACCGGGGACTTTCATGTTCATCAACATCCCAGATAGTTTCTTGGAAACTTCCTTTTGCGATTCCTTTATCGCTTTGTTGAAAGCCTTCTTGAGATCATCACGCTTCTCTCCGTCGACGGTAATCTCTTGGATCTCCTGGTCGCCTCGAATCCTAATTTGGATATCCCCTTCAGAAACGTCGACCACAATCTGCTCCATCTCGGACTTCATTTTCTGGCCCTGCTTCCGAAGCTCATTCAATTGTTTCATCTGTTCAAACATGCTGTTTAACTATACCCTATCCCCTATACCCTGGTCTCTAGAGATACCCCTCATATTCCCGCACCGACAACTCCCCCTCCAGCTGGCGGAGAGTCTCCAGAACCACCGAAACCACAATTAGAATTCCGGTTCCCCCTAGCGCAAAAGCCGTTACCCCGGTGACCGCCGCCCCCACCGAAGGAAGAACGGCAACCAGTCCCAAAAAGATGGCGCCGAAGAAAGTCGTCCGGGAGATGATTCGATCAATAAAATCCTTCGTTGCCATTCCCGGCCGGATACCAGGAATAAAACCGCCCCTCTTTTGCAAGTTTTCGGCCAAATCTTTTGTATTAAAAACCACTGCGGTATAGAAGAAAGTGAAAAGAAAGACCGAAACAAAATAGACCAGGTTATAGAATAAACCGTTCGGCGAGAAAAGCTTGATAATTTCGGCAGAAATAAGCTGAATCTGGGGGTTGGCCACCCCGCTCAAGTAACGCGCGATGGTCGGAGGAATCAAAACCAAAGAAACCGCAAAAATGATCGGGATCACTCCGGCTTGATTAATACGAAGCGGAAGAAAACTCTGGGCGCCGGCATTCGGTCCGCGGACCGCATACTGGATAGGAATCCGGCGAACGGCCTCATTGATCAGCACCACCGCGGCAAATAGACCCAGGAGGAGTGCCAGGAAGAGAAACAAGTTGGCTACCTGGCCCGCCGTCAACGCCGTCAGAGACTGCGCCAGGGAGAGAGGGTAGCCGGCGGCAATTCCGACAAAAATCAGGAGGGAAATCCCATTTCCGATCCCCCGCTCGGTCAGGAGCTCACCCAACCACATCATAAAGAGTGATCCGGCGGAGAGCGCAAAAATCAGGGCCACAAGGGAGAGCGGTGATAGCGCCGTGACCACTCCCTGCTGGCGAAGCAGAAAAAAGAATCCGTAACCCTGCAGAATCGAAAGCGGCAGGGTAAGCAGCCGGGTGTATTGATTGATCTTCGCCTGACCCCATTCCCCCTCTTGAGAGAGCTCTTTAAGTTTGGGAAACCCAAAAGTCAGAAGCTGAAAAATAATGGAGGCGTTGATATAGGGAGCCAGTCCCAGAGAAACCACGGAAAAATTCTCCATTGTTCCTCCCGAAAATGCGGAAAGAAGTCCGAGAAGAGCATTTCCAGCGAAGAGCTGACGAAGCTGAACGCGATCAACTCCCGGAAGAGGAACGTGGGCCAGGAACCGAAAGACGACAATTGCCAGAACCGTAAAAATTATCCGGTTCCGTAGTTCCTTTTGGTACCAAATTCGCTTTAAAGCTTCAATCATTTCCGCGAACGGACAGTTCCCCGCCGCGGCAAGCGGCGCGCCAACGGAATCTGACCCCCCTCGAAAGAGGAGCGAACCCGATTGCGAACCTTCTGGCCCTTTGCTCCTCGGCCGGTCGTATGTCCCCCCTTACCGGACCCGTAACCGCGACCGACTCTTTTTTTCTTTCCTTTTACAATCCTCGTGAGTTCATGCAGTTCCATGATTTTTGCTTAAAATCTTCAAAGCCTCAATCGTCGCTTGGGCGTTCGCCATCGGGTTGTTCGTTCCCAGAATCTTAGCCGAGACATCCACCACTCCCGCCAGACCCAGAATATTCCGAACTACACCCCCCGCGATCAAACCGGCCCCTCGCGGCGCCGGCATCAACAGAAGGCGGGCGGCCCCTTGTTTGAGCGTAATCCGGCGCGGCAGTGTTGATTCTCGCATTACAATCTGGAAAACATTCTTCTTGGCTTTGGAATTGGCCTTGACAATCGCCGACCGCAGGTCCCCCGCCTTTCCGTAACCCAAACCAATCTTGCCATTTCTATTTCCCACCGCCACCAGGGCGGTAAATCCGATTTTGTCGCCACCCTTAATCTTTTTCGCAACCCGGTTCACTACCAGAACTTTGTCGACAAACTCGCCCGGTTGAGTGATCTCGGATTGACTTCTAAATCTCGTTCTTTCCATTTTAAAAATCCAAACCTCCTGCGCGCGCACCCTCCGCTACCATCCTAACGCGACCGTGGTAGGCGTATCCCCGGCGATCAAAAACTACTTTCTTAATCTTAGCTTTCAGTGCCTTCTCGGCCAACTCTTTGCCCACAGCGGAAGCCCGTTCGCTCTTCTGGCCGCTTTGGAGCGTGAGATCGGCAGCCGAAACCAGTGTTGCCCCTTTTTCGTCGTCAATCAACTGGGCGTAGATGTGCTTACCGGACCGAAAAACACTAAGACGAGGCCTCTGGGCCGTCCCAAAAATACGGCTTCTCCCCCGCCGAATTCTTTTTTCCCGTTGAGAATCGTTTTTGTTTATCATGATCAAGCTCCCCCTCCCGCGGCCGCCTTAACCACCTTCCCCTGCTTGCGGCGGACAACCTCTCCGGCGTAGCGAATCCCTTTGCCCTTGTATGGTTCGGGCGGGCGAAGCTTGTGAAGCTGGGCCGCCGTTTGGGTCACCACCGCCTTGTTTATCCCCGTCAACTTGATTTTGGTACTGTCGGTCACTTCTACCGCCACCCCTTCCGGTATTTTAAATTCCACCGGATGCGAGAAACCCAGAGAGAGTTTTAGCCCCAGGGCGACCTTTTCGGCCCGATAACCCACTCCCACCAGCTCCAGCTCTTTGCTGAATCCCTGGCTAACTCCCTCAACGGCATTGCGAACCAGCGCAAAACCCAAGCCATAAACCCGCGCCGGAACGGCCGCCGCCGCCGAAAAACGCAGCTCTTGATCCATCACTACCGCCTGCACTCCCCTGGGAAGATCAACCGAGAGCTGACCCAACGGACCGGAGACCCCGACGATTTGACCTTCGACGAGGACACTTACACCTTCCGGCAATTTAATCGGTTTCTTTCCAATCATAGCGTCTTACCAAATCTCCCCGACCAACTCCCCACCCAACTTCTTCTTCCGGGCTTGCTTGTGAGTCAGAATTCCCTCGGGAGTGGAGATGATAGCAATTCCCAACGGCGGTTTTTGAATTTCTCGCCAGGAAACATACCAGCGGGCTCCGGGCTTGGAGAGCCGGCGAACGTTTTCCAGTTTGGGGCTCTGCATGGACAGGAAAAAGTTTTTCCCTTTCTGTTCTTTGAATTTTCGCACCTCTCCCAGGTATCCCTCCGCCACAAAAAGCTTGGCGATCTCTTCTTTGAGCCGCGAATACGGGACAACAATCTCACTGCGACCAGCGAGGACCGCGTTTCGGAGTCGGGTGAACATGTCGGCGATTGGATCGGTTACCATGATGCCTTCCTTACTCCCGGCAACTCGCCCCGGGAAGCCAACTCTCGAAAACAAATTCGGCACATCCCGAATTTACGGATATAGGCACCCGACCGACCACAGATGCTGCACCGATTGTAGCCGCGGGTTTTGAACTTCGGCTCTCTTTTGTGTCTTTCAATCCAACTCTTTTTAGGCATTTTTAGTCGCGAAACGGCATCCCCAACTCCTTGAGAACTCGGTGAGCTTCATCATCCTTATTGGCGCTGGTGGCAATGGTAACTTCCAAACCACGAATCTTGCCAACTCTGTGAGGGTCGATTTCCGGAAAAGCAGTGTGCTCCACAATCCCGATGGTCAGGTTGCCATGGCCGTCAAAGCTCTTTCGGGAGATCCCCTTAAAGTCCCTGGTCCGGGGCAGAACCACTCTGATCAGCTTCTCGAGGAAGTCCCACATCCGGCGTCCCCGCAAGGTAACCGCCAAACCCACAATATCGCCCCGGCGAATTGCAAAGGAAGCGATTGCTTTTTTGGCGGCCCGGAAAGAGGGTGTCTGGCCGGCAATCATAGCGACCTCCTCTTTGACCTTCGCCAAAACCTCCTTTTCCTCTCTCTCTTTACCAACGCCGACATTGACGACAATCTTGGTTACTCGGGGAACAGCGTACACATTCCCCTTGCCAAGCTCTCCCTTAAGCTTTGAAGCAACTTCTTTTTGATAGATTTCTTTCAGCATTTTATTTTTTGGCCTTCTTATCCACACTCGCTCCGCATTGCCGACAGTTTCTGGAACCGGTCAGACGAGAAACTTTTTTGCACTTTGGGCAGACCACCCCCACTTTGGACGCCCAGAAAGGAGCCTCCGCCGCCACAATCCCCCCGGCCGAATCCTTGGTCTTTTTTGTGAAGCGCTTGAGCATGTTTATGCCCGCCACCACGATCTTTCTCTCTCCGAGAATCACTCGGAGGACATCTCCCTCCCGGCCCCGATCCTTGCCCGAGAGAACCCTGACCGTATCGCCTTTCTTAATTTTCATGCCAATCTTCGTATTCTGCATCTGGCTCTCAAAAAACCTCGGTCGCCAAAGAGGCGATCTTCTTAAACCCCCGCTCCCGCACCTCTCGGGCAATCGGTCCGAAGACTCGGCTCCCTTTAGGATTGCCCTGATTGTCAATCACCACTCCGGCATTATCGTCAAAGCGAATGTAGGAACCGTCCGGCCGGCGGACCTCTTTTCTCGTCCGAACAACGACGGCCCTCTCAATCCCGTGGTCCTTGACGGCACCGTTGGGATCGGCTCCCCGAATCGCAACCGATACCGTATCACCCAGATAGGCGATGCGGCTCGAGCCCCGACGAGGAATTCCGATCACCCGCAACTTTTTTGCTCCGGAATTATCGGCGGCGACCAGCATTGTTTCGCGTTGAATCATTTCTTCGACCCCTTTCTCCGCCGACTTACGGTTTTCTTGGCACCTTCTGTCTTGATTTTCTCCTTGGCTACTGGCTCCTGGCTCCTAGCGACTGATTTCCCATCCAATTCCACCACCACCCACCGCTTTGTTTTTGAGATGGGCCGGCTCTCCTCGATCGTCACCGATTTCCCAACCGGAGCGTCTCCGTCTGCCACGTGAACCAAGTAAACCTTAGAAGTCAGGATGCGCTTCCGGTAGCGGGGGTGATGAAAAACCCGCACCACCTCCACCGCCACGGTGTTCTTGCCACTGATTCTTTTGATTATCCCTTTAAGCTTCTTTCTTGCCATTTTGTTTCTCTACCAAAACTTCCTTCATAATTTCTTTCTCACCCAGAGCTGTCATCATCCGCGCCGCCTCCCGCCGTTTTTTGCTAATCGTGGAGGTGTCGGCCAAGGAACCGATCGCCCGCTTGCCGCGGAGCTGGGAAATCTCCGCCTGCGTCTCCGCCAAAACCTTGCGGAGCTCCTTCTCCTCTTTTTCGCGAAACTCTTTCATTTTGCTCATTTTTTCAAAATGCTAGGTCGTTTCTTCGGCCGTCCATACGGCTCATTTCTTGACAATCTTCGTGGCGAGAGGCAACTTGGCCGCCGCCAATTTTAGGGCCTTCTCGGAAAGCTCCGCGGGAACACCGGAAATCTCAAGCAGGATCCGTCCCGGTTTGATTTCGGCCGCGTAGTGGTCTACTGCCGATTTTCCTCCCCCCATCCGAATTTCCGCCGGCTTTTTGGAAACCGGTTTGTCGGGGAAGATCCTGATCCACAACTTTCCCCCTCTTTCCGTGTATCCCCGAATAACCTTTCGAGCCGCCTCAATGTGCCGGGAGGAAAGATTCCCTTTTGTCAGGGCTTGCAGACCGTATTCCCCAAAGGAGACCTCGCTGCCACGCCAGGCCTTGCCCTTGATCCGGCCGCGAAAACGTTTTCTGAATTTTGTCTTTTTTGGTAACAGCATTTTTTAATCCTTGTTCAGCTCACCTCGGAAAACCCAAACCTTAACTCCAATTTTTCCGTAGCGCGTGGAGGCAAAACGGCCGGCAAAATCGATATCGGCTCTCAGAGTGGAGAGCGGGATCGATCCGCGCGAAATCTTTTCTCTTCGCGCAATCTCGGATCCCCCCAATCTCCCGGCCGCCTCGATCTTTACCCCCTTTGCTCCCCGACTCATCGACTCCTCGACGATCTCATTCAAAACTCTTCGATACTGGCGCCCCCGCCGCTCCAGAATATTCACCACCCGGTCCGCCAGAAGAGCCGCGGAGGTGGCCGGCGATTTGGATTCGACGATATCCAGCTCCACCGGGACTTCCAGAATTCTTGTCAGTTCTACCTTGAGGAGCTCGGCGCCGCCGCCGCCCCGGCCGATGACCAAACCGGGCTTGGCCACAATCACGACCACTTTAACCTTTGATCCGGAACGTTCGATCTCGATGTCCTCCAAACCCGCTTCTATAAGCCTCGCGGCGAGGAAACGGCGGATCCGCGAGTCCTCTCCGGCGTTCTTGGCGTAATCCCGATCGCTAAACCAGCGCGAGCGCCACGGCAGAAAAGTGCCCGTTCTCAGAGATTTGGGACTCAGCTTATGACCCACTGTTACTCCTTTCATCTCTATCAGCGATCTTCTTTAGAACGACCATTAGATGGGTGGAGGGGCTGATAATCATTCCGCGCGATCCCCGGGATTTCGGGTCCACTCGCCGCCGAAAGGTAGGTCCCTTGTCCGCCCGAACTTCCGCCACCAACCAGGTTTCTTTATCGAAACCGGCTCCGGCGTTGGCAGAAGCGGAGTGGAGAACATCGGCCACCGTTTCGCCGCCGCGGGTACCGCTGAACTTCAGGATAGTTTCGGCTACAACCACCCTCTTGCCGCGGATCAAGCGCGCGAAATCCCGGACTTTGGTCGGGGTAATCTTCAGGTAGCGACCAATAGCCCGCGCTTCCGTCTTTGCGGGAGCGACCGGAACCGCCGGTACCGATTTTTCTTTTTTGTCTTTAATCTTTGTTTTTTCCATTAGACTCTTCCCTCCGAGAGGGTCGCCTTGACCCCTTTTGCCCCATGCTTCCGGAAGGTCCGCGTCGGGGAAAACTCTCCCAAATGATGTCCCACCATCGCCTCGACAATTTTTACCGGGATGTGCTCTTTTCCGTTGTAAACCGCAATCGTTAACCCCACCATTTCCGGGGAAACTTGGGAAGAGCGCGACCAGGTTCGAATCGGCTCGTTGCTACCGGCTTCTTTGGCCCGCAAAACCTTTTTCATCAATTTTGGCTCGATAAACGGCCCTTTTTTGTTACTTCGGCTCATCTTTTCTTTTTCCTCAATACAATGTAACGATCGGTATGAAAGCGCTTCCGCGTCTTCTTGCCCAGAGTGGGTTTACCCCAAGGAGTTTTGGGACCGGGCATTCCGATTCCGGAACGGCCTTCTCCCCCTCCGTGCGGATGGGAGGACGGATTCTGCGCCACTCCCCGCACCGTGGGCCGAATCCCCATGTGCCGTTTGATCCCAGCCTTCCCGTATTTTCTCAGCTTGCGCTCCACTCCCGCCAAACGGCCGACCGTCGCCCAACAATCTTTAAATATGCGGCGAACTTCTCCGGAGGGCATCTTTAGGTGGACGAACTCATCCTCCCGCGCCACCACCACCGCGGCCGAACCGGCCGTCCGGACAAACTGCGCTCCCCTTCCGGGGATGAGCTCGACGTTGTGAACCTCGGTTCCCACCGGAATCTTGCCGATCGGCAGGGCATTCCCGGTTCGGATCGGGGCGGAATCATCACTGACCACCTGGTCCCCGACCTGGAGCTTCTCCGGCTGGAGAATAAACCGCCGCTCTCCGTCTTTGTAGACCAGCCGAGCGAGATTGGCAGAGCGGTTGGGGTCGTACTCGAACAGCTCCACCCGCCCCGGCAGTCCGCGCTTATCGCGTTTAAAGTCTATCACCCGATAGAGCCGTTTGGCGCCTCCGCCGTGGTGGCGAGTCGTTACTTTTCCGAGGCTCCGCCCCACCGCCCGCTTTCGGCCAAATTTTAGAGTCTTTGGTTTGGTCACTTTTCTTCAAAAAACTCAATCTTCCCCTCCGACAAAGTCACCAAGGCCTTTTTAACCGCACTCTGTTCCGCCCGCACCGGTCGCTTTTTGGGTGTCCGCCAGCGAGTCTCTTTTCCGGGAGTGCGAATAATGGCGACCTTCGCCACTTTGGTTCCTTTGTGAAGAAGCTCGACCGCCGCGGCCACATCTTTCTTCGTGGCCTGAGGCGCAATCTCAAAAAGATATTTTCCCTGACGGGCCTGGGCGTAGCCCTTTTCCGAAACCACCGGCTTTTTTAAAACTTGATAGATGTTCATCGCTTCTTGCTCTTTGTCTTTCGCTTAGGGCCAACCGTCTTTTTTACTACTTTCACTGGCTTTATCGCCTTTACCACTTTTACCGTCTTTCTTTTCTCCGTCAATCTCTCCTTGAGCTTCCCAATGCTTTCCTGGAAAAAAACCAGATCGCCGGAGTTGAGAACCTCATAGGGATTCAGGTTCCCCACCAACTCCACCGTCGCGTCCGCCAGATTCCGGAAGGAACGGAAGACATTGGTATTCATTTCAGGAACGACCACCAAAGCTTTCCGAGTTTTGAGTTTCGCCAAAAGCTGTTGGGCAACGGCGGTTTTCGGCTCTTTGAAAACTGGGTCCACGACCACCCAAACCCTTTCCGCCGCCGCTTTGGCAGAGAGTGCCGACCGTAACGCCAAGTCCTTAACCTTTTTGGTCAGAAGCGCCTCAAAGGTGCGAGGCCGGGGACCAAAGGTTATCCCCCCGCCAACCCAAATCGGAGAACGAACCGAACCGTGCCGCGCCCGCCCCGTGCCCTTCTGGGCCCAGGGTTTGCGTCCCCCACCGGAGACCTCACCCCGAGTCTTGGTGGCCACCGTTCCGGCCCGCTGGATGTTCCGATAGACGTGGATGTACTGACGCAGGACCGTGAGGTTTGGCTTCACTCCAAAGATATCCTCCGGCAGTTCAATCTTCTTTTCGGTTTTTACTCCCTTCGCGCTATAGATACTAACTTTCATGGTCTTTTCATGAAATTGCAACCCCCTTTAGCGGGGACAGCACTCTCATTGTTTTTTCTCCTCTTCCTTAACTTCTTCCTTCGAACTCTCGGTTCCCGGCGCGGCTTTTTCCGCCGGCGGAATCTCGCTCTCCGTTACGGTCTCGCCGGGTTCGTAAAATATCGTTAGATTACTCAGCCGCGGGCCGGGAAGAGCTCCCGAGATCCTGGCGATTTTCTTCTCGGTATCCACCTCCACCACCGATAATCCCGGCACCGTCACCTGCTCCCCACCCATGCGGCCGGCCATCCGCTTGCCGCGATAGACTCGGCCGGGAGTGGTTGTGCCGCCGATCGAACCTGGAGCGCGCCCCTTGGTCGAGCGGCCGTGGGTTGCCGGCATTCCTGCAAAACCGTGGCGCTTCATCACTCCGGCAAAGCCCTTTCCCTTGGACGTTCCCACCACTCTAACGGGCGTCCCGGGGGTAAAATCGGCCGGAATCTCCGTCAGCGAAACCGCGGTCACAGGAACAACTCTCCCGTCGGGCGAGAAAACCTGACCCATATCCAATTTTCGAGCTTCGATTTTGTTAGTCACAAAAAAAGCCGCTGCTCAAGCGGCCAAAAAGTCAGCGAGTTATTAGCACTAGCCAGCCGTATCCCGAGAACCCGCCTGCCGACTGCTGTCTGCTGTCTTTGTGAAACGCTTGGGCATTAACGAAGAGATAATAACAGAAGAAATCAAGCTTAGCAACAGTGAGGATCATTTTCGAGTAAAACGAGAAAAGAGGGTTGGTGAGCCCTTAGCGAACCGCCCTACATCTTCACCTCTACCCCGACGCCGGCGGGGAGATCGAGGTTGGAGAGTTCATCAATGGTTTTGGGGGTGGGTTCTTCGATATCGACCAGCCTTTTGTGCGTTAGGATTTCAAACGATTCGCGGGAACGCTTGTCGATGTGAGGGGAACGGATCACAGTAAAAATCTCCCGTTCTGTCGGGAGTGGGATGGGGCCTACGACCTTGGCGCCGGTGCGAATCGCCGCATCGACAATCTTCTCCGCGCTGCGGTCAATCACCCGGGCGTCGTAAGCTTTTAAACGAACTCTAATCCTTCCTTTTGGCATGAAACGTGCTACTTACCCTAGTCGGCGGGAGATCAGGTTACTTGATAACCTTGGAAACGACTCCCGCTCCCACTGTGTGCCCTCCTTCGCGAATTGCGAAGCGCACACCCTCTTCGAGAGCAATCGGCTGAATCAGTTTTGCCGTAACTTTGACGTTGTCACCCGGCATCACCATCTCCACCTCTTTGGGAAGAGTAACCTCGCCCGTTACATCGGTGGTCCGCAGGTAGAACTGCGGCCGATAGCCGGTGAAGAAAGGAGTGTGGCGCCCGCCTTCCTCTTTGGAGAGAACGTAGACCTCGGCCTCAAACTCGGTGTGGGGAGTAATCGAACCGGGAATCGCCACTACCTGACCGCGCTCGATATCGTCCCGCTCAATTCCGCGGAGAAGAAGACCGACGTTGTCACCGGCCTGAGCTTCATCCAACGATTTGCGAAACATCTCTACTCCGGTCACGACCGTCTTTTTTGTATCCTTTAGACCGACCAACTCAACTTCATCGTTTACCTTGATCTTGCCACGATCGACGCGACCGGTCGCAACTGTTCCTCGGCCCTTGATGGAGAAAACATCTTCCACCGGCATCAGGAAAGGTTTGTCCAGATCGCGTACCGGAGTGGGAATGTAGTCATCGACTGCTTTCATTAACTCTTCGATGCTCTTGAGAGCCTCGGCGTCACCGTCGAGGGCTTTCAAGGCGGAACCACGAATCACCGGAACTTTGTCACCCGGGTATTCGTACTTGCTCAGGAGCTCCCGAACCTCAACCTCCACCAGGTCGATTAGCTCCTTGTCGTCAACCATGTCCACTTTGTTGATGAAAACGACAATCGCCGGCACGTTCACCTGGTGCGCCAAAAGAATGTGCTCCCGGGTTTGCGGCATCGGGCCGTCCGGAGCAGAAACAACCAAAATCGCCCCATCCATCTGAGCGGCGCCGGTGATCATATTCTTAATGTAGTCGGCGTGTCCCGGAGCGTCAATGTGAGCGTAGTGGCGCTTCTCGGTTTCGTATTCGACGTGAGAAATGTTAATGGTAATCCCACGTTCCTTTTCCTCGGGAGATTTGTCGATATCTTCAAACTTATAAAACTCCGACATCCCCTTGGTGGAAAGGTATTTGGTGATGGCCGCGGTAAGGGTGGTCTTCCCGTGGTCAACGTGGCCGATTGTGCCCACGTTTACGTGGGGTTTGGTTCTTTCAAATTTCTTTGCTGCTTCTGCCATTGGACTAGTAGATGTTAGAGCTTAATGCTAAGTATGTCAAGCCCCTTGTTTCCCCCCAGAGATGATTTTCTGCGCCACGTTCTCCGGAACCTTCTCGTAATAAGGCTTCTCGCTAACGCTCAGGAACCTTGTCCGCCTCTGGCGGATAAGGCTTCTCGCTAACGCTCGAAGACCATCTTACTCACGCTTCCCACCGGAAATGATTTTTGAGGCAACACTTTCCGGGACGCGTTCGTAATGAGATGGTTCAATGTTAAAAGTTCCTCTTCCCGATGTCAAGGAACGAATGGTAGTGGCGTAGCCAAAAATTTCGGCCAGCGGCACAATTGCTTTGATGACCTGGGCATTGCCGCGCGAATCCGTTCCCTGGATCTGCGCCCGCCGGGAAGAAAGATCCCCCATCGTTTCCCCCAGATACTGTTCGGGAATAATAACTTCAATCTTCATAATCGGCTCGAGCAGGACCGGCTTCGCCCGCCGGCATCCCTCCCGGGTAGCTTCGGAGGCGGCAATCTGGAAGGCAATATCGGAGGAATCCACCTCGTGAAAAGAACCGTCGAACAGCGTCGCCCGCAGATCAATCATCGGATATCCGGCCAGGACTCCTTTGCCGAGAGCCTCTTTCACGCCTTTTTCGGAGGGCGGAATAAATTCGACCGGAATTGATCCACCCCGAATCGCATTCACAAATTCGAAACCGGATCCCGGGGGCAGCGGTTCGTACTTGAGGAAGACATGCCCGTATTGCCCTCTCCCCCCCGACTGGCGAATGTACTTACCCTCCTGCTCAACCATGGCGGTGATCGTTTCCTTGTAGGCCACCTGGGGAGCGCCGACGTTTGCCTCGACCCCGAATTCCCGTTTCATTCGGTCAACCAGAATCTCCAGGTGAAACTCCCCCATTCCCGAGATGAGAGTTTCCCCGGTTTCGTGGTTGGACGAAATCTTGAAAGTCGGGTCTTCTTCCGCCAGTTTCTTCATCGCCTCTCCTAACTTCTCCTGGTCGGCCTTGGTCTTGGGTTCGATCATCACCGAAATCACCGGTTCGGGGAAGGAAATGTTTTCCAAAATTATCGGGGATTTTTCGTCCGAAAGACTGTCGCCGGTGGTGGTCTGCGCCAAACCAACCGCTGCGCCAATCTCTCCCGCCCCAATCTCGGGAATCTCTTCGCGAGAGTTGGCGTGCATCAGGAGAATGCGGCTGATTCTCTCCTTGACACCCTTGGTGGCATTAAGAACGTAGGAACCGGAAGAAATTTTGCCAGAATAAACTCGAAAGAAAGTTAATCGACCGACAAACGGATCGGTTTGAACTTTGAAGGCCAGCGCTGCGAATGGTTCACTGGTGTCGGCTTTGTGGGTCGTTTTGTTTCCGGAAAAATCCAGCCCCTCCACCGCCGGCCGATCCAAAGGCGAGGGCAGGTAATCCACCACCGCATCCAAAACTTTTTGCACTCCTTTGTTGTGCAGGGAGGATCCGCAGAGAACCGGAAAAACCTGACCGGTAAGGGTCGCCCGACGCAGGGCTTCTTTCAGCTCTTCATCCGAAATCTCCTGCCCCGCCAGATATTTTTCCAAGAGCTGCTCGTCCTCTTCGGCAATCGCTTCAATCGTTTTCGCCCGGTACTGGGCCATCTTTTCTTTGAATTCCTCCGGCACCTCCTCCTCAATGACATCCTCCCCCAACTTCCCCTCGAAGCGGTAGGCTTTCTGCGCCAGGACGTCGATCATCCCGGAAAAATCACCTTCCCGGCCAATAGGAAAATTCAGGACAACCGTCTTGGCGTTTAGTTTCTCTTTGATGGAGGCAAGATCCTCATCAAAATCGGCCCCGATCTTGTCCATCTTGTTGATAAAACAGATCCGCGGAATGTTGTACTTGTCGGCCTGCCGCCAAACTTTTTCGGATTGGGGCTCAACTCCTTCCTTTCCATCAAAAACCACCACCGCCCCATCCAAGACTCGGAGGGAACGCTCCACCTCCGCCGTAAAATCGACATGGCCGGGAGTGTCGATAATGTTAATCCGGCAGTCCCGCCAAAAAGTGGTTGTGGCCGCGGCGGTAATCGTTACCCCCCGCTCCCGTTCCTGGACCATCCAGTCCATCACTGCCGCCCCCTCGTGGACCTCGCCGATCTTATAGGTCCGACCGGTGTAATAGAGGAACCGCTCGGTTGTGGTCGTTTTACCCGCATCGATATGGGCGATGATCCCGATGTTTCGAACCTTATCGAGCGCCGCTTTGAATCCTATCTTATGTGAAAGTTTTTCTTCAACCATGATTTGGACGCGATTCTTTCGAATCGCTAACAATCTCATTCCATTCGATTGAACGAATCATCTTACCAGAGCCAGGATAACGGAGCAACCGGCAAAATAGCAAACGACTAGACGCAGGATTTAAACTAAGAAGATGATCTACACTCCCAAACGGCTCCAAAATCTCTATCTCTGGCAGGAGAAAAATCTGCGAATTGGTCGGGTCCTAAATCTTCCGAGCTATTCCGTTCGGAAAAAGAAATTTATTTCTTCAAAGGAGGGAAGAAAATTCTTAAGCTATCGCACCAAAAAAATCACCGACCTTAACGGCGTCGCCGTTTGGTTGGTAGACGGAATTGCGATCCGCAGCGGACTAAAAGCCGGTGATATTGATTTCACTATGGGCGGGCACGGCTATCGCTACCTTTACATCCCCGAAAAGGAAATCTGGATTGACAACGCCAACGCCCACCGCGGCGATCTTGAACCGGTCATCTGGCACGAGTACCTCGAACGCAAGCTAATGAAAGGGGGAATGGGTTATGACGGTGCCCACACCATCGCTTCGGACCTGGAAATTACTCTCCGCGAGGGAACTTATTTTGTTCTCCCGGTCGGCACCTTCCGCCAAACCGCCGGGTTCTGCGGCCCGGCCGCTCTAAAAATCGTCCTCAATTACCACCAAATTCCTGCTACCGAAAAAAAGCTTTCCCAACTTTGCCGAACCACAAAAGCCGGCACCGATCCGCAAAATATTGTCGCCGCCGCCCAGAAATTCGGACTCTCAGCTTATCAAAAAGAAAATATGACGGTCGAGGAAGTCAAGAAAATCATCAGAGGAGGAAATCCCGTCATCGCCAACTTTCAGCTCAAGCCGGAAAAGGGTGAAGGGCACTACGCCGTCATCGTGGGTTACAGTCGAAACACTTTTATCCTCTCCGATCCGCAGGAGGATCAGGGCTACCGCGAAGTTGGGATCAAAAATTTTATGAGTCTCTGGTACGAACTCGAAGACAAAACCGTTCGGCAAGGGATTGTGTTAAAACCACAAAAGGGATTGTAATTGGTGAAAAGTGAATTAAAATAAAGACAAAACCAAGATAAGGAGGGAGAGATGGCGAAAAACGCTAGGGTCTTTCAGCCGCCGAGCCTTGCTGACCTTTATAGGAAGCATGAAAGCCTGCGAGTTTGGCGCGTCAAAAGCCTGAAGCGGCACCACGAGAAGAGCCGCCGCCTCCGTCAGCGCCGCAACTTCAAGCGCTATCGCATCCGGATAATCGCCCGCCTACCGGGGGTAACCGTCTGGAGCATAGACGCGGATGCCCTTCGCGAAGGACTGGAAAAAGGCGATGTGGATTTCACGATGGGCGGGCACGGATACACCCACCTCTATATCCCCCCAAATGAAATCTGGATCGCCAACGACCTACGGCGGCGTTCTGTCGTGCCGACAATCTGGCACGAATACTTTGAACGGTTGCTGATGCGCGGGGGGATGCACTACAACACCGCCCACTCCCTCGCCTCTCGGCTGGAAATCACTCATCGGGAGGGAACCTACTTTGTTCTGCCGGTCGGAACTCATCACCAGAGAGAAGATGGCTTCTGCTTGCCGGCGACGCTCAAGATCTACCTAAGCTATCTGGGCCGGAACTTCTCCGAAGGACACCTTGCTCGGCTCTGCAAAACCACGGTCGAAAATGGCACCGATCCGATCAACGTCGTCACCGCGGTGCGCCGCCTTGGTTTCAGGGTCCAACATCGGGGCCGACCGCTGATGCTTCGGGAAATTCAGCGTTACTGCTCGGCCGCCGGAGCCAAGGGCAAGGAAAGGAAAGAGCTGACCAATCAAGTTCGCCGGCAAGCGGGCACCGTTCGGGTCCATCAAGCCTGGACCGCCGCGGAAGTCAAGAAGTCCCTCAAAAAGGGGCGGCCGGTCCTCGCCAACATCCAACTTAGCCGGGAGTACAAAAGCGGGCACTATCTAGTGGTCATCGGCTACACCAGCAACACCTTCGTCGTCAGTGACCCGAACGACGATAACGGTTACCGGGAAATCCCGATCCCCGAGTTCATGAAGCTCTGGTATGAACTTGAGGACGGCACCGTTCGCGAAGGTTTTACAATCTCGTCTTAGCGAGATTGCTAGGTTCGCGAAGCGATCCGTCCGATCTTCAACTGAACCCCCAACTTGGGATGCCAAGCTGGGGGTTTTTATTGACCAATTCTGCTACATTTATTCCAGGGAGGTGATTAATCAATGATGTTTTTTGGCAGTCTACTAATTCTGTTGGGAGGTTTTTGGCTCTTGAGCAACCTGGGAATAATCTCGGCCGAGTTCTGGCAGGTCTTTTGGCCCACGATTGTCATTCTCTTGGGAGTCAAACTCTTGTTCGGGCCCTCCAAGTGGAAGAAGTTTTGGACCCAATTCGAAGACGGGAAAAAAATTAAGATCGAATAGCCTCGCTCAAGCCGCCGGGACTTTAAAGATCAGCCCCACCACATAGCCAATTAGGGCGGCGGCTATGCCGATCAACGTAATCTTTAATCCCTCGAGTCCGAGATTCAAACCGATTACCCGGGCTTTGTAAATTCCGAGAAGAAAAAGAAAGATGGCCGAAATGAGAACGGCAACTTTTATCCCTAGAGAAATCGGAAAAAAAGCAAAAGGGAGAATGGGAATTATCGAGCCAAAGATCGCGGAAACACCCACAATCAGCGCGTCGGTTAGCGCGTGAGATCCTGTCATCGAAGAGGTGTAGGCCACCGCGGCCATCGAAAAAGATTCCGCAAAGGTCGCGGCTAATCCCGCCGCCAAGACGATTCGAGTATCTCCCGAAGCCGCCGCCACACCCAGGGTCACCCCCAAAACATTCACCAGTCCGTCCTGACCGCCGAGAATGATGTCCCGAAGATCGAGCTGGCGGTGTTTGAGTTCTCCCAAGCGGGAAATTTTAGTCATTGGACTGCCCTCGCTCTCGCTCGGTTGCGTCTCGCTTATCGAGATAGTTCTTCTCCCCCGCGGCGATCGGCACCTTCAGCCAGTTCTCCACCGGGGGCAAAGGACAGGAGTAACCCGAGCTGTAGGCGCAGTAGGGGTTGTAGGCATAATTGAAATCGAGCTCAAACTTCCCATCTTTCTCCTCTACCTCCAGGTAACGACCGGCGCCGTAGGTTTCTTTGCCTGAGGTCGCGTCGCGAAAGGGCAGGAAAAAAGAACCACTGGCAGCTTGGTAGAGGGTGATTTGAACCGGCTGGCCCTCGACCGAAAAACCAAGTTTCCCAATCCGCTTGAAGATCTTTTTCTCCCCGGAGGAAGTTTCAAATTCGAGCTCCTCTTCCGGAACTCGGGCCAGCGGAACGAGAAAACGCAGTTTCGGATCATCCGGAAAATATTTCAAACCCGCAAAGGAAGTCCGTTCCTCGACCGGAATTGGCGATTCGGTCCCGGTTTTTAAAAATTCGTCTTTGCGTTTGCGAAATTCCAACAGACTTTCCATATCCTAACTCTAGCAAAGCCAAAGATAGGTTGGGTGATAGAATGACCCTTGTGATTAGCTTTATTCGCCTCGCAAAATCCTTCCGCCACGCCTGGCGCGGACTCGTTCACACGCTATTTTTCCATCAGAATCTGAGAATTCACTTGGTGGCGGCGGTTATCACCGCCGCACTCGGACTCTATTTTCAGATATCTTCCCGAGAGTGGTTTGGCATTCTGGTTGCCATCTTCTTGGTCCTGGTGGCGGAGATGATCAACACCTCTTTGGAGGAGATAATCAACCTAGTGAGAGAGGATCACCACGAAAAAGCCCGCATTGCCAAGGACGTCTCGGCGGGAATGGTGCTTTTGGCGACGATCTTTGCCGTCCTAGTGGGATTGGCTGTCTTTCTACCCCGAGTATTCTAAAGAGTTACCAACGGAAATAAGACTATTCGCGAAAGCTCATAGATCATCTTTCCTCGATGACTAGCGTCACCAGCGGAAATGGGCAAAGGCGCGGTTGGCGTCGGCGATCCGGTGAACTTCCTCCTTCTTCTTGACGGCCGCTCCTTCGTTGTTGTAGGCCGCCGTTAACTCCTGAGCCAGCCGCTCCGCCAACGGGCTGCCCTTTTTGCTCCGGGCGGAGTTTACGAGCCAACGAATGGCGAGCGCCTGCGCCCGTTCCGTCCGAACCTGAGTGGGAACCTGGTAGGTTGCTCCCCCCACCCGGCGGGAACGAACCTCCAACTGCGGAGTAACGTTGGTCACCGCCTGGGTCAGAACCAGAAGCGGCTCGGCCCCCAGAGCCTGCGCCGCCTTGTCCATCGCTTGGTAGACCGCGGCCTGGGCCGTGGCCTTTCGGCCGCTCAACATAATTTGGTTGGTGAATTTTGCCACAACCGTGGAACCAAAGCGGTAATCCGATTCCAGCTGTCTTTTTCGGACCGGGCCTCCTCTAGGCATTTGCTTCTCCTTCCGCACTCGCTGCTACCGGCTCGGGTGCCGCAGTCGCCGGCTGCGGTCGACTTCCTTCTGCGACCCTCTTGGCCCCATAGATGGAGCGGCTGGTCCGACGGCCTTCCACCCCCGCCGTGTCAAAAACACCCCGGACAATCGTGTACTTGATTCCCGGCAAATCCTTGACCTTCCCGCCCCGCACCATCACGATCGAGTGTTCCGCCAGATTGTGGCCCTCACCGGGGATATAGGACGTGACTTCCCGCCCATTCGAGAGGCGAACCCGCGCCACCTTGCGAAGCGCAGAATTAGGTTTCTTGGGAGTCATCGTCCTCACCTGCAAAACCACCGCTCTCTTAAAAGGAGAGTTCGCGACCTTCTTGCGCCGGCGGAGCGAGGAATAGATCTCCGCCAGAGCCGGGGCTTTGGTTTTGTGGGCAATCTTTTTTCTCCCCTTTTTGATGAGCTGTTGAACCGTTGGCATCTATTTTGCCTCCTTCTTCACCTTCTCCTCCTTCTTCTTCTCTTTGAGTTGCGATCTCTCTCCGGTTGGGATCAACCGACCCACAATGACGCTCTCCTTTAATCCTAAGAGATTATCAACCTTTCCCGCGGCCGCTGCTTCCGTCAGGATTCGCGTTGTCTCCATGAAAGAGGCCGCCGAAAGCCAGGAATCGGTCTTGAGAGAAGAACGGGTAATTCCCAACAGGACCGGTTCTCCGACCGCCCGCTTTGATCCCTTGGAAAGCTCATCATTCGCCTTCTCCAGTTGGATCTTGGTGATGATTTCTTCAGGAATAAATTCGGTATCTCCGGGGTCGGTGATCCGCAACTTGTTGAACATCTGCCGGACAATCACTTCCAAATGAATATCATCCAATGAAATCCCCTGGCCGGAGTAAACCTTGAGAATCTCATTCACCAAATATTTCTGGGTGGAGAGGATCCCACGGACGCCCAAAATTTTCTTCGGATCGAGGTACCCCTCGGTGAGCTGGACGCCGGCTTCCACCTTCTCACCATCCTTCACCAGAATGTTGCGGCCCACCGGAACGTCAAACTGCATTGCCCCCTCCTTGCCGGTAAGGAAGACCTTCCGGGAATCTCCTTCTTCCGAAACCGAGATCTTTCCGGCGTAGGGAGCCACGTTCGCTTCGAATTTTGGTGTCCGGGCCTCGAAAACCTCCTCGATCCTCGGCAAACCTTGGGTGATGTCTTTACTGGCGGCGATTCCACCCATGTGTTTTGTCCGCAGAGTTAACTGCGTTCCCGGCTCCCCAATTGACTGAGCGGCCACTATCCCGACGGGAGTCCCTATCGCTGCCGGCCGGTTACGCCCCAGATCCAAACCGTAACAGGACGCGCAAACTCCGTGAAGACTTTCACAGGTAAGCGGGGAACGAATCTTGACTTCCGTAATTCCAGACTTTTCAATCGCCTCCGCCGCGAGGGCATCAATGAGTTCATTTTTCTTCACCAAAACCTTGCTGCGAATCTTGATATCTTCCGCCGCAACTCGCCCATTCAAGCGACGTGAGAAAGTAATCAAGAACGTTTCTTCCTCTTTGGCGAGGGAGATGGAGTTCTTTGTTTTGCAATCAGCTTCTCGAATCAAAACGTCCTGGGCAACATCCACCAACCTCCGCGTGAGGTAACCGGCGTCGGCGGTCCGCAGCGCCGTGTCCACCAGTCCCTTGCGGGCCCCGCGAGCCCCCACGAAATATTCGAAGCTGGTTAAACCCTCCCGATAGTTGGAGCGGATCGGTAGTTCGACCACTTTTCCGGTCGGATCCACGACATGGCCCCGCATTCCCGAAATCTGCTTCACTTGGTCCCGAGTGGCCCGCGCCGCTCCCGAACCGATAATTAGTTTGATCGGGTTGTCTTCCCCAAGAGCATTCCAAGCCAAATCATCTAAAACATTGGTGGCCTCACTCCAAACCACCCGGGAAAGCTCTTTTCTCTCAGAATCGGTGATCAATCCCCGCCGGAAGTTTTGGTCGATTTCGGATACCTTCTTTTCGGCATCGGCCAAAACCTTGGGCTTTTCAGATGGGATAATTCCGTCAAAAGCCGAGATGGAAGCGCCCGAATAAGTAGCGTAATGGAAACCAAGATGCTTGATCGCATCCACCAGATCGGCGACCACCTGATCCTCCGATTTTACCAATGCCTGAGAGATAAAATCTTTGGCTTCCTTTGCGCCCACTTTGCCATTATAAAAACGAAGGAAATCCGGCAAAACCGAGTTGAGGATTACCCGCCCCACGGTAGTCACTAGGATCTGCTCCCCCACCATAACCTTGATTTTCTCGCGGAGAACAATCTTTTCAAGATCGTAGGCAATGATTGCCTCCTGTTCACTGCTAAAGACCTTGAAATCCTCTTCCTTTCGCGTCTCCTCTTCGACCGGGATGCTGGTCAGATAGTAAGTGCCCAAAACCTGTTCCTTGTTGGGAAAAGCAATCGGTTCACCGGTCGCGGGACGGAGAAGATTGTTCGTCGAAATCATCAGCGCCTTTACTTCCGCAATCGCTCTCTTTGAAATCGGAAGGTGGACCGCCATCGCGTCACCATCAAAATCGGCGTTGAATCCGGCACAAACCGCCGGGTGCAGTTGGATCGCGGAGCCATCCACTAAAATCGGATAAAAACCAAGGATAGAGAGACGGTGCAGGGAAGGGGCTCGATTCAGCAAAACCGGATGATCCACCACCAGTTGTTCAAGGATTTCCCAAACTTCGTCGGAACGCTCTTCCAAATAGGCCTTGGCACTTCTGAGATTGGAAGCGGATCCCCGCAGGAGAATTTCCCGGAGCACATGGGGCTTCCAAAGCTCCAGAGCCATTTCCCGAGGAATTCCCACTTGATTGAGTTTCAAATAGGGACCGACAACAATCACGGAACGCCCGGAGTAGTCCACTCGCTTTCCGAGCAAATTTTGACGGAAGCGACCCTGTTTTCCGGATAGAAGATCGGCAAACGACCGCAGGGTCTTTTTGCCCCGCCGCACCTTGCCGCGGCGCGCCTTGGAAGAATCGATTAGGGCATCAACGGCCTCCTGTAGCATCCGTTTTTCGTTACGGACAATAATTTCGGGAGCGCCTAGCTCTAGCAACTGGCGCAAGCGGTTATTGCGATTGATCACGGTCCGATAAAGATCGTTTAGATCGGAGGTTGCGAACCTTCCTCCCTCCAACTGGACCATCGGTCGCAGATCCGGCGGGATCACCGGCAAGACCGTCAGGATGAACCAAGCCGGCTCCACTCCGGCATTCTTGAGTCCTTCCACAATTCGCAAACGCCGGCGGGCCCAGACCCCTCGCTCCCCCTTGCTCTCGTGGACAACCTTGCGCAGCTGGAGCGAAATCTTGCCCAGATCAACTAGGGCCAGGGCCCGGCGAATCGCTTCCGCCCCCATCATCACTTCGGAAAATTCCTTTAGATAAGGCAACGCCAGTTCGACCTCCCGCTCCGAGAGAACCGAAAAGAGCTTAACGCTTTTGAGAACTTCCAGTCCCTCCCGTTTGGTATCGGAAAGTTTTATCTTGTTGGCCGGATCCTGCTCTTGTTTGATCTGCTGATTGAGATCGTGTTCAAATTTTTCCAGGACCGGACCGCGCTTCTCGCGATCAAACTCGGTGATCAGGTAGCGGGAGAAGTAGATTACCCCTTCCACATCACGCGAAGAAATCCCCAGAAGAATACTGACCATGGAAGGAACTCCGCGGAAGAACCAGATGTGCGCCACCGGAGAAGCCAGGGAAATGTGCCCCATCCGCTCCCGCCGGACCCGCTTGCTAGTGACCTCCACTCCGCACTTATCGCAGATGATTCCTTTAAAGCGGGCCTTCTTGTATTTTCCGCAGTAGCACTCGTAATCTTTGGTCGGGCCAAAAATCCGCTCATCAAAGAGACCATCTTTTTCCGCCTTGAAAGTTCGATAGTTGATTGTCTCCGGCTTGGTGACTTCACCATAGGACCAACCCTTGATAATCTCCGGAGAAGCAAATTTAATTCTCAGAGAATCAAATTCTCGAAAAGCTTCCAAACCACTAGGCATTTTCTTCCTCCTTTTGTTCTGCTCTCTCGGCCGGTTGGCCCTCCGCTACTTCACCCATCGCCGCCTCCTCCGCCGGACCCTCCTCGCTGGGTTCGGGAGCGAAAACAGCCGCGGCCAGCTCGGCTTCCTCGGACACCGGGGGCTCGGGAAGAGACGGTACCTCGGCCACTCGGGCGGAAACAATCTTTTCGCCCTTTTTCAGCGGTTCAATATTCAGCCCCACTCCGTTGAGTTCTCGAATCAAGAGCTTGAATGATTCGGGAAGAGTAGGTTCGGGAATTTCCTCACCCTGGACGATCGCACGGTACGCCGCCGAACGCCCGACCAGATCGTCCGATTTGGTCGTCAACATCTCTTGCAAGGCATAGGCTGCACCGTAAGCCTCGATTGCCCAGACCTCCATTTCCCCAAAACGCTGGCCACCAAATTGAGCTTTTCCTCCCAGGGGCTGCTGGGTAATTAGCGCGTAGGGTCCGGTCGAACGGGCGTGCATCTTGTCCTCCGCCAGGTGCTCCAGCTTGAGAATGTAGGCATTGCCGACGACCACTTCCTGCTCAAAAGGCTTGCCGGTCCGGCCGTCGAAGAGCTTTGCCTTGCCGGAAACCGGTAGATTGGCCGCCTGAAGTTCCGCCTCCAGCGTTGCTTCGCCAAACTTTTCGAAAACCGGCACCGCATAATGCTTTCCCGATTTGGCTCCCGCCCACCCCAGATGGGTTTCCAACAGCTGGCCCAGATTCATCCGGTTAATGACAGAGTGCGGCGCCAGAATGATATCGACCGGCGTCCCGTCCTCGAGGTAGGGAAGATCCGCTGCCGGCACAATTCGAGAAATAACTCCCTTGTTACCGTGCCGCCCCGCCAACTTGTCCCCCACTGTGATCTTGCGGATCTGCGCCACGCGGACATAGATCTCCTGCAGAACTCCCTCGGGAAGTTCCGATTCTCCCCGATTCAAAATCTTTACCTCGACCACGGTCCCCCACTCCCCGTGAGGAACTCGCAGGGAAACATCTCGCACCTCGCGAGCTTTCTCCCCAAAAATGGCGCGGAGAAGCCGTTCTTCCGCCGAGAGCTCGGTCTCGCCCTTGGGAGCGATTTTCCCAACCAAGATATCGCCGCCCTTTACCTCTGAACCGATGGCGGCGATACCGCCTTCGTCCAGATTGCGTAGGGCCTCTTCGGAAACATTGGGAATGTCCTGTGTTACCTCTTCCGGACCGAGTTTCGTTTCCAGGACCTGAATGCTGTGTTCTGAAATGTGAATCGAAGAGAGCAAGTCCTCCCGGCGCAGACGATCAGAAAGCACAATACCGTCTTCATAACCGAACCCGTCCCAGTACATGTAAGCGATGGTGAGATTACGGCCGATGGCCAGCTCACCGTTTTCGGTCGCCGGCCCATCGATCAGCACATCACCCTTCTTAAAAACCTGGCTGGACTCCACTCGCACGTGCTGGTTGTAGCAGGTTTCATCGTTGCTTTTGACGAACTTCTGCAGATCATAGTGCTTCTTTTTGCCCCCCTGGTAAACCACTTCCAACCTCCCCGCATCCACATAAGAGACCTTTCCAGCATCCTCGGCGATAATCGTCAGACCGGAATTGATCGCCAAATCCCTCTCAATTCCCGTCCCCACAATCGGCGCTTCCGGGACAACCAGCGGCACGGCTTGGCCGACCATGTTGGATGCCATCAACGCTCGATTCACATCATCATGCGCCAAAAAAGGAATAAGGGCCGCCGAGGCGGAGACAATTTGGCGAGGAGTCACGTCCACTAGCTCGGCCTGGTCGGCGGAGCCGAAGAAGAACTCGATCTTGTGGCGGAGTGGAATCCGTTCATCCAGGATCCGCCCGCTCTTGTCCAGCCGGACTGAAGCATCCGCGACCACGTATTGATCCTCTTGAGAAGCGGTGAGATAGATAATCTCCTTTGTCACCATCGGTTTGCCATTGATTTTCTTAACTTTTCGGTAAGGGGTCTCCAAAAATCCAAGCGGGTTGATCCGCGCGTAGAGCGCTAGGTGGGTTGTTAGTCCAATTGAAGTTCCTTCCGGGGTTTTGACCGGGCAAATCCGCCCGTAGTGGGTGTAGTGGGCATCTCGCACCGAAAAACTAGCCCGCTCCGCGGTTAATCCGCCCGGGCCCTTAACCGAAAGGCGCCGAAGGTGCTCCAGTCCCGCCAAAGGATTAACCTGCTCGTGATACTGCGAGAGTTGCGAAGAAGCAAAGAAAGAGTGCAGCCGCGCCTCTACCGGGCGGGTTGAGATGATTGCCAACGGTTTGGGAAGCTGATTCCGCGCCTGCAGGCTCATTCTCTCCTTGACGACCCTTTCCAATTGGATGAAGCCGATCCGGAGCTGACCCTGGATCAACTCCCCCACCGTCCGCACCCGCCGGTTCCCCAGATGGTCAATATCACTCGGTTCACCGATGCCGTGGTTGAGTTCGATCAACCGCTTCAAGGCCGAGATCAAATCGCCGCGGGTGAGCAGGCGGTTGTGCCGCTCATCCAAGGAAAGATCCAACCCCAGGATTTCATTGAGTTTGAAGCGCCCCGCTTTCCCAAGATCGTAGCGGCGGGGATCGAGGAAGATCCGCTCAAAAGTGAGCTTGGCGGTATCGAGCAGAGCCGGCTCCCCGGGCCGGACCTTAGTGAAAATTTCAACGACGGCCTCCTCGTAGGATTTGGTGGAATCTTTCTTGAGAGTTTCTTCGATGAAATTTCGATTGGGGTCGGTGTCAACATCGTTGAAAGCCGCGCGAATGTCGTCATCCCGGGTTAAGCCGAAAGCTCGCAGAAGAGTGGTGACCGGCATCTTGTGGTAGTTGCTGATTTTAACCGTGATGTAGTTGCGACGGGCGGTACTGAATTCCAGCCAGGCTCCGTTCTTGGGAAGAATCCTTGCCGAGGACAACAGAACCCCGGTCGTGGGATCGGTTTCTTGAGAAAAATAGATTCCTTCAGAACGAAGGAGCTGATTAACGACGGCGCGTTCGATCCCGGCCACGATGAAGGTTCCTCCCTCCGTCATCTGGGGAATTTCCCCCATGTAAATCTCCTGGGAAACGGTCTTGCCGCTTTTTACTTCCTTCAGTTCGGCGGTGAGGTACCAAGAGAAAGAAAAGGTCAGACCTTTCTTGATGGCTTCTTCTTTGCTGACGCGGGGTTTGCCGTAGCGGGGCTTGTTGAAACTCAGTTCCCAACCACGGCCGGTGTAGTCTTGGATCGGATTGATTTCTTCCAGAACTTCCAAAATCCCCTCTTTGAGGAGCTGATCGAAAGATTCTTTCTGGACCGCTGAGAGATCCGAAAGGGGCAAGGCCTCTGCGGTTTTCCCTAGCCACACTCTAGTCATCAATCTAAAAAGAAAAGCAAAGCGCACAAACACAAAACGCCCACGCGCTTATCGGGAAAAAATATTCACTTAACGAGGCTAATTTAACAACAAAAGCGCTAAAAGTCAATACCCTGAGAACACTATTTAGAAGAACGCCCCGAGGCCAGAAGGAACAGGTAATTACCCTTAACAGTTTCTAACTTTTCAAATTGGAGTTTCCATTCTGGGAAATTTCTCGAGGTAACATCTCTAAACTCGCTTTCTGTCATAAATAGCCCACCTCGATCACCTAAGAAATTCCTGTAGTACGCATTCCAAAACCTTGCTCTTTTCGTAGACCGAGATGGATCCTCTACATCAACAATCAAAACCCTCTTACCGACCTTTTTTAACGAGTCAAGCAAGACAACGAGTTCCTCGTAATTGTGCATATGATGAAGAGTGTTCTTACAAATAACTAAATCGAATTTTTTGGAAAACGGTAGATCGGTTGCATCGTGATTCGTAAAGATGATGTTGTCGGGAAGATTTCTTTCCCTCCTCAAGGCCGCTGTGACGGATCTGGAGACATCGTTTGCCACACAAAGCTCAACGCTCTTACAAACTTCAAAGATAAATTTATCGTCTCCGCAAGAAACATCCAACACCGTCTTAGCCGAACCGATGTAGTTTTTCATAATTTTTTTAATCCTATCTGAACTGAATACCTTTGATAATGGGGCGACTGTTAACTCATGGATTAGATAATTCAATCTACGATTTCGATTTACGTCTATTTCATCATGCGCAAGCAATATCTGTTTTTGAGAGAGTTTTTGTTGCGCCAATTCTAAAATTCTTTCGTTGGCGTACATTAAATTTTTGGACACAGATCTGAAGTTATCAACAAAGGCGAGAGAAATCTCGGAGTCCCTAATTTTTCCCCTAGCTCTGACTAACCAAGCCAAACCGCGGTGCACAACTTCCCGATGCCCGTCGACAAAGTGGTTTTCTATAACCGCAATTGGTTCAGTCTCATCTGTTTCCAAACCAGTTTCTCTCTCTACGATCCTAAAGAGAGCGTCCTCCAGATTTTCTCCCGGTGAGACAGATCCTCCCGGAAGTTCCCAGCCACCATGTTTGCCGGGATCACGCAGAACTAAAAACTGGTAATTCTCATTAAAAATAGCGGCGACTATAAAGTTGCCGGCCTTAAGAGAGTAGTGATGCAATAAACTCGAGGGGACAGTTTGTTTGTCTTTGATAACATCAATACCGTAATAATCAACGTAAAAGTCCAGAATCCGGTCAAAATTACCACCACGCGAGTAAATCTTCCTGAAATTCAATTTTTGGTGGCTACCGTTTCCTTCGTTCATGTTGTAAAAAGGGCTAAGCGTGGCTTATTTGCTCAGCCCCTCGATTATATTACGAATCTCCCCAACAACCTGAGGGACAGTTTTGAACGTATTATCCACTAGAACATATTCGCTATCGTATCGTCGGTAAGCTTCGAGTATCTTCTGCCGGATACGCTCATTATCTGTGACCTCATCGCCAACGGAACGGCCCCGGGAACCCAAGCGCCGCTGTCGTACACCCTCATCGCTTATGGCAAGAAAAATTGTCAGGTCTGGACGACGAATGCCCTTGGTGTAATTAAGGCGCACTGGCAGACCTAAACCGCGGTGGTAACAGACTGTATCAAGAAGGTATCGAACACAGTAAACGTTGCTGCTGTTCCTCAAAAGTTCGGAGATGATACTGGACGCATGGTAGATCGAAGCCAAATAGAAGTGGTAATGCGTCCAGGGGTGTTGCATAGCAAGAGCGTCCATCTCAGAGCGCGCGGGAATAAACGGGTCCGTAGGTGTCTTCACCAAGTACGACCCCGGATCCAATTCCTGCAAGGCCGCAGCAACTGTATCTTTACCGGAGGCATCAAGGCCTGTTATAACAATGAACTTGCCCATGCTTTTCTCCCCTTTATTCAATGGTTTGTCTTATTATAAGATACTTATATCTGGGAATCAAGAGAGGAACGACGTCAGGTGATCTCGAGAACCTTCATTTGCACCGACCCACCTGGGGTAACCGCTTTAACCTGCTCGCCTGCCTTGGCTCCCAACAATGCTTTGCCTATCGGAGAAGTACAGGAGATCTTTCCACTAAGAAGATCGGATTCACTCTCGCCAAGGACCGTAAAAACTTTCTCAATTCCGTCAATTCTTACTTTCACAGTACTACCAATCATAACGTGGTCACGAGATGTGGGCGTTTCAACTATCTGTGCAGTTAAAATCTGGTCTTCTACATCACCAATGAGCCGAATCAACATAGACACATCGCTCTCGGCTTGTTCAAAAGCCGCATTCTCGTGCCAGAGCCCCTCATCTCCGGCCGCTTCGCCTATTCTCTTCTTTGCCTTTCCCAACTCTTCTTCCAATTGCTTCTTCCTCTGCAGGAGCTTCTCGCGTCCTTCTTTTGTGAGATAAATCTTCTTGTATTCCATACGTACGGATTATTATAACCGACAACCGATATAAAGTCGAAAAATTTTGACGGGCGTTATATATTATTAAATAGTCAGAAGAAGAGGAAGGGAGGGGAGATGTTTTACTTTCTAGAAGAGGATCTCAAAGATCTCGAAAGTCGGATCACAAAACTCCGAAGCGAGTTAGAGATTACCGCCAAATCGATTGGCCAAAACGGAGGTGGGGAGGGTGCTTGGCACGACAACTTTGCTTTCGAGGAAGCGCATCGACAATATGCGCTCAATGCCAAGCGGGTAAGCAATCTCCAGGAGATCAGAGAACACGCTCAGCTCTTTGATCCGGATACCGATATTGGGATAGTTCAGCTAGGAAAGTCTGTGACAATCGTTGAAGAAGGGTCGGGCGAAACACAGACTTTCCAAATCGGGAGCTACATGATTGTTAGCAATTCGAGAGACGCAGTATCGTACGCCGCTCCACTTGCCCAGCTGATCAGCGGAGCAACTATCGGCGAGGTGCGCGAAGGTGTAATCGGAGGATCGCTAAAGCGGTATAAGGTCGTTAAGATCGAATAAGAGATAAGCGCGGGTGATTCAATTTTCCGCGCTTTTTAAGTTTTTAAATTAAATAACCGACTTCTAATTCAGGGTTCTACTTAAAGGCAGGATTTGTTAGCGTTGTGCTCCGTCGGAGTTTTCGCGTAGCGGATTTGACCATTCTCACAATGGAGATAAAACCAGTAAGGAGATTTTCGGTAGTTTACGACCGCCAAGAGAGTGTCGATTCCGGGATTGGCGATCGGCATCGGTGGAATCCCGAGATGGG
>Ga0209641_10000115_pt1 | contig 60694 bp, 86 predicted proteins | sample RifCSP16_1_FD_184022 | JGI IMG/M metagenome (GOLD analysis project Ga0209641, IMG submission 184022) | Soil microbial communities from Rifle, Colorado - Rifle CSP2_sed 16_1 (SPAdes) (version 2) | ecosystem: Environmental > Terrestrial > Deep subsurface > Rock core/Sediment | place: Rifle... | reverse complement strand
GAGGGCATACCCTCCCCGCCCTCGGCCTCTCTCAAAAGTTCCTCGAAGTTGAGACCATTCAAAGCGGCGGCTTTCTTGATGCCTTTCAAGGCAGTAATGAACATGGACTTGGCCCTCTCAGGCGACCCAGTTTGTGACTCCTTGGGCCCCTGGCCGGGCGGATATGGCAGTGCAATGTTCCCCATTCCGGGGACGGAAATCTCAGGCATAATAGCCTCCCTTTCCTGTTATTCTACCATTTTCAAGGCTACAAGTCTAGCCTTCCTCAGCCTTTCCTCCCACCGCCGGGTCCCCTCATTGTGGATCTTCAAGTGGCAGTCGTTACAAAGAGGGATGCGGTTGTCAAACTCCCGCCATCGCTTCGGCATCCGGCTGCGGGGGACAATCTCATGTACAGTTATCGCTTGGTTGGCACAAGGAAAATTTCCACACCGCCCACCAAAAGCATCTATGACCTCATCGGGGTCATTTACATTCATGTTCGTTCTTGCCAAGCCACTGTCCGCAAAGGGAGCATCGTTCCAAAGCTCCTCCGTGCTTCCGTCCCTGTTTCAAAAGTTCCCTGCCCTCCTCGGTTTTCTTCATGTGAAAAATAACTGTCTGGCGAGACAGAGCCCCTCCCTTTTTGCTCCGGTATCCAAGCTGGTTCAAAACACCGGCAACCTCCGGGCAGGATGTAGTCCCCCGCTCCCGAAGGATGAGGTCAAATGTTTTCAAAACGGTTGGGGTGTCGATAATCTTGTAAGTCAAAGTAATCCTTTCTTTCAAAACCCCTCCGCCGGGGGTATTACAGACTCATTTTATATTTATTATCTTTTCCTTTTCCGGCGTTTCGCCTCGTTATGGTAATCGAAAATCGGGGAGTTGTCAAGGCGTTTTGGATCCACTTTGGCGATTGCCCCTTGACAAGTGGGGAGGGGTTGGTGTATAATCCAAGCACAATCAAGGAGAGATGACGATGCGTGAGGAAAGCCAAGACCCAAAAGTAGAAAACTTTCACGAAGGACACAGAGCAACCTGCCTGTGCTGTGAAAATCTATCACTTTACGAGTCAACCCCAGACTATAGTGAAGTTACCCCCGGGGACCCCGCACAAATGTCCTGTGGAAAAGGAAATTTCTGGTTCTCCGATTCGAGTTGGGGGGACGCCTTGAAAACGATACACAATGCTGCCTTTCACTGTGTGGATTTTGAACCCAAGTAGCAATGCAAATTCTCCTGAACGAGAAGTATAAGAGGTTAGAGATAGTGTTTGATTACAACCCCCGGCTGGTGGATGCAGTAAGAACTCTCCCCGACCGCCGCTATCACGATTTGAAATCCAAAAGATTCTGGTCAACTCCCGCAACCCCTTACCATGCGAAGGTCGCTGTTGATTTGTTGTCCCCGCTCGGGTTCAAGTCGAGCAAGGAAGTCAAGTCACTGGCAACCGAGGCAGACATGCTGACCTCCGCCGCCGAGAAGGTAACTGGAAGGAACTACAAGAACCTGTATCCCTTCCAGGCGGCGGGGGTTGATTTCCTTTTGAAGGCGGGAGGTCGGGGATTTATATGTGACGATCCTGGCTTGGGTAAAACAGTTCAGGCCCTTACTTATTTGAGGGTGGCGGGGAAGAAGGAGGCGGGGCGGGTACTTGTGGTTGCTCCTGCCTCAGTTATCTACAAGTGGGAGGATGAGATAGAGGAATGGCTGGGCTGGGAGGCTAACGTTGTGAATAAAAAGGAACCTCATCTATCTCCAACCTCTATCCAAATAATATCTTACGACAGAGCAAGCCGGGCATACCTCCAACTAAAAGACTGGGGGCCAACAACAGTCATCCTTGATGAATTTCACTATCTAAAATCATACGATACCCAAAGATCTAAGGCCGCCAGGTTTTATACCTTGGGGTCTTTGCAGATGGTGGGCCTTAGCGGGTCTCCATTTCCAAACCGCCCCATGGAACTTTTCAATCCGCTCAATATGATGGACGCACAGGCATGGCCTAATTTCTTTTCCTATGCGATTCGGTTTGGTGGGGCTACCAAGGGTCCGTTTGGTTGGGAGTTCAAAGGGGCTACCAATCAAAAGGAATTGGCAGATCGGTTGAAAACTATAATGATCCGAAGAACAAAACAGGAGGTATTTCCGCAACTCCCCCCTCTGACTAGGGTAAATCTCCCTGTGCCAATTCCAATGAAGAGATATAGGGAAGCCATTCGAGAAGGAACGGCCCTTCAACGCTTGACATCCGCCAGGGTAGCTGTTGGGTTGGAAAAGTCTGATGCTGCTGTTTCATGGGCCCAGAATTTTCTGGAGAGTACAGATGAAAAACTGGTTATCTTTTGCCGTCATTTGGATGTTCTTTCAAAGCTGGAAAAAGGATTATCCAAATACACCCAGACTTTAATATCTGGGGAAACCCCCGCCGAGGAAAGACGGCGAAGAAATGTGGCCTTTCAGGATAGACCAAGCCCAAGGATAATGTTCATAACAACTGCGGGAGGAGAGGGCATAAATCTCTACCGGGCCAGCAATGTTTTATTTGTAGAGCGTTTGTGGTCGCCCCTTGCGGAGGAGCAAATCGAAGGCAGGCTCAGGCCGCAAACCCCATTGCAGCCAAATCCGGTGACGGCGTGGTACTTAGTCGCCCAAGGGACGGTCGATGAAAAGCTGGCTAACTTTGTAAATCAGAAACGTGTGTGGTTTCACGAAATTGTCGGGGGGGACAAGATAGAGACCATCGTCAAAAACTATTTGATGGAGGCATTGTAGTGAACGAACTGATAAAAAGGTTGAAGAAGATTGAAGAAATAACCGGAAGCTGCATGATCCGCTTCCACATCTATGCTGATGGGAGCGGGAGGGTTATGAATCTGAGCTTTGGAAGTGAGCAGGATTTGATTCTGTTCCGTGACTTTGAGAATCCTATCGCCGCAATGGATAGCTGGATCGAAGGAAACACCCTCCGCCCGAAGGAGGATGCGGTCAAGGCCACTATCGACAAGGCCATCGCAAGGTTGGAGAAACTGAGGTCGGAACTCTGATGTGGGAGTTCTGCATCGGCGCCGTCCTGTTGGTTGTGTTTATCTCCATCGTGCTGGGCGGGGACCCCGCCGCCAAGCTGCTCGCCCGGGCCCGCTACTATCGTTATCTGGATAAGGAGAATGAAGATGCCCAAAGTTGAAAAGGTAAGATTGAAGATTGTCTCCCTCGCCCCCGACCCGATTCAATATAAGCCGTGGTCGCCGGTGTTCGAGCCAGAGAATCTAATCCTTGAGGTTTCACTCCCCGCCGAGGAAATTCGGCGGGAGGGGGATGAAGTAATCCTTACTTTGTCCGGCTTTACTACCATGTTGAAGGAGATTGGCTTGGAGATAGAGAAGATGCACAACCACTACAACAAAGAAATCAAGAAAGGAGTTTAGTTATGCCGCTTCCATCAAGTTCCGCTCCCCGCCCGAAGGGTCCAGTCGGTGTCGCCGAGGTTCGCATCCTGAAGACCAAGGTCATCGCCGAGTTCCTCGAAGGGCAACGAACGACTGGGACCTACGAGTTCGGCAAGGATAAGGTCCCTGAAAATCTGACCGCTGGAAATCTGACCGCTGGAAAGCTACGTATCGAGGTCAGCGTCGATGGTCAGCAGATCGTCAGCGCATGGCCGGCGGAGGGGACGCACTACGTCACCTTCAAAGAGTTTACCCATGCCAAAGATCAACCGCCCATTCCGAAGGAGAAGGCCAGCAAGACTGTTCAGACCCGGAAGGGCGGGGTGTTTACCATCCCTGGGCACCTTGAGTTCACCGCTGTCCTGGAGGTCGTGAAGGGCAAGTGCAAAGGCATGACCCTGCTTACGACCCTGTGGTACTGTTTCGAGCGATGGGAGGATACAACCTACTCCATTTATTTCGCCCCGCCCGGATTTGGCCGGGAGAAGGATAAGTGGGATGCCTTCGCAAATGCCTTTGGCATCGACCCCGAGCGGGACAGCATACCGTTCAGTGAGAACGTGCTGCCTGATTTGGAGACGCTGTTGAAGTCCAAGAAGAAGGCCCTGGGCATGGCGAAGGTTGAGAACGGCTGGGTGCAGGAACTCTTCCCCGCCCCCGAAGAATGAAGCTGGACTACTTTCTCTCCGCTCTGCCGCAAGCCCGGAACTACGGCAAGTATGTCGCCGGCCTCTGCCCCTATCACGAGGACAAAAAGCCCAGCCTGCTGGTTTATGAAGACGGCTGGTTCGGTTGTCTGGCCTGCGGCAAGAAGGGCAGCCACGAGCAGCTCCAGAGAAAACTCCAAGGCTGGGATGACCACTACACCTTCCGCACCGAGACATCTTGGAGAGGCCCGAGGGACCTGCCCTCCAACTATCTCGAACTCAATGAGTTCTGTCAGGCCGCCCACTTTACCCTCCTCGACTTCCCGCAGTTGCAGTGGTACTTGCAGGTGCGGGGGGTCGAGGAACGCATCGAACCCAATATGATAGGCTGGCATGAGGGATGGTATGTCATCCCCGCTTACAGCGATGAGGGAGTTTTTCTTGGAGCCGTCCTACGGGCGGATAGCAAGATCGAGGCGGGGACGGGGCTACGCTACATCATCCCCCCGGGCCAATCGGCCAAGATGTTCGTCCCCGACTGGAGGCTGTGGAAGAAGGCAGAGGCGGTAGCCATCGTGTTCGGCATCTTCGACGCCCTTGCTTTGGCTGCCTTACGCATCCCCGTCGCTACCACGACCGGCAATAAGTTTACTTTCAGGCCGGAATGGTTAGATGATGTAAGGAAGAAGATTGTCGTCATCCCTGATCGAGGGGAAGAGAAGGAGGGAATGGCTTTGGTTTCCAGGTTGGGTTGGCGGGGGGAAGTATTCTGCCTGCCCTACGATGACGACACCAAGGACCCCGCTGATTACCTCAAGTTCGGGCGGCGGGATAAAATCGAGAAGATACTACAAGGAGCATTGGTATGAACATCTTGCATATAGATGTGGAAGTACCTCCGGGTCGGGCATTTGATGATGTTTGCACAGAAGCAATTCGACTTGCAAAACTTCTTGATGTTGGGATAGGCTTTAGCTTCAATGGGGTTTTGCTCACAGCATCAAAAGACAGCACTTTGGAAATATTAGAAGATGATTTTGAGGCAGCATCGGACCGTCTATAATGAGCCAATGGATTGAGGTATCCGAGATTGTGGTGGGGAAGATCATCGAGGGGCAGATGTCTCCCCACGAGGTCGAGCCCTCGCTCTTCATGCCCCCCTACTCGGAGTTGGTTTCCGCCCTGCGGGAAGGCAAGAGTCTGACCGACATTATGACGGAAGACCACATGGGGGCGGTCCTCAATGCCCAACGAGCATCCAAGGAAGTTGACTCTGCCCCTGTCGATTGGATTGAGTTACTCCGCCGCACCAAATCCTACGCCGAGGCGGGCGCTATCCTCATTCGAGAGGGCAGGAAGATGGAGCGGGGGGAAAGCGCCGACGTAGCCTCGGTAATGAAGACCATGGAGGATGCTTACTCCGGGCGGCATGGGCTGGTCAAGTTGTCCGAGGTCGAGCCGGAGGAAACTGTTTGGAAGAAAACCGGTTGGGACCCAATAGACAAGCATTGTTATGGCATCCCCGCCGTCGGGATGACCATCGTAGGTGGGGCGCCGGGGGTCGGGAAGACCGGCCTGATGTGTAAGGTTGCCGCCCGGATGATGAAGAAGCACAAGAAAGAAATCGCCCTACTCTATTCCCTGGAGATGACCAACGCCCAGCTTCTCTTGCGTATGACACAGATCGAGGAAGACAGCACAGAGGTTCGTTCCCGCATTTGGGCCAACGAATATCCCATGACCATCGGTGAAATATACGCCGAGAGTTCCATGGTCTGCGCCCAGGAGAAGGTTGGCTTCATTGGCATTGACTTTGCCGATATGCTGGTGCAGGGGGAAACGACCGCCGGGGCGATGGGGGTCATCTATAAGGAAACCATGCGCCTTGCCAAGAACAACAAGGTCCCCGTCATGCTCCTTGCCCAATTGAACCGGCAGCAATACTCCGGCGGGGTCCCCAAGGTCAATCATCTTTATTGGTCGGGCATGGCTGAGGCAACGGCGGTAATGATCTTCCTGATACACAACCCCGGCATGATTTTTGTAGAAAGCACGAAGAGCGAGTGGTTGCCGAGGGTGCAGGGGAAGGGCTATCTCATCCTTGGCAAGTCCCGCTTCGGTTCCCCCCGCGGCCTCGGCGCCATCCAGATTCCCTTCGATGGCAAGGCGGCGTGGGGGGATAAGACGAGCGATCAATCCTGGTATCCACTAAAGGAGTAGAAGATGGACAAATTTTGGGGCTGGGTTGATGAGCAGTACGCTATTTCAAAGATGCTGACTGAGCGAGAATGGAGTCCTGTTGAGATTCACATTGCTAGGACCTTTTTGGTGGTCGGCACTCTTATGGGAATGATCCTTGGAGGATCCCTTGTTGTTGGGATTCTTGGAAAATGAAAATCCACACTGAAGGTATCCCTATTGTTCCACGCGGCGCTCCGGTTGCTATAGACACTGAGTTTTTTGGTCAGGATGAGAAGCGCCTGCACCGCCCACATGGTAAGTTTGCCTGTCTTTCTGTTGCTTACGGAAAAGATGTTTATCAGTATTATACGGTCACAACTGCGCGAAATGTCCTTACGAAATTGAGGAGGGCCACATGGGTTGGGCATAACTTGGCATACGACATTACCCAGTTACGGGGAATTGGCGTTGAGGTCCCTCGCCGGGCGGTTTGGGATACTCTGCTGGTTGACCGGGTTCTTTGGAACGGCTACTATGAAACCTTTTCCCTTGATGACCTGACCCGCCGCTACCTGGATGTCAAACTGAAGAAAGAAGTACGCTCTACCTTCGCCGACGCCGAGGGGATACTGACCAAAGAGCAGAAACAGTATGCCGCCTTCGACGCCAAGTACACCCTCCAGGTTCAGAAGAAACAGGAAGAAATCCTTACTTCCGAACTGGCTAAGGTCTACTGGGAGATTGACGAGCCGGCGCTATGGGCGGTGTTAGATATGAAGCCGGTCAAGGTTGATACGAAAATCTGGCGGGGGCTGGTCAAGGAGTTCAAAGAGAAGGCGGCAGAGATTGAGGAGAGGTTGGGGTTCAATGTGTTTTCTCACAAGACGGTCCTGTCAAGGCTTGCTGACCTCGGGTTTCATCTCCAAAACACGGCGGCGGAAACGCTGGAAGAATATAGAACTCAACACCCAATTTTCGATGAAATCATTACCTGCCGGTCTTACCGCACAGCGGTGTCTCGTTATGGGATGAATTGGCTTGACAATTATCTTGAGGATGGAGACCTGATGTATGCAAGCTGGAAAGTAACTGGTGCTGAGACAGGGCGTATGGCTTGTTCCAAACCCCCGCTTCAACAGGTCCCTGTCAGGAACGAAGAATTGGGAATGGATAGGTATCGGACTGCCTTCATTTCTGCTCATCCAAAGGGCTCAATGTTGGTATCTGATGTAAGTATGCAGGAACCACGAATCACGGCTTATGCAAGTCAGGATGAGAACCTTCTTGCCGCCGCCAAAAGTGGGGAGGACATACACCAGTATGTAACCGACCAGCTCTCTGGAGCGTTGAAGAAAAAAGTCAGCAGAAAGTTGGGGAAGGATGTGAACCTGGGAATGGTTTATGGATTGTCTCCCTATGGACTTGCCCGCAATGTTGGCATTAGTGAAGATGAGGCCAGAGAGTTGATGGGCATTTATTTCAACCGCTTCCCGGGGGTCGTAAGCTGGGCGGCATGGACAAAAAACAGGGCGCTATCGAAGGGATTTGTGGAGACTCCTGCTGGGAGGCGTTTCTGGATCAACCCACACAATTCCCAATGGGAGCGCAATGCTGTGAACTCTCCTATTCAGGGTGGGGCCGCTGATCATACCAAGCTGACGCTCTCAAAGATATGGAAGGAATGTCGTCGGCAAGGGATAGAGTTTCCCGTCTCGATGGTCATACATGATGAGATAGATTGTGACCTCCCGCCCGGAGTAATCCGAACGTACTCGAAGATTCTAAAGGATGCCTGGCTGGAGGCGGCGGGGGAACTTTTCCCCGGTGTACCCTTTGTCGTAGACATCGCCCACGGCAGTTCGTGGGGATGCAAATAGAAAGGAGAATGAAATGGACTGGCAAAACATCTATAGCATCATTGATGTGTTGCACCTTTTTGAGATTGATGTGGCAATTTCTTACAATCACCAGCTTGGATGGCATATTCTTGTAAACGACAAGGATTATTGGGATGCCATCCCCCTTGATGAGGTTGAGGCAAAAATGAGACGTTGTTTTGAGTCTGTTTTGACAGAAAAGTGGTTCCCGCTGGGGGTTTGAAGTAAGGATTTCTTTGGAGGCATAAAGATGGACGTTGAAATGAGTTCGTGTTGTTGTGCAGATTGCGGGATTTCTTTTGCTATCCCCGCCGCCCTGGTGAAAAGTCTAAGGGAGTGTCACAATACTTTTTACTGCCCGAACGGGCACCGCAACTATTACCCCGCCAAGACGATGGCGGAGGATCTGGAAGAAAGACTTCTTCTTGCCCAAGAAGAGATAGCAAAACTGAAAAAGCCAAAGAGGAAGCCGAGAAAAACCACCACCAAAAAGAAAGCCGCCGGAGGTTGACATGAACCCATTCGAGTTTGAACAGAAGTATTTGCAGAGCGCCCCGCTCGAAGTGTGGAAGGATTGGCGGGAGGTTGTCCGCTCATGGAACGCCGTCACTCTTGCCAAGCGAACCTTGGAGGTAAAGATACGGGCGCAGGCCCAGGCATTGACGGAGAAAGATAGGGCGTTCAAAAAGAGAAACGAGAAAATTGAGGGGCTGGAGGAGGAGCTGAAGTCCTGGCGTCGGGTTGGAATGATGCACGGATTTTCTTATGTTGGTCGCATCCCTGTCGAGGAAAGCAAATGAGTAGGCAGCAGTGTCCTAATTGTGAGCGGCTGCTCGTCCCCCCGGCGGGGCCGCCGAAATCACCCATCCTTTTGGTTGGGGAATTTCCTGGCTACTATGAGATTCAGCAGGGCATTCCATTTGTGGGGCCTGCGGGGGACATCCTCCGTCAGGAACTCGCCCGGGTTAGCATCTCCTACGATACCTGCCGGGTTGCGAACCTGTGGCAACATGCCAAGACCGAGAAGGATGAGAAGGAAGTCAACTGGCACTTGGGCCAGCTGGTCAAAGAGATGAAGGGGCGCCGCTTCGTGTTGCTGATGGGAAGCGATTGTGCCTTGGTCTTTGCCGGTGGAGGGGTCATGGAATACTCAGGGCTGGAGATCAAGTCCCCTCTCATCCCGCCGGGGGTCGAAGTCTGCATGATCTCCCCCAATCCCGCCCAACTGATTCATGGAACGGTAGGGGAGTTCAGATTGGCGCTTGAGAAATTCGCGAGAAGAGTTCTATGAGATACAAAATATATTTGGCCGGCCCCATTAGTGGTCAGGGATATGAGGGAGTGGTTGGAAGGTATAAGGAATTGATTGAGGGCTTGGATGACTACGATGTTCTCTGCCCCATGCAGGGCAAGCAATATCTACGGACCGAATTGGAGTTCAAAGCACATGGCTATAATCAGCATCCTGCCTCAACCAACCACGGCATTATTGAGCGGGATCATTGGATGGTCAGCCAGGCTGATGTTGTACTGGCCGATTTGACCCCGGCGGGGGGTCGAGTATCCATCGGCACAATGATGGAACTGGCATGGGCCTACCATCTTGGAAAGCACACTATCGTTGTAATGGAGGAAGGAAATATCCACCAACACGCTTTTGTTCTGGAGGCAGCAGATATGATATTTCCCGCTTTGGACGATGCCCTGTCCTACCTACATGACTTAGCAGGAGAATTGAAATGACAGAAGAACCAAAGAAGCCCTTTCTTTATTGCGACGGGTCAAGCGGAGACATAGAACTGGAAAGAGAGATTGCCGCCAAGCTGAGGGAGGTCTTTGAAACCTTCAAGAAGAAACAGGCCAGTTATGGTCCGGGCAATATCTCTGAATTTGGGGAGCGGGGGGTCATTATTCGCATGAACGATAAGATGAAAAGGCTAATACGTTTGGTTTGGGATGGAGAGCCAAACCCCCTCGCCGACGAGACGGTTGAGGATACCTACATCGACATCGCCGATTATGCCGTCATCGCCTTGATTGTACGAGACGGCAAGTGGCCGGGAGCAAAAGCATGAGCAACGATGAAATTACTACCTACCTCGACGGGGCGATTTACTTTACCGACGATGAGCTGGTTGTCCTTACGGAGGTAGATGATGCCATTGAAGCCTCCGTTGCCCGGGGCGACCCCTCCGCCGTCTTCAGCCTTGGGCGCCGGCTGGCTCGGGGGCATCGCATCCAGGGCATCGCCCTCGCTCGCCTGCTTACCAAACTGGAAGACCGCTGGGCTTTGTTCAGCAATGAGGACTTCGAGGAGTCAGCCTATGCAGAGATTGGCATCGCCCCGGCGACAACGAGAAAGTACACTCAGAACTACCGGAATGTCATCTATCGCCTAGAGGCGATGGTAAATGAGGGGAGAATAAATGCTGAGGTCGTCCGTCGCATAATGGGGATGCCGATTGGAACCCTGCTTCTGCTGACCGCCGGGGCGAAAGAGGGCCAGTTCGATGACAAGTGGGAGGAAATTGCCGACACGACGACGCAGGCCGAGGTCAGAGAAATCGTGCAGAAGGCCAGGGGGATGCAAACCTCCGCCAACGCCGCCCTCAAGATTTACATATCCATCAAGGGTCCGGGGAGGGGGACGCTCTCCCGGCGGCGGGGGGATGGAGCCTACAAGAACATCGGCCATCTCAATTTGGATTTGGAAGATGCAGATTCCCAGCAAGCCATTGCCCGTATAATGGGTGTGGGAGTAATTGAGAGATGAAGACCATTACATCCTTCAAAATAACAATCTATGTCGATGGAGATGAGGAGGCAATGGATGTGGGCAAGAGAATAAAACGCTTTCTGAAAAGATTGGAAAAGGAAACTTCCGTTGGGGCTGACTTGGAATGGCACAGACAACCACGGTACCGTGATGTGCTGGCCCCATTTACTTCAATAGATGAAAAATGACCATCAAATAGGAGTAATCGAGCGATGAGAAAATTCGTGGTTAGCGTATCTTTTGAATGTGAAGTAGAAATTGATGATGTAATGGAACCGGATGAAGACTACAAAAAATACTTTGCCGACGTGGATATGGCCGGTTTGGTAGGAAATATCGTGTGGCAGATTCATGGAGGACACGAGAGATCATTTGTTGAGGGGGTTGGTCCAGTATTGGGATGGGATGATGAGAGAGTAAAGGATGGCCCGTGGCTGACAGTAGAGGGGACGAACAGCAAGGGCGAGCCAACCGGCGGGGTATGCCATATTGAAGATAGTCCAGATTGGGATATTGACACTCGGGAAGTATTATGACCATCAAGATTGAAGGCGACGCCCCGGAGGTAGTCCGTATCAAAACCGGGCTGTGGTCATTCGATCGGGCGGTTGGGAACCCCCGCACGGGGGAGGTTGGCCTCCCCGCCCGCTCTCTGGTCGAACTCTTCGGCCACGTCCATTGCGGCAAATCTACTCTTGCCTACTACCTGTCTGGCTGTGGCAACCCAAAGGGGACCGTTGTCCTGGCCGACGTAGAGGGGGTTGACCGGGAGTTCCTCATCTCCGCCGCCGGGCAGAGCGGGTTTGGAGGGACGATCCGTATTGTGCCTGAAATGGAAAAGAAGAAGCCCCGCCCGCAGGAAGAGATGCTTATGGAGTTGGCCGATTCTCTTTGGGAAGAAAGCGTTACTTCGGGCATCTTCGATAGCGTGTCCTCCTTTGCCCCCCGAGCCGAGAAGGAGGGGGAGATTGGGGAGAGGTTCGTTGGCAACCGGGCCTTTGCCATCGCCCAGTTTTCCCGCCGGGCTACCCAGGCGTTACGAGAGAGCGAAATTCCCAAGAACGTTTATGTCATCAACCACCAGTACCAGATCATCGGGGGGATGGGCTACGTTACCGCCGGCGGAAAGGTATTGGAAGCGTTGAAGGGGGTAAGTATACGCATCTGGAGGTCAGCCAGCCCAGGGGATAAAATCAACCACGAACTCGACCACTTCGTTGCGATGGGGAAGATAAACAAACTGCGTTTTGGAGGCAAGGGCAGGGAGTTTCGTGTCTGCCTCCTCGCCGGGCAGGGGGTACATCGAGGATTGACAGCTATGTTCGATTGCGTTGAGGCTGGAAGAGCCGAACGAACAAAGCAGGGATACATCAAGATTGGGGACAAGTCAGTAGGGCGGATTGGGGAACTCATCGCCGCCGCCGAGGGGGACAAAGACAAAACTTTCGAGCCATTCATAGAAGCACTGGAGGCCACATGAGAAAAATCTTTGATGACAGATGGCATTTTCAGGTAGAAAGTAAGATTGAGAAAAGGGATGTTTGGATTGGTCTATATTGGAACAAGTCCTTTTCTGGTCTTATGCACCACACAATGTATGATATTTACCTGTGTTTGCTCCCCTGTGTTCCCATCCACTTTAGACTCACCTCTCCGTACCGTTCTGGAAAATCGACATGACGTTCTACATCTCCCCCTCCGGGCTGAGTTCGTTCTATACTTGCCCCGCCAGCTACCAATACAGAATGAATTGGGAGCGCAAGGAACTTCCCCCCGCCATCCGGGATGGCATCGCCGCCCACCAGATGCTCTCGGATGAGGTTCCCGAACGGATGACATCCAGGGCCCGTTCCTTCTTTGAGGCCCTGTCATCTATGCGCCGGGAGGGGGGATATGAAATCCTTGCCAGCGAGGTTCGACAAGAGATCCCGCTAGGAGACGACATTATTCTCGTGCGGGTCATCGATGCCATCGCCAAACTAAACGGGGTTCCCATCCTGGTTGATTACAAGACGGCTACCTGGCCTTGGAAAGCGATAGACGGAACCGGCCTGTATCCCAAGGCGATGGGCTTCCAGGCGGTCGCCTACCTCATCCCCCCGCCCGACCCGTCGCCCTTGAAGAGGTGGCCGGAGAAGATTGATTTTCTGGTTGCCCCGGAGAAAGGCGCCGAGGCGGTATATAGCTACGAATATTTTGAGGAGGACCAGGATAACCTGATGCAGGCAATCGAACTGGTCCGCTCGGCGGGGGTTTATCCAAGGAATAGAAGCTATGGATGCAACTACTGTAGCTTCATGGAAATGTGCTATGGCCTCCCGAGGTGGGAGGACCTCTATCTGCCAAAAGGAGAGTTGAAAGATGACTAGTAAAGGATTAGAAAAAGAACGCAAGGATTTGATTGACGTGCAGGCAACCGCCCTCCACGCTGCCGAGGAAGCCCGCCGCAACCACACCCGGGACCTCATCGAGGTCATGGATGCGGAGGAGGATCTCAACCAGATTACTTTTGATCTGACGATGGAGATTATCAAGGAAATTCTGCCGGAAGAATTGGTTGACCCCCGCACCGGGAAGCAAAACGCAGGCTGGGCGGACGCTGTTACCAAGTCCAAGGTCCAGACCAATCCCAAATACGTGGTTGCGGTAGAGCGGGCGAAGGCGGCCCGGGCGTCAAAGGCCAAGAGTGAGACAGAGATGTACATCGCTGCGGAGACCCTCGGAGCCATCAACCACCAGATGAGGGTGCTGGCTTCGGCAATGAACTTGGAGGCGGGAGGTGGGTAAGGAACTGTCGTTAGCATTACAGATGAAACTTGCATCTGTGATTGTACATGCAAAGGAGATGTTGTCGCCCGATGGAAGAAATGCCGATAGGTATGCACTTATGACATTCCTAGACGATCCAGAAATAGTGGCGTTTGCCAAAGAAATGATTTCTTCCGCTCTGGCTCCTCTTCCAAGAAAGGATCTCTGGTAAATGGGTAAATGCGATCTGGAATTGAATGACGCCCTTGCCCGGTTGGAATTTGAAAACGCCGGGCCAGATTGGAAGGGGGCGTGGGCCAGAGATGTTATCGACTACAAGCTGGGAGATTTTATGGGGATTGATCCCGGGCGAAATTTTGGGATGGCCGTATTCATAGATGGGATTATATCCGTAAGGTCATTCAAGATGGAAAAGGGAGACTCCCTTGCCTACGGTGTGAGTGCGTGGAAGTTTTCAACTGATCTAGCGAAACGCTATTCGCACGTAGAGAAGGTCATTATAGAGGGCGCCTCCTACAAGGACCAATATGGACAGGTCGGCCTCGCCGAGATCCGCTTCGGATTCTATCTCCCCTTCCGGCTGGCGGGGGTCGATGTCGAAATCGTCCCCCCGGCGACCATACGCAAGGCGGTGTTCGGGCATGGCAATTGTAAGGCATCTGAAATCTGGCCGATGCTCAACCATAATGCTGCCGATGCCTTGGGTGCGGCCCTCTTTGCGGCGGGGTATAGATGTGAGAAGAAAGATAAGGATTAGCCCCGGCTGGGTTTTCCTGGCGGCGAAGCTGTCCTTGCTGTTCGTGTTGTGGGAGTGTGTTAGGAAATAGGTCTCCAAAGCGTTCCCCACCCACCGCTGAGGAGGATGGCTTTTTCTATCCTTTCAACCCGTCCGTCCTCCTCCATCTTTTTTAGCATCTCCTCCGCCGTCCACCGAGTTACTCCCATTCGTTCTTTGATGATGGAAACGGTCAAATCTCCCTCCCGTTGTTGGGCGGGGCGGTACTCTTCCAGCATTTCCAAAACTTCGGGGGGCAACTCTACTTTCATGGAAGTACCTCCGCAGTCCTTACGTCAGATTCCTTCACGAACCAGTGGACATCAACTACCTTGCCCCCAATAATCTCTATGGCGACCATCCCATTGCGTACCTTACTTTGTGAGCTGGTTGCCCTCCGAGCATAGTCCGTCATCATCTGGAGGCTGGGTACGATGAAGCCGTTTGTGGTGTACATCTCTCCGTCTATCCACTCGTGCAGAGATTCCCATACTAGGTCATGGAAGTGATGTCGGAGGATCAGGTCGGGGATGGGGCTGTTCGATTTGAGAGCATCGAAGATGATGGAGCGCATGTAGTAGCGAAGCTGGTTTCCTGTTGTCCATTCCCGGATACCCGAGGAAGGTCCATGGTGGGCATAGTCGATGATGGCGTCTCCAAGGTTTAGAAGTCCGTGGGGAACTATGGAGATGCTCTTGTTGTACTTTTCTCGAAGGAGTCGAACTATCGTTATGTCCCCCGCCCGGTGTGCCTCTGTTGGGTCGAGAAGGCGCAGACCCTTTACCTGCCTGTGTGCAATCCAGGGCTCCAGGATGGCGGTGCCGATGGCGATTTGATTGTCCAGTCCGGTGATGAAATTGTATTTGGTCCCATCATTCAGGTCCCCTCCATGGATAACAAAGATGTCATCCTTTCCGGCCAGCTTGAAGATCTCCTCCCTTCCCCATGTGTAGACTTCATCCCAGAGATACTGCTGGGTTGGGTTGGGGAGTGGGTTATAGTATTCGAGGAAGGTCTTCTCTCTGGTTTGAACCGAGCGGGATAGGGTTACACCCGGCGGGAGGAGGCCATAGTCATTGCCTCCCTGAGTATCTGTAAAGTCTACAAGTATGCGTCTTTTCATGCCCTTTCCTTTACGTGCCATCGCCCCCGTTGGCGGTCCCAGCCGGGGGCGATGGCATATCTTGGAGGAGAAGAGAGGGACTGTCTAAAGGCCCCTGTACTCACCATACGAAAGGTAGGCGCCGGTCTTCTTCTGTATCGCCCGGCCTGCCGCCGTCACGATGGGGCTGGCAATCAGGGCTAATACACCTGCGAGGATGTTAGCGATGTTGGTCAAAACCCCAGCAGCCCCTTGGGCATCGAAGTCTGGAACGAGCAGCCCGCCGAGGCCGAAGGCGGCAAAGAACACCAGGTTGGCCCCAAATGCCCATTGTTTCGATGTTCCGTCTTCGACGACCCCAACCCGCTTCAGCAAATCAATGAGGGCCGGGGTTACAACATCAGCGATGCCGAGGGCGAGAAAGGCTCCAGCAAATGTAGCAATGTCTGAAAACATGGGTTACTCCTTATTTCAAAAAGTAGTCCAGAACTTCTTTGATAGCAATTCCCCCGCCGAAAGTTATGACCCCCCACGCTGCGGTCAACACCTTCATTACATAGGCCCTCTCCTTCTCCAGAGACGATAGCCGTTTCTCGTGGTCGCTCTGGCGGCGGTAGATGTTCACCAGGGCCGCCCATGTCAGGCGGCGGTCTACCTTTTCTGGCAGTTCACCACTCTCCAGCATGTTCTTTACCTCTTCGAGGAAGCCTTGGCCCCCGTTCGTTGTCATGTTCGTCTCTCCAGGAATGGATTGTGGTCATAGCGCCCCTGCATTTCGTGAATCTTCCGGCGAGCCCGGTAGCCCAGGTCGGTGCGGAGTTGCCGCCCAGTCAGGTTCCACAGGTATTCAAGGGAATTGGTAATGCAGTTGGCATCGGTGCCGGTCTTGTTATCAACCAGCCCGGGGACCTTCAATGTTTCCGCCCACTGCCAAATGTCTACCCGGCTGACCCCTGGCAGATCATAACCAAGGCGCTGGACTTCGCTTTCGATGTCATCGGGGGGGACGTAGTCGGGAGGAATTTCCTTGTCTCGTTTGAAGGGGTAGCCTGCCAGCCATACTGGACGGGAGTTGAGGAAACGCAAATCCTCGGCGGTACATCCCAATCGTCCAACCATGAACCAGCGGGCCGTATACGCCCCCACACGGGTCCGGAACAGTTCGTCAGCGATGGCTAGGCATTTCTGTAGGCCATATAGATAATCCTTCTTGGAATAGCCAAGGTTTTCTTCTGCGTCGATCCAGGGGATGCCATCGGTTTCTAAGTAACCGTTTCTTTGCAGGGTGTCGTAGAGAAATTGGGCGCACTCCTGGGGGGTGTGGGTCGGGTAGTACCACCCATAGGCCGCCCGGTGATAGCCCCAGCGCCGGGCGTTCTTCCAGTGCATAGAAAATTCTTTGTCCTCGAAGAGTTTCCCCCAGCCGGCGGTCGCCCGCAGGATAATCAGGTCAACCCGGGGGAGGATGCGCCAGTTTACCGGGGTCTTCGTTCCATCGGCCTCCCAGAAATCGGAGCCGTCATAGGCAGTTCCGTAGCTCATTCTGTTTCCTTCCCTTTGGGTTTCTTTTTCTCTTCAGCCTCTATCTTTTTCAACTCTTCATTGGCCTTGTTCAGTAGTTCTCCTACCAACAGAAGAGTTTCTTCCTTGCCGTAAATTGCCCCCCGCTGGGGGACGATGATGTTGGCCCCCGACACCAGCAATAGTTTGAAGAGTTCGAGTTCAGCTTTGGTCTTGAGTTGTAGCATGTATTCTCCTTGGGAGGGGCTTCAACCCCCGCCCCTCCCACTAGCGGAGCCGTTGGCGCCCATACGGGGGCACGGTTCTATTATATCAAATACTGCCGTAGCTGTCCTTTGACTGCGATGACTTCCGCAGGGGCCAATGTTGAAATGTTCTCGATGGGCGGGCCGTAATACAGCTTGCTGCGGTTGGTTTTGGGAACAGCCAGATATTCCAGACCCGCCGGAGCGATGGTTTCCGTCCATGGATCTGTCGCTAAACTGCCCAGGTAGATGGCGTTGATGATGTCCTGGTTTCTGACATTGGGATAGGTCTGAACGGCGGGGGTGTTGGGATAGACCAGCGGCAGGCCGGGAGATTGCAGCTTCCAGCTTGTGTAGAAAGTCCCACTGTTGCCTTGCAGGGCGATCCATTCATCTGTCCCAATGCGCCCCCATACCATCGCCCCCCGTATGGCATACTCCTCAACATAGATGTTCGTCCCCGCTCGCAGGACATCCACGATATTGTAGGTTCCATGCAGATGCGGATAGGAACGGATGTTGAGGTCGAAGCGGGGGTTCACGAGAACCGGCAGGTCAGGAAAGACTTCGACCCTGTCCTTCTTCAAGTACCACTCTGGCGATTTGCCAACCATGAGGCTGAAGGCGTATTTGTTGTCCCCGCACAGGACGCTCCGCCCGCTGGGGGTCACAGCCGTCATCAACGAGGCCAGCCAGGGGGTGTTGTAGAAGTTGACATCTCGCCAGTCAGGAGGGGAATCCAGCGATGACATCTTTTCCAATTGCCAGGTTCCGTTCCCCTCTCCGACGATCTTGACTGTGTTGTGGGCAAAGGAGAGGCTGTCTGGATTGTTGTTGCGGTTCCTCCATCCGAAGGGAGGCTTGTCGATGGCGTCCCCGGCGGCGGGGTCGTTGACCTGATCGACGAATCTCTCCCACTCCTCACTCAGGGGGGTGTCATCTTTTGGCTCCCCGACCGGCCTGGTTCCGATGGGGACCGGCGCCGGATAGGTCCCGACCGGGACAATCGGGCGGGGGGCATAGTTGTACATTGCCAGCAAAACATCCGGGTAAAGCCTTCCGTGGGTTGGATAGTTCATGGTTTCTCCTTTGGCAACTGGAAGCGATACTAAGTCTTACTTCCAGTTCACGTTTGCCCCTTGACAAATAGAGCGGGGGGCGATACAATTATAGCAGAAAGGAACTCTGACATGAAGAAAGTCTTACTTCTCCTCGCAGTTTTGTCCCTGTTTTCCATCGCCGCCTTCTGGGGCTACTTTTACATGGAACCCGGAGATAGTATCAAGAGTCCTTGCAACTCCCCCTCCGTCGTTTATGACCATGACGGTTGGTGGAGGGTTGCTTGTAACAACGATTTTGCCTACGTTCATTGTGTCACCGAATTGTACCTCGATGAACAGGGCGAACCCCCGATGTTGAAATTGATGCTGACCTGCTCTGCCCGCTAGACCTCATGGTATTCAGTTACTTCCGCATAATCAATATAAATCGTCCCGTCGAATTTTCCGGCTGTGCCACCAAGACGACGGACAGCCATGCGGAAGTTGGCATTGCTGAAGTCCGTGTCTGCCCAGACACGTCCCCACAAATCTGATGGCCCTCCCAGAACAAAGTATTGGGGGTTCCCATTGGCAACGAATGTTTTTACTGACGTGTAAGATGAGCCGCCATCCCAAGACAGCTTGACTTCAACCGCCAAAAATTCTGCGCTCTGTACCGCATAAAAGCGTGCCTTGATTCCCACAGGCGTTGCTCCTCCAGGAACCCCGAAGTCAAAGTCTTTTAGAACCTGCCAGCCGCTTGCACTGTCCGTTGCCCCATAACTTGCATAGCTGTTGTTGACCGAATTTAGTTGGGCCGCTGTCCAACTTGTCCATGTTGGACTACTTGTCTCGACCGCCGTAGCCACCTTCGGTCCAGTATTTCCAGGAGTTCCTCCACCCCCGCCGCCTCCCCCTCCTCCGGTAGAATCTATCCACCCCACAGCCACGGCCTTGGCTTCCAATTCGTCAACCCGCACTTGAAGATTTTTGACTACCTTTGCAAACGTCCTGGCTTTGTCTTGTGATGTAAATGCCCACAGCCCTCCCGCCGTTCCAAATGCCACCGTATAGTCTGGGGTCCCCGGCTCGGAATGGGCAATCTGGGTCAGAGCAGCAGTCAAAGCAGATGGTTGGTCAACCGGGTCTACTCCCCACAAACTCAAAAGCTGGGTCGCCGATGTTCCTATTTTTGTCCCTATGGAGGTTCCGAAGTCAATGTTGTATCCCTCATCAATCTGAAGTCCTCCATAGAAGATTAATTTCTGATCAGCAGATGCAAGACCTCTCAGGTCAATGGTCGCTGGTTCATCTGTGTACAAATTGAAAGTGGCTTCCAGGCCAGCATCAAGATTTGTAGCCACAAACCGGACATGGGCTTCCTCCGTCGATCCGGCAGGGACAAGGGCAAAGAAGTCCATTCGATGATAGCCACCAATTTGAAGTCCGGTAATGTAACCAACATCCTCATCGTCATCGCTTTCGTGAAAGATAATATAATTCGTTCCGTTGGCCTCGAAGGTTGCACCGGAGACATCCAAATAAACTGCTCCTGCCCCAGCATATACTTTCCCGTCATCAAGACTGAGTCCAACCTGAAGCACATCGTTGGAAACCCCCGCCAAGAAGTAAGTTGTGCTTCCATAAGTAAATCCCGGCCATCCAAACCGCCCGCCGGTAAATCCTTTGCCCGGGTCAACGCGGTTCCCCACCCGGAACTCGCCCGCCTGCACCATCCCCAAGCTTTCCGAGATGTCCGAGAGGCCATTGACGACAATGACCTGCGCCGCCGAGACGGTCTGGTTGTTCCAGACCTGTTCGAGGAAGAGCCGCAGTTCTTTTAGTTCGTCGGCAAGAGTTTTCAGGTCGCTAGGCATAACCAACCATCTCCTGCATGGCATACACGTCGGCAAACATCTGGGCAATCAAATCGTCCTCTGGCGAAATCTCCTCGGCGTCCTCCCGCTCGTGGGTTGCGGAGGCGGAAGACTGCCCCCCGGCGTAGCCAAAGATGCGGCGGAGCTTGCTGTCCAGCCGGGCGGCGTCGAAGATTTCTTCCAGTTCAAAATCAATGACCCGGTAGCCCATGGCCTCCAGGACGAGACGCTGCTCGGTGTCTTTTCTTTTACGAAGGTGCTGGTCGTGCGTCGGGCCTTGGACCTGGAAAACCAGCATTATAAAAGGGAACAGGAAGTCGGCCACAATCCCACCAAGGCTGAGTCTGCCACCATCCAAGGAGGAATTGTGCATCCCATACCCCTCGGCGATGTAGGTTCTTGTTGAGGTTGCAAGTCTATATATCTCCTGTCTTCCCGCTTCCTCGACACTAATGATGGAGTCTGCCTCTATCTTAGTGACCGCCCCCAGCTTGGTGGGATCAAGTTGCTTCATCTTTTCTGGGCGAATTGTCCCAAGAAATCTCAGTGCTTCTGATCTTCCCCCTCTTATTCTCAGATGAACTACTTTTCTCATCCCGTTGTCGTATGATCTTTCGTATTTATCTTTATAGTCATAAATACTGAAATCAAAACCAGCAATATCCACACTCCTTATAAAATGTTGGAGGATGGGTCCATGATTTTGTGCTGCTGTAAGAGAAATATAATAGCTTCTCTGGTCCTCTGGCAGGTTTCGATCTCGATGTTGGTGTGTCTGAATTACAGATCCCTCTCCGTCAAAGAACCCTGCCAAGTAGCCTGCATGTCTGGTATCTTGTGCTTCCCATGTTGGGAGCAGTTTTGGAATTTCTATCCCGGGGCGCAACTTCTTCGCTTGTACCCATGTTTGGGTAGCTCCCTTTACAAATTGTCCATGTACTCCTCCTCGGGGATCACCAAAGGCGAGCCAAGGATGCTCTGGGGTACAAATGATTTCTGCCCCACTTTTTAGGGTTATTTTGAAGGTGCGCTCAATGTCGGGTTCATTGCTAATCACTATTGCCCGCTCGTATTTTCTACCGTCCGGTCCACGGGGGCCTCCATCCTCCGAGAAAGCTATAAGCCCGTCTCCCTTTTTTAGCTGTGATATAGGAATCCATCTCAGGCCATCTGTCAGTACACGGTGGTGTCCAGCTAGGCATTGAAATGAAAAGTCAACCTCCGGCTTCAAACGAAACGGAAACAACAATGACCTCCACAATATCCTTTCTGGCAGGGTTCCTTTGATTACGCTCTCAGAAACCGCCCGGGCCTCCAACGGGTCCATGCCAACCTGGGTCTTCCTGAGCCCCCGCCGGTGCAGAACGAAATGATCGGCGGCGGGGCGGGCCTCCTCCCTCTTGACCAAACTGGCCTGATGCAGTTGGAGCGGCCTGTCCTTGGGCTGAGGGATGCGTATGCGCTTCTCCCGAATGGGGAGGAAGCGGGTGCGGCGAAAGCGAGGGCGGCGCCTTCTCATTAGACCTCTACCAGGTTCAGCGTAATGACTTTCTCGATGCTTTCGAAGCCCTCTTCCTTCTGTAGGTGCTGCTCTGTTGCCCGGGTCTGATAGGAAGAAACGTAGACATTGTAGCTGACTCCATAGGGATCGACGTAAGCAACCGGCGAAACCGACTGCCGGGCGGTCCAGATGTCATCGTTGATTTCTTTGGACGTGCGGGTGTCGGGCCGGCCATCGAAGGTAATGTCCGGGGCGGAGAGGACGGTCATCGAAAAGCCACGAACCGTGACCGGGCGCATGATGAATTGCAGGGTCATGTCCTCCAAAATGGGGGATTGGGCGGCGGTGTCGGTTTCTATCTTTGCCCGGAAAATTACATAGTAGAAATTGACGGCGTTCCCCGGGGCATCAAGGGTCGTTATCCCATTGGCAGTAACCTCCCCCCAAGTAGTGTAGGCTCCCCCGTCCGCCGAATAGTCGATGGTTATCTTCCGGGTGGAAGTCAGGTTTCTGGCCTCTACGACCAGCGCCCGGGCCGATTTTTGTACCCACCTGAACCCGGCGTCGATGCGGGAGGTAAATAGATAGTGGTTGCCGGATGTCGGGAAGCCGGCGTAGGGCAGCTCGGATTGAGATTGGAAGGGGACGTAGAAGGTCGTGTTCGAGGCGGCCTTGTTGACGTGATACCAGAGGTAGTTGTTTACCGTGTCGAAGGCCATTCCTGTTACCGAGCCATCGCCATCTGTAATTACGTCGTAGAGTTTGTGCCACCCAACCCCGTCGAAACACAGGATGCTTTCTGTGTAGGTCGTCTCATTGGTGCGGGCGGTCAGGAAGAGGAATCTCCCAACAGTTACAAAGTTATCGAAGCGCCCGTAGGTCGTAAAGGGGAAGGTGTCGGTCAGCCACGGCGGGGTAATGTCGGCCTGCCTGACTCCGTTCCATTGGTACAGCACGTCCCGCACCGGATAGACAGCGAAGCCTCCCTCGTGGATGGCAACGCTGCGGAAGTTGGTCGAGGAAGATTCAGAAGAATAATCGAGGAAGCGCCGGGCGACGTTATCTTCTCCCAATAACCACATGCCATCGTGCCGGTTGAAATACAGCTTTCCGGCGTAAGAGAAAGCCGAGACGATAGGCACGTTCGCCCCGCCGACATAGATTTCGGTCGTGTCGTCGGTTGGGTCGCCATGGAGTTGGGAGAGGTCATCGTTGCTGTCATAGTACACGACCCTCGTTCCATCCTTGACGGCGTAGACGTAGCCATTGTGGATAATCAGGAGCTTGTAGTCGGTCGAATTGGAGTTGAGGCCGGCATCCGAGTGTACGTCGCCGGTCGTTATCTTCCTGATTCTCGCTCCGTTTGGGCAGTAGAAAAGGTAGTCCCCCGTTCCCAGGGCGAAGTTGACTGCGGCGGCGGAGTAAACCTGCGACCATGTTGCACTACTGTATTTCCACAGTCCATCGGCGCCCCAGGCATACAGGTCCCCGTCGAAGGTCGTAAATCCCTCCTTGATGGCATTGTTGGTGTGAGACTGTACCGGGGCAGTCCAAAGCATGACGATCCCGGGGTGGCGGGTGTCGATGGCGCCCGAGGTCCGCAGGTAGCCGGCCTCGTCTTCGTGCCACTGGAAACCAAACCCATGCCGCCAGTCGGTCATCAGCAATGGCTGATAGAGGCCAAGCTGGGAATGAATGATCGACCCGCCGGGGGTTGCTGCTCGGGGGGCGAAGTCGATCAGGTCTACCTCTCGATAGCCATCTAGGAGGATCCTGTAATACTGACCATTCAGCCGGATGTGGCCCTGTTCGCCGGTCGCCATTTATCCCCATCCCAACGGGTTGTGGTCTTCGGAATATCCTGCCCTCGGCGCCCCAAGGTCGCTCTCCATCCACAAGGTCTCGGCGGGTTGAGCGAAGGCGTTCTTCATGGCATAGGCAATCGCCATGGCCTCGTAGTCGGTAGCCTGCTGGCGAAGGTGCTGCCGGTCGGCTCTATTGGAGTTGGAAAGCTGCATGTAAATAATGGAGAGCGCCTTCAGCACGACGTACTCTGTTGGCACGATGGTCGTCCCCGCCTCGGTCGTGAGTGCCTGGGGCTGGGCCAAGTATTGTATTCGTATTCTGTGCCCCCACTCCGAGACGTAGCGATTGGGGAAATGGATTTCATCCGGCCACTCCCGCCGGTCTACCCGCAGGGCGGGCAGGTCGTACCAGTCTGCCGTCTGTTCGGTTGGGTCCCACAGTGCATACTTGGAAGTCGTGTCGGGATTGGTCGTCCATACGGCGTGGGTAATGGCTGCTCCCGAGACAGAGGTTACCGCTCGCTGCTGGCCCTTTCCGGTCCCATCATAAATGGAGAGAAGCCAACTGCTGTCTACGTCCCCGGTGTCCGAACTGTCGATGGTCGTTATCGTCCCGGTCGTCGAGACAACTACCCCCCGCTTTACACTCTGGGCCTGCTCCAACCACACCTGCTTGATCTTCCACACTGTTGGGGAGATGGATGATAGGCTGTACTCCAAGGTGTCTTCCTGGAGAATGAGATCCTCACTCAGGCGGACTTGGAAGAAATAGGGGATGCTCTCTGTGATGGCTTTGTTGATGGCATCGTGGAGCATATGGGGGGAAAGATTATAGTCGAGGAGCTGGTAGCGGTCCCCCGCCGCCGGGTTGGAAGAAAGAGAACGGTTCAAAGTCAGACTGCCCCCCGCCACGAAGTCATCGACTTTCCGCACGTCCAGGGCTGGAGAGCCAGTCATGGCGAAGTACCAGCTTCCGTTCCAGTAATCCGCATCCTCGGCCAAGGCAGAGTCGGTTGGCGTCCCCGCAACCGGAGAGCCGGTCAGGGTCGAATACTCATCGAACCGCTGGAAAAACCTCATGTTGAGGCGGCGGCAGATGTCTTTGCGGAGGGCGGAACGGGTTGCGGTAGGTTCAGACATTTTTCCCAATCCTGAGTAGTGGGCCTATGATTTTCTTCCAGGTAAATTCAGCCGAAAGATAGAACGGTTTCTTGAAGACCTGGACAATCGGGCGGGGTTGATAGAGGATCGCCGCCCGCCGGATGCTCATCTTCGGCCTGTCCTTCAGCCACGTTCTCATGTAGGAGGAGACTTCTATGTTCATTCTCCCCCGAGGGATATTATACCCCGCCGCCCCGCTCTGTGCGAGAAAGTCTTCCAAAGGAGTTGGATCGTGCAGGTCAGGCATTTCGGCTCCATAATACGAAATAGTTTTGGTCATTCTCGATGCGTTGTAAGGTAAGGTCATCTACGAGGACATCCAGGACCAGCAGGTTCGGGTCAGGCGGCAACTTCATGGCATCTTGTCCGGTTACGTCCTGCCACCTCAGCAGGCGGTAATCCCGTTCGAGGCGGGGGGTGTTGATAAGTAAGCCTTTCTTTATTTCCTGCCGCCAGGGGGTCAGTATCTTTGCTTTTTTCATGTCGTCACCAAGAAGTCATTGTTGCGGTCATCGGCGTTGGCTCGTTGAAGCTGCATCCCATGAATGGTCTCAGTTTCATTCAACGCCGCCGAACCATAGGAAATTTGGTTGCCCCCGTCGAGGGTAGCAGTAATCGTTTGTGCATCTAATTCGGCCTCGATGTCGTAGTAGGTTCCTCCGGCCAGGGCAACAGCGGCAGAGGCTCGCTTGGTGTATGTCCCGACGTTCTTTTCCCAAATGCGAAATTCCTGGTCTTCTACGTTGTGGGAAACCAGCCAGTAGTTGTTATTGTCTGACCAGCGGGCAACGATGCCGGTGTCTGCCAGCGGGTCGGAGGAGGCCAACTCCGAATACGCCCGCCCCGCTCCGGCGTTGTAGAGCCAAGTGCGCTCGTCGGCGGTGAGAACGCGCTTGTAGAAAACAACCTCGTCAACCAAGCCGTCGAAGCAGCGGGTATTGGCTCCAAAAAATCTCCCTATTTCAAACGCGGTGCCGCCGTCATTGCTTCCCCCGACGTGCGCCGCGCTCATCGCCGTCCCATTGTTGACGTTGCAATACCACAGGTCACCCACAGAGTCGTACCACATTTCGACCCAGTAAAACGTAGCCAGGGCTAGCGCCAAATTCGTGTAAATCAAGTTTGTGCCGGTTGAACCATTTGCGCTGATGAAAGCCGCAACCCGGTTTACCCCGCCGGTCTCGCCGAAGGACAATGAGTATTCGCGCAACCCAGCCCCCCCATCTTTTGAGAATATTCCCCGAAAGGCTGTAGCCGCAGATTCGGGTTTTATCCATCCTCCCCAGTAGAAATCCTCGTCACCAATGCTCAGGTCGGCGTTGTCTATAATGCTCAACCTTTGCACGCTATCAAACTCAAAATCCGCCGCGTTTCCCACCTTCCCTGCCACGAAGGTGACGCCGTTGACATTGGTCAGGTCATTCGCCCCGTGGCTGTCGGTCAGGTCGTCTAGTTCCCAAAAGACTACGAGGTCGGTCAGTCCCGGATTGCCGGATTCATAGTTGTTTTTTGTAGAAAGGGCAATAGTTACGTCGGCTTGTCCAACCCCCACCGTCGCCACCGCCGCAGATTGTTGGGCGGCCAGGGCCGCTTCATTGTTATTGATCTTCCAGTTTCCAGCCCTCTCTGTCCACCCCCCACCCAACGTATCTACATCAGGAGTATGTGCGTCGAGAGAGACCTCATCCGTATCGGTAAACAGGTCTTGGAATAGAGTAACGGCGCCAACGAGACGCCGACGGGGAGATGAGGATGAGATAAATCTCCTCCGCCGGCGGCGGGATGAAATAAGCAATGACCAGGGGAGAGCCATGAGCCCTCCTACAGGGTATCGTATTCGAGTTCTGCGAACAGGTCTATCGTGCCGGAGCCGCTGACTTCCTCAACCCGCATGATAACGTCCCCCACGTCGGGCAGGGCCGAGCCGAAGGGGGTTGTTATGTAGGCGTCGTCTTGGTAATCGGTGTTGGCCTGGTCTCTGGAGTTGGTCCGAAACCACACCGGCGATCCCCCAGAAATTTCAAGGTTGAATCCGTCCGGCCAGGTTCTCTCGAAGGAGAGTACGTTCCCTCCGCTGGTTTCCATCTGGAAGCGGGCAAACCAGTCTACCGAGCCGTCAGTCGGGTCGTTCTCGGTAATGACGCCAAAGAGAATGTCGTAAACCCCCGAACTCTCGACCTCCGCCTGGATGTTCAGGGATTTCAGAAGAAAGGCAGTATTCAGCGCCGCCACGTGCGGCATGTTGGAGTCGTTGAGGGGGATAAGATAGGGTGTATCCGCAGCAATGCCGGAGAGATCCAGAATAGCATGAAAGGATTCCCCATAATCCAGTGGGGCGGCCCGGAGCCTGCGAAGGTGTTTTCGTTGAATTGTGCTGGTCATAATCTATCCTTAGCGGGAGGCAATTGGAAAGACCTCCTGAGAATTGGATCCGTAGCGGCTGTTGATTTCATGCCATTTGGCGGCGATGATGGTGTCTTCCTTGGCTTTGCCGGGGCTGGCATCCATCAGGGCGTTGCGTTCGGCCTGCTCTGCCTCGTTACGAAGATGCTGTTCGATTCGAGTAGCGATGCTTTGGGGGACGCTGACCATCTCGCCGGGGCGGAATCTGCCCCCATATTCCAAGTTACCAATACGCACTACGATGGGCCGCTGCACAAACTGAGTTGTGCCTCCCTGCCCCCGCACCTGTTCGGATTTGCCCGGCCACATCAAAGTAACTTTGGGTTCGTTCTTGATCTTCTCTGCGACCATGGCTTGATTGGCGGCGGCGAGCTTGGCGGCCTGTCCAACTTTGTTGGCGGTAAGGACCCGCAGCTTCTCTTTATCTTCTACCGGATTGGCCGCCCGGGTTCGTTCCATTTTCTCGTTTGCCATCTCCAGGAATTTCTTGCGGTCTTCTTCCCAGAGCCTTGCGTCCCGGTCCTGAGCATCCATGCGGGCTTTCAGTTTGGAGATTTCTTCCCCCATGATCTTATCGTTGTCTAAAAGGGAGTTGACCCCCCGCACGAGCTGTTGGAGCGCCAGGGCAACATTCAACGCCTCGGTATTGCTCATGGTCTCGAACTCGGGGGACAGCAAGGCGGCCACGGCGGGGTCTTCCCCCTTCCCGTCCAGCCGAACCTGGGAACTCAAAACTTCTTGCTCACGAACCAGATCCCGTTCAGACATGTTTTCTCCAGAAGAGGGAGGGCCTCCCCTTGCCCTCCCTCTGAGGTAGTTTACTGTCCAGGCAACAGCCTGCGGTCGTCGGCGAACGGGACGTAGCGCAGGTAGATGTCTGCGGTTCCCGCCGTCGGGGTTCCTGTCCCTACGATGTCGATGGTGTCGTCTGCGGTGTACACATGCCCGCCCGCCCCCGGCTGGCTGTCATCCTGTTTCGAGGATTTGAAGCCGACCGTGTTCGGACCAGCAATTGTGTTGTCCATGAAGCGATCAGTATCGCTGCCATCACCCAACGTAAAGGTCTGGGAGCCTCCCCACGCCCCCACGATGTCCAGGATGAGTTCCAGGATCAGCGTGTTCTGGGGGACGTTGAAAAGCTGGATCGTACCATTCCCAGTGAAACTGTCATGGGTAATCCTTGCGGCCTTCACGATGAGGTCATGGCTCAGGAGGGCGTCCGAGTCGTGTCCCTGGTGCTTGGGAGGAAACTTTAGCTCTACAGGATTAGTAAGAGGCATGGCTTCCTCCTAGCTGTCACTGAAGGAGTTTGTATGCTCCAGATCAACGACAAAGGCACTGTTGAGAACGTCGGTATCGACCGAGGCTTTCCAGCCGATAGTCGAACGTTGGTTCAGGGGGTCAGCAGCGCCGGCGGAACCGAGCTGCTTTACGATGATGTCCACCGGGGACACAGCCGTACCAGGAGTGCCGGTCATGGTCCGCCCTTCCGGGCCTGCCATATCGACTTCCTGCGGGGTTGTGTTGCCGATGCCCGTCACGCCGTAGGCTTCCCGTCCGATGAAGACTGCCGAGTAAACGTCGGTCGCACCGACGCCTCCATCGGCATACTCCCGGGCGTTGGACGACATATAGATGTCGCACATGAGCAGGGTGCCCATGAAGCCCGAGCGCAGCGGATTCGAGTCTCCCGCCGGGTCAGCTTTCTCGAAGAGGCTGACGAAGGTTGGGTCGGACATGAGGGTAACGTAGGTGTGAGGGTGCAGAAGCAACTTGTAGCGTCCGTCTGCGAACTCCCGGGCGTTGCCTGCCCACAGGGTGCCCAGAACAACCAGGATGTCATCGAAAGCGATGTTGTCCTGAGAAGCGTCCAGGGTCGTGCGGGCGGAGTTGCCAACGCCGGAGTACAGCTTGGTCGCCCCGTCGGTTAGAGTGTTGCGGACCAGAGTATCGACGGAAAGGCCGGCCTGTTCACCCAGGATGCCGGAAACTTCTAGCACCAAGGGGTCCATGGTCGTCATTTCCAGCTCATCCGACATGCCAATCCAGGCCCCATAGAAGAGCGGAGTAGCAGTTACGAGGGTCAGCGTGGGGGCCGACTGTTCGGTAGGGGTTTGGCCCTCCGTCAGCGCAGACGAAATTGCAGCTAGGCCACTGTAGCGCCGCCATTCCAAAGAACCGAACTGGGAGATGGAAGCCTTCTCGCCGAAGCGGCTGTGGATCAGGCGGGGAATCGCCCTCACCAGCAAACGCCGCTCGTAACGGGTTTTGATGGAGTCACTCAGAGCGGTCTGAGTAAGATTAGGAGAAGTAGGCATTTGATAGCCTCCCTATTTGTCTCCCCCGTCCTCCTCTAACTATTCGTCAAAGGGCTGGCCGGGGATAAGTTTGGGGTCAAGATACCCCTTCTCGACCATCTTGTAGATTTCCTCCTCAGAATCTTTGCCGGTCATTTCTCTGAGTTCTTTCCACGATGGTCCAGTCGAGGGCTGCCCCGAAATTCCAGACACCACAGGGGGAGGGGTTGCCGCCGGTTTCTTCAGCATTGCCTCTGCCGCAGGAGTTCCAACCTTTTCTATAAGAGCGGACCATCCCGCCCCAAAAAATTGGTTGAAGGGGGCATTGATGTCCAATTGGCTGACATCAACTCCTACCTTCTGAAACTCCTGCGCCCAGGCCAGCTTCGCTGTGTACTCGGCTTGCCTGGCGCGGTCCTGCGCCGTTTGGTTTTGGAGGTTTGCGTAGTTCCGCCTGAGTTCTTCATTCTCAAACTTGATACGCTCGACTTCATCCATGTCGGCGGTCAGGGCCGCTTTGAGTTGGGCATCCATATCGGCAATGCGCTGCTCATAAGCCTGAGCCCGCACATGCTCTCCCTGTTGTAGCGAGGAGCGCATCCGGTCCATGTCCTTTCGATACTTCTCGGCAACTTCTTGAGCTTGCTTGAGCTGCGCCTGAAGTTCTTCTGGAGTTTGAACCTTCGTTACTCCCCCATCTCCTTTTGGCTCGGTTGCGGGCGTCCCTTGTGGAACTCCGCCGGCGGCGGGCGTCTCTGGTAAAACCCCGGGCCCCGGCTCGGTGGAAACTGGTAGCTTTGTCATTTCCGCTCCTTATATGAGAACAGTCCGGCGGGGATCCGCCGCCTGTCCGTTGTTCCGTTACTCTATCATACTAAATGGATTGTGTCAATCCAGGTTCGTCGTGTAACAGTCGGTCAATATACTCACGCCACTCAGGATGTCTCCCCCGCAGCTTCAGAATCAGCTGCTTGAGGGAAATCGGGTAGGGCTGCCCCTGTTTGTGTGCATTGTCGATGACCTCTAGGGCCGTATCCCCCACGGCGGCCTTCAGGTCTGCGGGCCATCGGGGTAGTTCGGAGTATCCACCCCGCCCCAATCCCTTGGTCAGCAAATCGGTAATATCCCCGCCCCGGCGCCCAAGGGGTAAGAAAGCCTTACTTTCTACGTGTACGGGTTGGGTCCCCCCGAGCGAGCCAAGGTAGCGGCGGGCGGCTTTCCCGCTCCGGCTTGGCCCCTTGCGCCTGACTTTGGACTTCGTGTAAACCTTCTGGGCCTGCTGCTTGGTCGTCCCCCCGGCCTCGAAGTCGGGGTTGTAATATCTGGCCCAGAGCGGGTTGGCGGCGGAGTAAGTATCTTTGAAATCAAAGTAGGCTTGCAGCTTCTCCCAATCCTCGGTATTGCTCTTCTTCCACTCGTTCCGCTCGGAGGCATTCATCTCCCCATACACCAGCCCGAGCAGCCAATAGATATTCTCTCCGAATTTCTGGGTTATCTGCTCTTTGTATTTGCTGTTCAATTCCTCGGCAACCGCCCGCTCTCGCAGCTCGGCATCAGTCGGTTCCTTGATTTTGTTCAGTCGGCGCATCTCATTGACCGCCAGCATGAAACTCTCGTAGAAGGCTTGGGCATCTTCAGGGTCCCCATAGGCTTCCAGGTTTCCATCCGACATGAACCAGAAGTCGATTTGTGACCGCTCCCCTCCCGAGCGGATAAACAGGTCGATAAGTTCGTCGTAGGTCTCCGACCCCAGCGGCCCTGCCAGGTTCATCCCCGCCCAGATGTCATCCTCCATCTTGTCCCACTCCGACTTGGTTTCCTCGATGCGGGATTCTACTGTCTCGACATCCCTGCCATTGTAGGCCCGCCAGATGTCTGATTTGGTAAACTGCCCAGGCGGATAGTTCTGCTCGATCCAGCCCCAGAGCTGCTCGAAGGTCGGCGGGCTTTCCCACTGCTTGTAAAATTCCCTCTCGGCCAGTTCCCTTGCCGCCCCGGTCTTGCCCCGGATGGCATCCCAATACTGCGAGTAGTAGATGTCGTCCCAGGCGTTGTCGATAGCATCGAAGGGGCGGTCCTTGCTCAGTTGCCAGGCCGCATAGTTCTCTGCCGTTGTATTGGCGATCATGTCCTGCAAATTCTTTTCGGTAAATTTCTGGGTAAACCAGCCCTTTGCGCCGGCAACCCGCACGAAAGCCGCCCCCATGCTCTGTGCCATCGCCGGAAGCTCTGCTTGCCAGATGGCGACCCGCTGCTGCCAGTCACCATATTCTTCGCCCTCCTCGACCCTCCACTTCGGCTTGGTCGCCTTCACCATGTACCACCACATTTCCTGATAGTGTTCGACGACGAGTTCGCTCGGCTTCAGTCCTTCCACCCAGGGGCGGTTGGCGGCTTTGTACATATCGGTGTCTTCGAGTTCTAGGCGCCCCTCAAAATATCTCTCGTAGCAGCCGCCTTTCGCCCCTCCCGCCGCTCCAATGGGCAGTTTCCCAAGGCATCCATCCAATTGCTCCCCCAGCTGCCTCACCGAGTCGTAGTAGGCAGTTGTCATCGAGTCTTCCATGATGCGTTGAGCAATCAGGTCCCGGCGGTCTGGGCCATAGAGTTGCTCTCCCGTTGTCGGAGAAATTACCCACTGTGTTGCTTGATAGAGATTGTTGACGTATCCCTCGGGGGTGTTGTAGCGGTTTTCGATGTAGTAGGTATAGCGGTTGGAGGCATCATCGTCCATCCCGAACATGGCAGCGAGGAGCTGGTTCTCGACGGCATCCTTCATTTGGTTGATTTCGTTGCGAATTTGTATGAGTTCGGCATCGGCGTCCGTCCATACCCGCCCGTAAAATCCGGTAAAGAATCCTACGGTGCGGAGGTAATAATCCGACTTTTCTACCCGGTCCCTCGCTGCCAACCAGAGCTTGTTGTTCTCTCGGGCCTGCATGTCCCAACTTTTCAAGGAATTTTCAGCGGTGCAGGCTTGGCCCCCCAGCGCCCGGCAGTATTCCTGGGCAATTTCATATTTCTCTTCGTCGGTCAGTCCGGGGGCCGAAATCCGCTCGGTAAGTTCACGGAACAACTCCCGCTCAACAATCATGTCCTTCCATGCCACATCCGGCCACATCCAGTCGGCAACCGCAGTCCCAAAGGTAGACCCTCTCAGCCAATCGACAATGCGGCGCTGCCAGTTTGGGGGGACAAGTTGCGCCATAGGGAACACTGACCACTTCGGATTTTCGGCCTGATTCAAAACCCCCGTCCCATAAAGCAGGGCGGCAGTCCAGGGAGCAATCGACAGCCCCCGCTCCGAACCAAAATCATATAGCCACTTCACTGTCTTTCCCAACGGTCCCATTTGCTCTTCATCCTGGTCCTCATAGGGCTGGTACAGCCTCGGGAAAACAAAGCGCAGGGAGAACGGGGCGGAGAGATTTACCCAGATGTCTGTCCCCGGGATGCGTATTTTTCCTTTCAATGATGGAAGCGTCTCGCCCCGGGAGTTGATGGCCCCCTCCGACCAGGCAATCCGGTCTGTATATCGCAGGTACTTGGTATAGAAGGCGGCAATCTCTGGATGCAAAGCCATCGTTTCAATCCAGAAGGGAATGGAGTTCTTGTAGAATTTCCAAAAGGGGAAGAAGTTCCTCATCCCCTCGTCGAAGGCGCTGAAGTCGGTGTAGTCGATCATGGTGCGATTGGTAAACGGCGCCGCCCCCTCGAAGCTCATCGTCGGCATCAATTGGCTAACGCCTCCATTGCGGGCAACGTCGATGATTTCCTGCTTCCAAACCGCCCCGTCCCGCACGAGCCGTCGCAGGTCAGCTATCTCGTCGGCGGTGTACTTGGTGGCATCATAGAAGGCTCCACTCTCAAGCGCCTGCTTGGTTGCATTGCGGAAGATGTCGAGCCCCTGCTCGATTTTCCTGAAGTGGGTTCCAAGATATTCCTGGGCTAAAAGCCTTGTGGCGGCGCTTTCCGGCATCTCCCATACCGGGACCGGCGGGGGGACCATTCCCATCGCCTCGGGGTATAGGAAGGAAGCTGTAGCAGCCATCGTCTGCTCCGCCTGCGCCAGCCTCCATTCCAGGAACCTGACCATCTCCGAGTCCTTACCGAATTTCTTCGTCGCCCGGGGGATTTCTTTTCGCAGGTAGGAAGCAAAGTTTTCGTAGCTCCCCGCCGGCTCTCCATACAGAAAATCCAGTTCGTTATTTTTCGCCCACGCCTTCCAGAAGGCATCCATATCCTGCTTCGCCATCGTGGAGAGATTATCCAATTTTTGCTGGGAAGTCAAAGTAAGGATTTCTTCTCCCCCCTCAAGAATCTTTACGTTGTCCAAGTTCTTGATGATAAATTCCTGCTCATCCACAAAGCGGTGGAAGGCGGCATGGGAGTCATAAGAAACAAAGATGTTCTCGATGGGAACTTCAACCCTGACCAGTTTTGGATTGTTTAGTTGGTTTGCTGCCTTACCCATAAACTTCTCCGCCACTCTTTTGCTGGTGGTAAAAGAGTCCCAATCGCGTAGCGGACGCCCCTCTGCCACTGCTCGGTAGAGTTCTATAGTCTTCGGGTAGCCTGTGACACTATCCCCATACTTGTTCATCAACACCCACCACGTCTGCTGCTGTATCGTCTTCGCTTCTTTTGAATACCGCTCGGCCAATGCAGGAAGGTATCCTTTCCAGCTGTCGTCAAAATCAATCCATGACCACAACGCCACCGCCATAGGGTCGTCCAAGTTGTCGAATAGGGTCGCTACCTCGTCGAAAGTTGCATATCCTTTCTCAGAAATCCGACGAAGAATGTTTGGTAAAAGGTCATCGTCTCCCTTGAATATGAATCGAAGCTCTGGCTTGTTGATGCTGAGATCATCCCACTGTTTATTGAGTTCAACTTCCCAAGACAAAGGTTCGTAATCTCCAAATTTCTTCGTCAGCGCCTCAGAGGTTGGTAGCTTTCCGCCAAAGTAGGCCGCCTCCGGTGACATCCCGGCGGCGATTTCTTCGGCATACTTCTGTATATCTTCGACTCGCCGCACGAGGACAGCATTTTCCAGATCGTCAATCAGGGTGATGCCTACGTTCTTGTAGGGTTCGAGCAACCATCCCCGGGCTTTCCAACTCGTCTTGGTCACTTTCCCCCAGGGGGCCTCAATAGTAATCTTCCATCCCACCTTGGTTTGGGCCTGCTCGTAAGTAATTCCCATCTCAGCCAGATACTCTTTGACCGTCATTGGCTTGGGCAGGCTCTCGAAGTCCCCCGTCCGAGCGGCATCAAGAAGCGAATTGAAGATGGAGATCTCCTTGGTCTTGATGGAGTCTACGAAATCAAAATAGTTATCCCAGGCCAACCGCCATTCTTGAGAGCCGGACTTGTATTGTTCTGGATTCACATAACGATAAACCAAGTCTTGAACAAAGCGATAGTTCTCGTCGATGTTCTTGCTGTAATCCCCCAGGTATTGTTGGACGGCAAGAGCCCTCGGGAACTCCCACCCCTCCGGCACTTTGGGGGTCAACCCAAAAGCAAAGTCATCCAGAGTCTTGGATGCCTGGCTACGGAGTTCGACGTTTGCCCGCTGCTCAGGAGTCCTCCCATCCATGATGCCTTGGTTGATATATTCATCAACGGCCCCCTCGATATTTTCAGGAATGCCCCCTCGGGGCAGTTCGTCCAGTTGCCGGGCAATGTCGGCATCTGTCCTCGGCGGAGGAGGAATTACGCTCTCCGGGAAGGGTTCGTCCATGTTGACCTTCCCTGTGAAATCGTTGCTCAGTTCCCCCAGCCGCCCCCGGGAGTTGGCGATTTCCTCATACCGCTTGCGGAAACTGTCCAAGATGTCATCGAAAAGATTGTCGATGTCCTCCAAAGTAAGGCTTTCTTTGCGGGCGGCTTTGGCGCTCACCAGTTCCCGCATCTCTTTATTGATGGCCCCAAGGATCTGCTGCTGGTCCTGAGCGGTGTGTCCGATGGGGGTATCCAACAATTCTTCCGGGATGGTCAATGCCCAGCCGGGCTTCTGTCCGACGCCCCCCGCCCACGAATCCACAAGAGCCATGAACTTGTCCGGGTTGTTCCCACTTTCTATCCACATCTGCTTGTAAAGAGGCTGCAACTTCTCCGGCACTTGCGCCAGCATCCGGTCGAGAGCGATGGGGTCGAGGGTGTTGGTAATCTCGTAGGCTTTCTTGGCAAACAGGCGTATCCGCAGAGAAAACTCGATGCTGTCATTCAGTGCTGTCGTCACCTGTGTCCATTTGGTATAAGCAACCCCCGGCAGCCAATCCTGCCCGAACAGCTTCCCGATCCTCTGGATGGTTCCGGCAACCGGGGCGGTAAGCCAGTTGTAGACTTTGGGCCCCTCTCCCCGAGCGATCTGTTCCGCAATTTCCGACCATTTCTCGTCCCCTAATCCCAATCGGATACCTAGGAAGTTCGGGTCAATGCCGAAGCCATTATCAATAAGTCCGGCGGTCGTTGTCGCCAAATCATCAAGAAGGCTCCCACCCATAATAACGAAGCGGGCAGCCGAGTCAATATAGTTGAACATGACCCAGCCGGGGCGGGTCGTCAGCACCGCACTTACCCAGGCTCGAAAAATAAGGTCAGTAAGGTAGGTCGTTGCATTGATGGCCCCCCGAGTCCAAGGAACCTTCGCCCCCAATTCCCCAAGGATTTGTCCCTTCAGCAACTTGCTCCCCGTCCACGCTCGGTTTGCTTCCCAGTACGCCTCACGGAAGGACTGTCCAAACCCCCTCGCCAGCAACTTTGGGTCGGATACCTGGCTGGAAGCAATCTTCCTGGCTTGTTTCTTTATCTCGGGATCAAGCAGAGCGACAATATCTTCCAGCTTGGCTTTCTTCCCCGCCTTGGCCGCCGCCTCCGCCATTGCGTCAGCGAACACTTTGGCGGTGTTACCCATGCCCCTTAGCCCACGAGCGCGATAGGCATTTTCGTAGATGTCATCCATATAGGCTTTGACTAAGCCATCTGTTGCCGATGCCAACGTCGTCCGTATCCAATCTCCAAAACTGTCAACCCGAGGAATTTTGGACAGCGCAGGCATCTTGCCAGTCTTGACCAACACTGGGGCAGTTCGGTTGAGGCGGGGGGTAATCTCCCGCAGTCCATCGGTCATTTCTGCCTCGGCAATCTTTCCGGCGTTGAAATCATCGACCAAATCCCCCATGCGCCCAAGTCGGTCAATGAGGTCATCCGAGTTCTTGGCGCCCCCCGCCACGTCGTTGAAAAGAATGATAGCCGCCCGCTCGATTTTGTACCCAACCGACCGAGTTGCCGACTTCATTACCGACCGCATGATGCTGCCGACAATCGGGGTCTTCAGTCCAACTTCCTTGGCTACAATCCCCAATGCCTTGGCGGGGGTCACAAGAAGGAAATCAAAAACTTTAGCCGGGACAAAATTCAGCAAGTCGAATACCATCTCCCCCGCCAACTCCGTTCCCGCCGAAACAAAGCGATCTCGAATCTGCACAATCTCGTAGCGGGTAAGTGGCCGGCCACGCTGCAACTCCGCCCAGGCAACCGCCCGCAGGAATTTTTCCTGTTGATCCTCCCCCTCCAACTGCCACGTCCAGGCATTGTACGGATTCAACCAATCCCATCCATACAGCCTGTCCAATTCAATGGCCTGGCGGGTCAGATCAAGCGCCCGGTTGAATTGTTCAGCGTTCTCGGCGGCGGTATAAAGAATCCTCGCACTTTGGCGGAGTGCGGCTGCCTGTCCTTCCGCCCTTTTCTGGGCGGCTTTGAAGTCGATTATTAGTTGGTCCAGCTTCCCGGGGGAGGGCGGGATAAGGGCATTTTGGGCCTCAACAATGGCAGCTTTTTCTGGGGCCATCTTTGAAATCCACGCATCCTCGTAATCCTCGCCTTCAATAATGGCCTTGGTCGCCTCCCCGCTTATCATCCACCAGAAATCCAAATCCGCCTTTTGCTTGTCCGTGACAGCCCGCATTTTATCTGCGGCTTCTTCCCCGCCCAGCTTCTCTACACCAAATGCAATTGAATTGAGGAAAAACTTCCCCGCCGCCCACTGCGTTGCGTTGAGAAGCACACCTCCGGTAGCAAATGCCAGCCTGACAATTGGGGCTGTTGTTAGGGACAGCCCCTCTGCTTCGATAAAGATCTCCGCCCCCCAGCGCAGTCCCCAAATCGCTTTTTCCCAAAAGGTCTTCGGCGCCTCTTCCAATCCCCCAAAAGGCGTTGCCGCCTCCAATCCTTCAAAGGTTGTTTCTCCCCCCTCTTTGGGGATGTAATAAACATCCCCGGTTATGGCCCCTGGGATGCCGGTCGCCTCCCAAGCCATTGTCAACGCCCCGGCAAAATTGACCCCTCGCTTTTCTAATTCCTCGTTGGCTTTTCCAAGCGACATAATTCCAGGCACAGCCAACCACCCTATCGCTGTTGCGACGCTCTTAGCCGCCGGAACGATTGTCTCCTGCCAGAAGTCCACAATTGGAGTCGCCCACTCTGGGGTCAGGATGCCCATTATGGGTGTACGATATTGCTCAGGATAAGCTTCTCCCTCTTCGTACCACGCCTCCTCCCCCGGTTTGGGGGGCCCTGCCATGGGAGGCGCCAGGCCCGGGATGCCTGATCTCACAAACTCATAGGCGGCTTGCTTGGCCTCAAGATTAGGTGTGAAGGGGCCAGAAAGCCCCTGCCACAAAGACACGGTGCTGCCTTCCTTGGTAGCTTCTGGGAACATCTTCTTGTAGGCTTCCTGGATCGTCTGCATCGAACCAATCATTCCCCACAAAAACGGGATGGGAGTTGGTTCGATGGTTACTTTCTTCTCCCTGGCGTCCCAATAGGCTGGATATTTGGTCTTCTCCTGAGTTAGCTGGCCGGTTTCTTTGTCCAAATAGACCCGCCCGCCGATCTTGAAATCTGGAACAGTAGATTGAGACTCGACCTTGGACTTGCGGGACTGCTCCAATGCGGCGGCGATGCGCTCTTTGTATTCGCTCGGGCTGGCTGTCTCCCCCGGCGGGGCGGTTGGGGGAGAAGTAGACCCGGGTCCGTAGAGGGCCTCATAGAAACCGGAGAAAACAGACTCTTCGGGCGGGGGAGTCGTAGGTTTTTCGTCCCTATCACCCCCCGCTACAGGCTGTCTTCCGGTATACGGAGAAACAGGCACAGGCACAGCCTATCCTTCCAAAGTCACGATCTCATCTTTCTCTGGATTCGGAGGGATTCCTTTGGTCTGGCCCTCAAGGGCCTTTTTTAGTCTCTGTATCTGATCCTCGGTAAATTCGTGGGCCGAAGTAACGCTTTCTTTCCTTTCTTTTGGGGCGGGGGTTTCTTTCTCAACTACAATGAGATACTGCCCGTTGAGAAAGTCCATCTCCACAAACCTCCACCCTTTCTTCCCCGCAGCCACAATGGAATCTTTTAGGTCCCCAAAACGCTTGGCGAATAGAACATCATACTCAGGCATCATTTACTCCTTATTGAAAAGATGGATTGGGGGTTCCGTAAATCGGTTCCCCGTTCGGTCCAATATAGGTTGGCATCAACGCCCCCTGCGAGAAGAAAGGCTGGGTTAGCATCCGGGCGAGTTCCTGGTAGACCGCCAGATCCCCCGAGGCGGCCTGCCCCAGGAGTGGGTCGAGAGCGGCCAGCATACTCTCGTATTGGAAGTTGGTCTGCCCCTCCCCCGTCAGCCCACCGAAGTCCTTCATTACGTCCATGAGCTGCTGTAAGAACTGCACCCCCGGGCCCGTCGTTCCTCCAGCGGCGCCGGCGGCCTGCTGGAAATTCGCCAAGGCGCCAAGCACTTGAGCAGCATAGTTGGCCGAGGTATAGTAATCTTGCATCTCCGTCGTCACTTCCGGGGGGACGGGGAAGTTCGTGTACTGCGGGTTGTATCCCGAGAATGGATCCGGGAAGTTAGTATAGAGATATTCTGAAATCGTCCGCTGGTCCTCGGGCGAGAGGAAAGGCAGCAGGCTGTTCATCAAAGCTGCATATTCCGTCTCCGGCGTCCACTGCCCGGGCAACATGGCGTTCCACCACTCTGGCGGGGTCACACTGGGCATCAGGTCATAAGCATCCGAAGTCCAGTCGGTAGCTCCATGGGCATTGCCTCCCCCTCCGGCTCCCCCGCCTCCGCCAAGGTCGAACTGGTCCCCATATTTGGCAATTACCCGCCCGGGGTTCTTGACCCCCATCTTTTCCAAAATGTCGTAAGGATCGTAACCTGCATCCAAAATGCCCTGGATGCCTCCCTGTTTATAGAGCTGATTGAGATCCTTGACCCATGCCCCCCGCCGGGCGGCATGTTTGGCAATCTGGGCCTTTCCCTCCGGGGTGTCCTCCCACTTAGGCTTTTCCTCTTGGGCGGGTGGGGGCTTATACTCCCCTCCAGACTCAGCCTGAGCATAATTCTGCCACTGTTGATACCATTCAGGGCTTCCGATTTCAGGAACGTTTACATTAGGGCTTGGCATTTTCCACCCTCCTCATTTCCATTTCCTTCACGTAGTCGATGGTCCCCTTCAGGCCCAATTCGGCCACCAAATTCCACAAATCTACTTCGTCAATTTTCAAGTAGTCAGACAGCATGGGGTCTATCACGTCCCCGCTTCCGGCCCGGGCAGAATCGAAGACCCCTCCAACTACTTTATCCAGTCTATCCATGGCGCCCTGCATCGGGTCGGTCATAACGTCCCCTGCATGGTCGGGGCTTCGGCAGACATGCCCGCCAATTGGCTCAGTAAGTCTCCCCCCGGCGGGGTAGCCGGGTTCTGCCCCTGTCCGGTCGGGGATTGAAGGCCAAGAGGCTGTTCGGCGCCGGGGGGTCCGGGGGGCCGCCCGGGGGTTCCCATGACGCCTCCACGCTGCAACTGCTCAAGGAGAATGTTGGCATCTTCATCCCCCGTCGAAGCCAGCCGGCGAAGATGTTTCATAATGTTGTATTGGACAAGCACCGGGTTGTGTTCCAACGCCTCTTGGAGGCGGCGGGTCTTTTCATCATCCGGGTTCTCGACATCGTAGTAGTCTTCCATCAAACGATGCTCAGAGAGAATACCCCGGGCTTGGGTCGCCATGGCGTGTTTCCTGACCTTCTCATTGGGAAACTCCGGCTTGATTTCTGCAATGACTCCGTAGAGATTAGCCTTTTCCCCAGAAATGTGTTCGGAGAAAAACTGCCCCTTCGTCCGCCCATACACTCGAACGAAGGCATCCGAAGCAAACTTTTCGGTCAAATCCAAAACCTTCTTCGCCCAGATCCTCCAGAGAAGCTGGAGGTGTTGCACCGGCTGGTTGAGCCGGATGCGGTTCTGATCCCCCATCTGAGAAAGGGCATAGCCGGTCATGCCCCCTTGCGTCCCGAACATTACATCCGAAAAACCGGATTGCTGGATGCGCCCACTCAAAAAGCCAAGTTGCTCATTCAGGTCAGGAGGATTACCCGGCCACTGCGGGTACACAATCGAATCCCCCGGGTGGAGGGTATGCGCTTTCCCAATGCCGGGGTCAAGCTGCAAATCCCTCCCCTCTTGTGCCGGGATATAGAACAAATCCAATTCAGAAAAGACATCAATCTGCCGTTGGCGGCGGTTGATGGTTCGGGAAAGAAGGTCTACCGAACTCTCCAAGGGCCGAATAATGCTTTGCCCCCACCCCTTTGCGTCGTCTCGATTTACCGGCTTGAAGAATTGGATGGAGTAGGGGATGGCATCGTAATCCCTCATGGGCCTGTACTCGAAGCCTTTTATGAACTCACCGTTGAAGAGTACAGCGTTGTAAACTACGATTTGATCTGGAGCGGTCTCCTGTTCGCCCCCCAAGAGGCGCTGGAAGAACGAACCCCCCTCCTCCGGCTCCTCGGCAATTTCCCAGAAATCCGTCAGCTCCCCCATCATCGCTCGCTTCCGGTGGTCCTCAATTCCCTTGTGCTGTTCGAGAGTAACTCCAAACTGATGCTCAACATCCCATACAGATTTCTTGACAACTCGGATGACAGTCTGCCAGCGATGCGGCCCCCCAGGAGAAGCATATATCTGCACAGGGTCAATAACTTCCAAGGTCAGCGGGGGCTCTATGAAACCCCCGACGGCTTCGACTCCCTGTGCGTTTTCTCTGGAAGGTTTCTGAAAGGTCGTCCGATAACGGGCATGTAACTTCGGATCCCACACCGAATACAAAACTGCCGCCCCGTCCCGCACGATGTTCAACGTGCTTTCATAGGCAATGTCGTATTCGTTGCGCTCGGAATTGATCTGGATGAGGGCAGAGAGATACTTCTCAATGTTGCTGGTTTCCTGCTCCTCCCGCAAATCTGGCTCCCACCCGTAAGCCCTGAAACCAATTGGGTTCGCCAGGAGGATGCCCACCGCCGTGTCTACAACATTGGCATAGGTCGGGTCTTCGTAACGGACCTCCCCCTTGCGCCTTTGACCATCATAATGCTTGAAGTCATAGAGCTTGCGATAGTGCTTGATGCCGCCATGCCAGCCCTCACTGTCCTTCCGGGCCGCCGAGATGCGGCCCAGCACGTAAGTTTTATCCCGATAACTATCAGCCATGTTCTAGTCCTGGAGCGGGAAGGGCAACCAGGATTGGTCGTCCTCCCGCCATGCAGAAGAGTCAGAGAAATTCGACGGTATGCGAATGGGCTTCACAACATCAACCCCGCCGGAATCAAGAGAGGCTTTGCAGGCCATCGCTGCGGCAATCGCGTAGTCGATTGGATGCTTCCGTTTCTGTTTGTCCTTGACAATACGAAATCCCCTCCCCGTCTCCTGTGCAACCGCCATCTGAATGTGGCGGCGGGCATCTTCCCCAGGGAAGGTCTTGTAGGCTCCCTTCTGGAGCAAATCATAAAACGCCTGGCTTGCAGCAATCATGTTGCCGGGGGATTGGACATACTGCTCCATCGGTATCCCCTCTTTGACCAAGCTGGACATCGTTTCGTGCATGTGGGTCGGATCGTACACGACCTTCTGCACGTTGAAGTCATTATACACGGATTTCACAAATTCTCCAACGGTATCCTGGAGGCTAAAAATCTCCCCCGTAGTCGGCTGCCAAATCTTGCGGAATATCTCGACGACGACTCCCTCGGCGGCATCGTAGCAAACCCCAACGACTGCCGTGCTGTCCTTCTTTACTGCGGCATCAATGCCAATGAACACCGGATACTGGCGATAAGGATGATCGTTCCAAAGAATTGCATCTTTCTCATACGCCTTCGCCGCCAAGTCCCACCACTCAATTGGGATGAAGATTTCGTGAGACGTTACCCACTGATTCTCATGGAAGCGCAGGTAAGCCGATGGGCGGTTGCGGGCCAGTTCGTCATCCAGATACTCCTGGGTTTGCCAGGGCATCCGGTTCTCATGGTCCCAAAAAGTAAACAGCTTCCCATTCTTCCAACAGGGCAGCCCCTCCAGTTCGGGGATGGGCTCCCCCTGCCCATCTTTGTGTTCGTCCTTTCCTACGCCCTGCAAGTACAAATCCCACAGCAATTTGGAATCGTTCTCATATCCGGCGTAGGTAGCGATGAATTGGAGACTGACCGGCACGGTCGGGATGGGGGTCAGTTCATCCCACATCTTGCGGTCGGCCTCTGTCTCCCGCCCCCACAACTCATCCCACACAACGAGAGCATGTCTGGACCCGGCGGCGGAGCGATAGTTCTGGGCGAGGATGCCGATGAGCGTCCCGTTCGGATATTTGATCCCCCACTGTGTTACCTTGGCATCTTCTTCCTCCCCCTCCTTGTTCAAATAGACCCGCCCCGAGTGGTCAATGTGATATTTCAAGTCCTTGCCGACCCGCCCCTCTCCCTGCTCCTGGGTGTTAGCACAAACGAAAATCTCGGAGGCCGGCGGGAGTTCCTCTGCACACCACTGAGCAACCGCCGCAGCCAGGGTAGATTTCCCAGATTTTTTCGTGGTGCTGAAGAGCAGAGTCGTATAGGGAAACTTCCCCTCGGCGTCGGGGGTCAGACAATACTCGAAGATGGCCCGCTGTTCAGGAAAGAGTTTCAACCACCCCGCCCCCACCCACTCTTTCTTTTCTATATCCCAGGTCTCGGAAACCCAGAAACCCGCGTTGTCGATCCAATCAACAAAGGGCCTCAAAATCTATTCTCCCCGCCCACCCAAAGAAAGGATTACTTTATTCGATGCATCTTCCCACCCAAAACGACCTCGGGCTTTTTTGTCTTATTGGGGTCGTTCAAGATTTCTACTGCCCGCTCCAGTGTTCTCAAATCGTCCTCATAAGTATCTGTACATTGAAGCGTAATGAACAAGCCACCAAACCAAAACCCCATATCAAGCGGGTCATCTCCCGCTTCGCTCCCTCCGTGAGATCCGATGCCTCTGGCAAAAATCACAATTCCTGCCCCCCGCACCCCTTCATTCTCATCGCAAGCCGGGCGGCAGACGCCAGGCTCTTATCGTCGCTCTTGGCTTTCTGTGCCAGCCAGCCGCAGGGGATTTTCCCACCCTTCAATACCCCCTCCTTCTTGGCAAGTTCCTCAAGCCGCCCCGGGCGTTTTACCGCCCCCTGTATCCACTTCCTCTTTTTCATCGCCATGGCTATTATCTTCCTCTCTATGGGGCGCATCATAAAGACCAAATTCGGATGGGGTTTCCACGGCAGACTTGAGCTTCTCCACTACCCGAAAAAAGACATCCAGCGGGTTTTCTCCCAACTCAACCGGCTCCCACTTTCCGCAAAAGTTTCCGTCCACTTTTATTTTCACCCCCACAGTTTCTTTGTGGGGGTTGGTCGGGGGATACCTCTTATGGATAACCTCAATAATGGGCGGGTCCACAAACCATCCCGAACTAATTTCCTGTTCCATTTAGATGCTCCTTTTCTTCATTGCCATGACTATCCTCCCCGGCCTCAAATTCTGGAATCTGATCCAATTCCCACTCTTGATGCACCGCGGGTTTGCTTACATCTGTCGTTGTTCTAACTACAACAGAGAGGAGAGGTATGCCATACCCCTCCGGCTGGTCCTTTAGTTGAGGATGAGTAAACGTAATCTCGACTGGAAAATGAGTTGTGTCTCTGTTTATTTTTATGTCCAAAAGTTCCGCCCCTTTTGGCATCCCCAATAATTCCCGAATCAAGTCTGTCGAAACCCAAAATTTAGCGGCCTTCATCTCAATGCCTCCTCTAAACTTACCCGAGGAAAAACGTCGCACCTGCTGAATGTGCTGGCGTTGACGACTTGCCTCCCCGCCGCCGTGTATGCTTCCAGGGCCATGCGGTAGGCTTCTTCGGACCTCCCCAGGTTCGGCGTCTCCCACGTGGACCCCACCGGAAAGTATTCGCTATGGAAGTGGTCGGTATCGGGTCCTTTGCTCTCAATCGGAGTGTTCGTAGGATGACCCTCCGCCCGGGGGTAGTGATGGTCCATCCCCACCATTATAACATCTGAAAATCCCATGTAGTAGGCAATCTGGAGGGCGACGAAGGAAACCGTGTGACCTTGGTAAATTGGCCGATCGATGTCTGTGCTGAAAAACCTCTCCTCCGGCGGCCCAAAAAGCAATCCGTAGACGTGGGGGTGCCAGAACTCATCAAGGCCATGGGGAATGAAAGTCGGAATCACATCCCATGCCCCGTCCCCCAAAAAATGATAGTCAACAATTTTTTCTCCCCATTGATGCAACACATTCAGATTGACAGCAACCTGATACGTCATTGGCAGCTTGTTCTTCATGTATCCACGGTTCAATCCGAAGACAATCTCCCCCCGCAGGAGATCCATGTCTACGTCGTTCAGGCTTGGCCCGTTGCAGGCAATGACACATCGCTGTCCTTTGTGCAAGTCCTTGAACCCCGCCGGCGTCCATTTCATGTAGTCAACCATCCCCCGCTCGAAGATGTCGTTTCTTTCTTTCAAGTCGAAATGTTCCGCCGAGGCCAACACCCTTCCGTGCCGGGTCGTCCGGCCAGCAAAGGGGCGCACGTTCAATTCCTCCCCCGGCCCGCCCTCCCACTTCTCCTCGTAATATCGGCGGTTTAGAGGGAAATAACGGCGGTGCATGTCCCCGGTCTCGGTTTTGATGGTTGTACTCTCGAAGTGAAAATACTGAGCCATAGGGACCTCGGCGAACTTGCACCCCGCCAGCCTCCCCCGCCGCACGTAGTCAACGTCCTCATAGTAGGCCGGGAAGAAGGCGGGGTCAACGTACCCAACCTTGTCGAAGTAAGACTTTCTTATCAGGGCAAAGTTGTGGAAGCCATTGATGTAAGTAATCTCTTTGACCTTCCCCCACAGCGAAGAATTTCTCTTCACATCTTCCCAATGTGCCAGATGTTCCTTGAAGTAATATGGTTCCCACCCAACCCCCCCAACATTCAGAACTCCATCGGGATTTATCATGCTCGATCTGTGGGGATACTTGTCTTTGAACCATACAGACTTCGTTTCTGTTCCAGAAAAATAATCGAAGTCCGGGTAAGCCGCCGCCACATAGAGCAACTCGTCAACTGCGTCAGGATAGGCAATGCAATCATTCCCCACGATCAGGAGTTTATCTGCCCCCGCCATCTTGAACACATACTGCATAATATCGTTTATGCCCCAGGGGAAGCCGAGGTTGGTTGGATGTCTCTTCAAAATAATAATTGAATCCCCCTCCTCGTTTTCTTCTGGGATGCCGTCTAAATAAGAAACCGTTTCTTCATCCCCCGGCTTCCCAACCACAACCACAAACTCGGCGGGGGGAGACGCTGTCTCCATCAACGACTGTATCGCCATCCTCGTGTAAGGCAGATTTCCAAACGTAACCATGCCGATGTAGAGTTTATCCATCGCCCAACTCCAACACATCTACCCCCTGCCCACATTCAGCCTCCCATTGAGATGCAATCTCTACTGCTCTTTTGGCGTCGGCCCCCGCCGTCAGGGCGCCGATGGCAACATCCTGCCCACTTCCCATAGCATAAAAATCTTGCTCAACTTCAAAAGGGATGGGCCGTGTCTCGTATTTCCAAATCCTCCCGGGCGGCTCGATAACTAAAAGGTGGGACATGGTATTCGGATCTTCTTGAAATTTCGGCCACTTGTCTTCCTTCTCTTCCCCATCGAACCATCGGAACAGTTCTTGAACCTGGTCAGTATTCCCAACAACTCCAACAAGATGCCCTCTGATTTTCTTTATCTTTGTGACCGTAAAGACGGTTCCACCAATGGTTGACTGTTTGTCCGCCGCCAAAGTTTTTCCGTCCCACACAATTACACTCATAGCACTGCCTCCGAAGAAATCATTTCTTCAACACCGCATGGTAGATACAGAGATTGAAGACCGGATGGTGCAAGGCATTTTCCTTACTGCCCCAGTAGTTTTCTTCCTGATGTTTCAGTTTGGCATCCATAGCTGCCCGGTGAAAGTCGAGGATGTCAACCCCCGGCGCCCCGAGGGGTTTATCCATCTCATATTGTACATCGAAGGTCAGAACGGCAATGCCTCCCGTCTTGAGCCACTGGGCGAAATTTTTCAGAACCATTCCAATTCTGTCAACCTCCGGTAGGACATTGATGCAGAAGATGGCATCAAAATAATCAAAGATGTCCGACCCCGGGCCGGCCAGATCGGCGTCGGTAAAGCTGAGGTTCTGGGGCCAGTTCTTTACGTCCTCGGGCTCCTTCGTATCTACCGCAATGCCCTCCCGGCATTTGTCTGCCAAGACGTAGCGGAAGGGGCTGAAGACCTGCCCCGTCCCCGCATCCATAACCGTCATGTGCGGCCTCGCCCACTGGATTGCCCATGGGTATTCATAGTGCCTGCTCCACCACCCCGCCGGGAGGTTGTGTCCCTCCCACTTTCTGGTGTGGGGGTCGTCTACATGGAAGAAATCACTTATGTTCATTCAACGTCTCCAATACACAGGTAATGCCACTTATGTGAACTGCATCTGCAATCTGATATTCCCCCCACGCCGCTGTCATACAAGCATCTCTTACCGCTGAGTGCAAGGTGTCATAGTTGTCAACAACAATATATCTCGCCCCGGCATACCTGCAAATCTCAATATCCTTCCATGGAGCCTTTCCATCATGATCTCCATCAACGTAGGCAGAAACGAACTTCTTGTCCCCCAGCGGCCATGGGATTGACTTCTTCGCCACTGGCACAACCCTATCCAAAACACCGAAGGTAGTACAGTTCTTCAGAAAGGTTTCAGCAACAACTGGGACCCCGCTTCCGTCCATCCGTCCGGGCCCATAGTATCCGTCGAAGGGATCGATGCAGTAAACATCCCCGCCTAGGTTGAAGTGCTTCTTGACCAAGGCGACCTGGATGGCCGACGCCCCATACAATGTTCCAATCTCAACATGGTCTCCATCCCCCGCCCGGAAGACGGCCTCGGACAGAACCCCCATGTCATGTCTAAGTCCAGCAATTCTTCCCAATATCCCGCCGTCTCTGATTGTCTGGGCAATCTCTATCCCCATCTTGTATCCCTCCCCCAAATGAAACATCTCTTCTGGCCTACCGTCCACTGCCTTCTCTCCTTATAATCGTGTCGATAATGTTCGCCCACGTATGATAGTAGTTGTATTCTTCCTTGATTCGCTTCTGTATCTTTTCGATGTATGGGACCTGCGCCGCCGGGTTTTCCAGAAAGAACCTGGACTTCTCGATGTACTCCCCCGGGTCGGTTTCACATACGACATCCTTCTCATCGAAAAATTCGTAAACCCCCTCCGAGTCTACGACCCCGAACCGCCCGGCGGTAAATACCGACCAGAAACGGTCCTGGACCCCCCGCTCGGCTCTCCAGCTTGGAGCATTGATAATCGGGCACAGCGTTGACATCTGGAGCATCTGCTTGTGTTCCTGATTGGAAACGACCCCCCGGGCGGTCCCCCGCCCCGCCAACAAGTACAAAGACCCGCGCAGAAGCGGCCTGACGTAATCAATGAAAGACTCGATGTTCCCCCGCCCCTCCTGCCCCCACACCGATCCCACAAAGCAAACGTCGTAAGCCAGCCCGCCCATCTTTGGGGCGGCGTTGACAATCTCGTTCCAGGTAAACAGGCTCGACCCCCAGGGGATCCAGAACAGCCGCTTTCCCAGCTTCTTGCAAATTCTCTTCTTTTCAGGAAACAGGTCTACGTTCGTCCGACATCCAAAAGCGTAAATGTTCTTCCCCCCGTCGAGAAGCCGCTCGACCATCTGATACGTCGGCCACGTCCAAGTTTTGAAGAACCCGAGCGGGTCGTCCCCCCAACTTACCCCATCGTCCCCCCGCCCGAGGGAAGTTACCTTCTGCAAAATGACATCCCCCGGCTGATAGACGCCCGCCTCGATAATGTCCTGGGCGTTGGGTTTGTTCCAGCAGATGAAAATGCGAGGATGTCCCTGACCCCTGCGGCAGTCCTCCAATTCCTTCCATTCGACCGTGTACCCCAGATCTTTCAGGACCTTGGCGAACATCCCCCACGGCCAGTAGTTCGTGTGAATGGGATTGGTGCTGGTGTATCCCAGCAAGACAACCCGGAAACTGCTGCGTGTCAAACTTTCCTCAACTCTCTTTGCGAGCGACATCGACTCTTACCCCATCTCCACTCTTGACGGTAGATACGATCCCATCCCCAACCGGATGGAGAATCAAATACGGCAGCACATCCTCGGGGAGGCTGTACACCGTCCGCTTTCCTAGCCCGGCGTCTTCGACAAGGGCCTCCCGAACCTCTGCATCATCCCTCCGCTCTTCGTAGCTGCGAAGCAGATACTTGTAGTGCAGGATGGCGAAGGGGGTTGTCGGCAATCTGGAATGGTCAAAGCCCGGGTGTGCATGGGGGGCATCCGGCCAGGTTCCAATCTTGTCCCATCTCGATAAACGCATGTGACGGTCGGCCCAGAAAGGCGGGGAGGTAATAAAGTGTTCATCGTCCCCCCACAGCGCCGCCGTTGGGATCAGCCAATTGTCATTTGCCTCATACTTCCTCTCTTTCATCCACTCCCACCCCGCCGGGGTCAACCCTTCGTCATCATCCAGTCTGAATATCCATTCCCCCTTGCATTTGTCGATGACGTACTGCAACACACTCTCGACGTATCCTTTCGATTTTACAAATATGATTCGGCTGGAAAGCCCTGACAAAGCTGAGTAGCGAGCGATGTCATCAGCCTTCTCGAAATCCGGCTCCCAATCCAGCCCAAGAACAAACTCCCCGCCCATCTCCACGGCGGCCTGGGACATTTGCTCCAGAAGCGGGAGCAACTGCGGGTCAGCCCGGGTTATGCACACAATGGAAATGGGAATGTCCCGCTTCTCCCGGGCGGCCTCTTCTTCTGAGGCAAATAAGTCGATGCTCCCCCCGCAGTGGGGGCAAGAAAGGCTTACTTTATTGTTCATCTCCACTCCGGTTCGACATAATCATTCTCCATCATTTTCCTCCAGTCGGGTCCGTACTTCCGTGTCAATACTTTGTTCATGTTGTCTGCCGCCCTCCGCCGGCGGTCCTCTGCGCTCATCCCCATGCGCCCGAGAGTGTAGCCTATATCGGTTTCTTTGTGAATGAGAACCCCGTCGTGTACCCACAGCGACTTTCCCTGCTTGCGAGCGAGATAGCAGGTCTCCAAATCAACCCCCCACCCGTACTCCAGCCGGCGGTCGAAGCGGCCAATCGAGTTGAACCAATCCGCCCGCCACAATGCGGCGATATTGTCGATCATCCAGGTTTGTCTACAAGCCCACAGCCCGTCGGAAGCCTCCCTTGCATAAAGATGCTTCCAATGAGTCGTGCTGTACCTGTCTAATCCCGGATGTATCCCAACAATGTCATCGTTCGCCAACATTACTTCCACAAGTTCGGTCAATACATCTGCATATAGAGGCTGCTTGGGAAACTCCGCACTCGTTATCATTACCCAATAAGCGAAGTATTTGAACCCCCTGCGGGCCTCGGCCCGGTCTGCCGCCTCGAACCCCGCCGACCATCCTCCAACCGTTTGGAGATTGGCTGAAAGCCGAACCGTCGTGTGCTTGGCAGGGGGCATGATGTCCGAGCCGTTGTCTACAAGATAGATGTCGTTGGGCCAATAGCAAAATTCCTGAATGTATTCGACCAAGGCATCGGCCCTCTCCGGCATGTTGAAATTGGTAATGATGATTGCGACCCGGGGGAGATTTGACCTCCCATCTTCCGTTCTCCACGGAAGTCCCAACACCTGAGCCTCTGGGATTATTTCTTCACTTATGAGGACCATTTTCTACTCATCCTCCAAATCGGCGAGGGCCTCAGCCACCATTTTTTCCGTTAGTTTCTGGTGGTCCTTCTTGTATTCCTGTTCGGTGGGAGCAGATGTAAAATACTTCCCGCCTGTCCGTTCTTGGTACTCCCAATTGAATTGAACTTTTTTCAGCACTTTGTTCTGCTCCCTTACTTTGGCGATAAGGGCGGGAAATGCAATCTCTATTCTGTCCCATGTAGCTTCCCACTCCTCAAATGGCATGGGGGAACTAGTAGGGTCAATCAGTTCCTTCCAGTCGCACTCAATCTCTTTTAGGTTCAGTTTTGCCATTTTCTGCTCCTAAGATATTCATCCCACCCCCCCGCCACGTTGTTGAAGTCATACGGTAGCGCCCCCCGCCGGGCAGCTTCCCTGCGGTAGTTCCATTCTTCCTCATTCTGCCACGACCTGTAAGCCGATGTCAAAGCCTGATAAATCGGCTTGACCCCCGGGCGCCGAGTCCACGACCTGTGCGGCCCCCAGTCCCTCGAACTTGGAAGCAGCCATCCCCCCGCCTCCTTGACCAATTCAGTCATCGGCCCCCAATTGGTCGCAATCACAGGAACCCCACATGCCTGGGCCTCGACGATGGGCAGTCCAAAGCCCTCCCGGTCGGATGGGAAGAGCAGCACGTCGCTGGTCTGATAAATCTGTAACATGACGCCCTCAGGCAAGCCCAACTTGTACTGCGCCTGATCCGCCCAATAAATCCCCCCGCCGCCAACCTCCTCGACCAACGAACGGATGCTGATGCCCCCCTCCCATTCATCGTCTCCGGTGTGAAGGTACAAGGCGGTGTTTGGATGCTGGGCATGAAAAGGAGCAAAGGCTTCGATGGCCTGCACAAAGCCTTTGCGGGCGGGGACGGTGTTGTTCCTGCCAACCATCGTCACAAGAAAAACGTCGTCGGGGATGTCGTGCAGACCCGCCCGGGCGGCAGAGCGGTCTCCAGGAACGTAGAAATCTGTTGGGATGCCAAGAGGGATGTACGCAGGCTCGAAGCCCGCACGTTTCAGCGATCTCTCTCCCCAGCGAGAACAAGCGACGATGCCATCGGCTTCAAGTAGGCGCCGCACTGCCAAAAAGTCTAGCGGCAGGCTGTCTACAATCGCCCAGGAAACCCATGGAACTTCGATGTCCTTGGGGAAAGTCAGCGCCCACGGGTCATATAAACTAATAACTAGGTCAGGCTTGAAATCCTCGACCGCCGCCCATACCAGATCGTCTCCCGCCTTCGTCCGTCGTCCGGCGGGATAGATCGACATCCCCTTCCCGACCATGCGCATCGTCCCCACCCCGACGTTGGCGGCGAAGGCGACCTCGTAGCCGAGCGGGGGGAGGTAACGCTGGATGTACTTCATCTGCGTACCATACCCCGTCGGCTCGGCGGGGGAGTTGGAAAAGAAGAGCAGCCTCATCCTTGCAATTCTGCGATGGTCTGCTTCAGTTCGGAAATCTCCAGCCACAGGGCTTCAATGTCCGCCCGGGCAGCTTCTCGAACATTCGATACCTCTCCCGCCAAACTCTTGGAGATGTCCGAGAGCATCTTCTTCAAGTCCCCGTCGTAATGCTTGATGGCCTCATCAACATCTTCATCCCCGTTCAGGAACCACCCATTTTCGTCGGAGTAGACAAAGACCCCATGATTGACAACATCCTCTTTACCGCACCCATAGTCCTCTACCCTATCCAACGCCAGCCCCTCAACCGTTTTTTCAATCCTGACTTTCATCTTGTTCTCCTTTTTCTTCCTGTTCGATTTCCTCTACGATTATGCTTCTTATCCGACAAGGAGCAATAAGGATGTTTTCGTCCCACCACCCCCTCCGCATGGCCTCCTCTGCCTCCTTCCTTGCTGATGCCAACGTATGAAACATCCTGGTTGACCGGGATCCCCCCACCGCCCCCGGCCCACCGTCTATAAGAACTACCAAGTCATACCTTGGGACTGTCATCTTCTTTCTTCCTTTCCTTTCCACAATGCGGGCAGGGAGTTACCCACAAATATTCCAAAACCCTCCCGCCGCAAAGATGTGACCACAGCTTCGTCGGGCGGGGAGGCTTGACAGATTTCTCCATTGATGTATACTCTTCCATAGCGCCCACCGCTACGCGGCCCTCAAGACCCTATAAAAGACCTTCCAGGTCCACGGCTTGAGGGTCGTTTGCTTTTCTGGCCCGGGGGCCCATGCCATCATCTTACACTTTTCATTCAATTTTGTCAAGGGGGAACACAAAGAAAGCCTTACTTACATTATTTTTTCACGTAGCCACAAGATCCCCCGCCCGAGGTCATCCTGCGGGGGGTTCTCACATTGGACCCGGAACTTCCCATCGATCTCATCAATCCAATAAGAATACTTCTGGGTATTGGTTTTCTGGATAAGGCGTTCAAAATATCCCTCCGGCGGGAGGCTCCTCATCCGACCCAAATCAATATCGAGGATAAAGGTGTTCATCGGATGCCAAACTTCTCCAGTTCCTTGCGGAGTTCCTTCCCGTTCGGCGGGCGCCCCAGCTTCTCAGCCAATAGGTTCTTCGTCGTGCGAATTAGTTTCTGTCTCTTCGTGCGGCGGGGTCGGTTTCTCATCGCATCTCCTTATCAATCGCCTACGCAACCTTACGATTTCTTCTTTAGCCTGCCAAACTCTGAGCGTGCCCAACCTCGCCAATTGATACTTCTCCTTGTCTGTGAGTTTTCTGGCACGTTGATCAATGACAGGTTTCCTTATTTCCTCAATCTTGCCCTCGCCACTTACAATCAGGATGCCTGCGATTTCTGGAACAAAGTCGATGTGAGGTCTCAGTTTCTCTGGCATCGCAAACCAGAGCTTTCTAATTTTGCCGCCCCCATAGAATAGCCATTTGCGCTTTTCTTGGTCACGAATAAGGTCATGCTTTCTTACTTTGATTTCGACCTCATATAAATAATCAGATGCTGTCATTACGGCCAAGTCTAGTTCCCAGGAAAACCCCAGCCCCCAGCCAATATTGGGTACGACGAGGTGTGTGCGAATACCAAACCACCTAGCAATCTTGGGTTCAATTTCGTAGACGGTCTCGAAATTCAATTATCGTCCTCCTGCGCGGCTTTGACGGCGGGGGCGGTTTCTCATCGTTTTCCCCTCACAACCAAAGTGACATTCCTGGGAACCCCCTTGCTAACCGGTTCCCCCTTCGCCCAAGAAAGGATTTCTTCGACCGCCGCCGGGGGGATGTATCCGGTTACTGTATCTTCCCCGGCGAGGTACTGCCAGGTCGATTCCCTGCCGAGAATGATCTGGAAGGCATCCTCGCCAAGGGGGATTTTCAACACGAGTGTGCCGTCAGGCCGGCGGCGGGCAGTTACAGACATTTATTTCTCCTAAAGGGGAAGGAATCCCCAATCTTGAAGCCAGCACCAAAACCTTACTGCCCCCTCGCCGAGGCCGGCTACCCACTGTGGGACTTCGTTGATGATCTCGTAGATTTCCAGGCCATCCTCCTGCCACTCGCGGGCCCGGCGGGGGTCGGCGCGCAGGGGGAAACTCCACTCCCGTTTTCGTCCTCGTATGTCAAGAGCATAAAGTTTTTTGGGCATAGGATTATTTTACACCAGAATGGGCCGCCCCGCGGCGGGGGTCTAATTCCAGGTATCTATGGTTTTTCCATCGTCATTCATCAAAAAAACGTTGGCGCCGGGAAAGACCAAAATGCTTGCTGTGGGCCTGGAGAGTTCTTTCAGATCAATTGACCTTACCCGAACGTCGATCTTCGTGTCGTCAGTCGGCGGGGGGTCTCCGGCGGGAAGATTTACGTCTTCGTACCCAATCGCCCAGTCCCCAAATTCCATCAGCCTGTTTAGATGTCCCATGGTCTCGATGCGGATATAGGACAGCTTGGCGATGGGGGTCTCGAACATATAGATTCTATCGTTGTCGGGGGAAACTACTTTTACGTACATGGCTATCTCCTTTTCTGTCTAACCGCGGCGGGGCGGTAATCCCATTCTACTTTCTTTGGGCGGGGCTGTCAAGAATACACGAGAAGTAGGCACAGTGGAAAATGCCCGACCCAACCGAACCCCAACATAACCACGACAAATACCTACCCCAGCTAATGTATCATCCCGTCCCGTTCCCCCTGCCCGCCATGCCCTCAGCTCTCCTCCCTCCCCCCACCCCGCTTCGTCCTGCCTCCCCTACCTGCCCGCTCACCGCCACCCAACCTATATGACGGTTGCCGACATATAAAAAATTGCTCAGAGCCCGCCCGCTTATTTCCCTCACCCACCGAGCCCGCCCTCGACCATCCCCACCGAACCCGACACCTACTATCCATCCCCCCTCTCTCCTATCCCTTCCTGGTTACTCCCTACCTTTTCCCCCTCCCGCCCCTTGACAAATAAACCGATCTGTGCTACAATGTATTCAATGACGCTATCCCCCCGCCGCCGGGTAGAGCGGCAAGGAGTACAGAATGGAAGACACCATGTTTCTGCTTTCACTTTTTTTACACCGCCTAAACATCGCAGAAATTATCGTCGTCACATTGGCCTCGGTCACCCTCATCGACCACTGGCTTGAGGATTTCTGCAGCCAGCAAGCCAAAAGGTTCTTCCCCGATTAGCTTGCTCCTCCTCCGACCAATCCCCCGCCGCCGGGTAGAGCGGCATTGGAGAACAAACCCATGACTAAGAAAGATTACCAAGAGGTTGCCGCCGTCCTCCGCCGCCAAGTGGAAGACTACGACAACGACCCCCAAACCGAAGGGGCAATCGAACTCATCGCCTGGGGATTAGTTGACCTCTTCCAAGCAGATAACCCCCGCTTCGATCCCGACAAATTCATGCGGGCTGCTGGCCTCGAACAGGCAATTACCCCCCGCCACCCACAGGAGAGCTGAACCCATGACACACAAACACTACAGCGAAATTGACGGCGTGTACGATGTAGAACTCCCCGCCGCCGACCGCCAGCTAATCGTTACCTTCGAGAACGACCACGAGATTACCTTTGACTTGTGGGATACCAACCGCACCGGCGACAACGACGCTGCCCTATCATCCTTTACCTTCAACCTGATAACTGGCGCAATCCAACCCTAACCCCCCCGCCAACCTAAGTAAGCCTTACTTACACCCCCGCCTGTATCCCCCCGGGCGGGGGTGTATCATTGTACGACTTTCCCCCAAACCCCTTGACAAGTACAAACTTTTGGTGTATAAATTAGTCATAGATAACTACCAAACCGGAGGTACAAACCATGAGTACAACCCCCCGCCCGACCCCGACTTGCCCCGATTGTGGGGAGCACCGATTTTCAGAGGTCAACGATGCAGTCATCTACTACCCTGTTGACGCTTGGGAAATCAACCCCAATGGCAAGCCGTACGCTGATGAATATGGAACTGCGGAATGGCCGGATGATAGCTGGCTTGCCGAAGAAAATCCCTACTTCTGCGAAAACTGCCACAATCGCTTCAACTTAGTAGACATTTTCCCCACCGAGGAGACAAACCAATGAACGACAAGCTAAGAACGTCCCTGCAAGACCTAATTGACGAACATGGGGAATATGCAGTGCGTGGCGCCCTGGCCGACCTTACGCAGTCATGGCCGACGACCTTTGTCAGCTACCAGGACATCGCCCACGCCTTTGACGTTGAAGAGGAAGCATTTGACAAAGCGGAGGAGGCGGTACGGGCAGCCCTTACCAGTTGGGATATAAAGGAACTAGCCGATAAGGTTGGGGAGGGGGACATGGATAGCTACTGGATGGCGCTTCGCTATGCCGTAGAATACAACTACCCTGACTTGGCCGCCGACCTGGAAGCCCTGGGCGAGGGGGAGGAATGAACTACGCCTACATCTTCCCTGTCCTGCTTATTCTCTTTATGCTGCGGGCAATACAAACCGCCCGCCGGAGGTAGTATTTATGCTTCGCAAGGACATCAAGGAAATCGAGGGCACCTACAAAATATACCTCTCCCATGCTGACCGTCTTTTACATGCCTACTTTGAAGGCAACCCGGACGAACTGCACCTTGATCTGTGGTGCTTTGAGGACGAGGACACCGAAAAACACGATGACCAGCCCTTACTTTCTTTTACCATAAACCTAAGAACAGCAACCATCCAACCCTAGGAGGTAGTACGATGACTACAAGACAAGCAACCTGCGCCGAACGGGTAGAAACCGAACTGCAAGACCGCCTCGCCGACCTGCGTAAACTGCTCGCCCTCTACCTAGAGGATCCCGACGCCTACGATAACGACTTGGGCAACCTCAACGAGTACGGCCTGGGCTTCGACTACGTGCCACCCGGCACATTCCCAGACCAGGAGGAGGGATACTTTCGTTATCAGCTATCCTGGGGAGGGCCAAGCGATGAATTTCGCATCTACGCAGATCAAATCAACCGATGGCAATGGTCAATCTACCGCATCGAGTATTGGTTCCTCGACTGGTTCGATGGTGCCCACTCCGATTTGGGGGGAGATGACCTCGAATTTATGAAGGAACTAGCCCTCGATTTTCTCCCCGACCTCACCCACTACTACGAGCAGGCCATACGCTAGGGTTTGTTCCTCCTCCGACTGTACCTCCCCGCCGCCGGGGAGGTACAGGAGAGGCAGAATAAACCATAGAAAAGGACAATCAATGGAGACACTTATCAGCCAATCCGAACTCGACGAAAAATTAGAACGAGCAAGACTACTCCCCGCCCTCGCCCACCTTCCGGCCTTCGGACTGTTCGCCCCCGCTGGGTGGGATTACAACAATCCTGAACTCCTGGCCTTAGCATCTGGTATCCTGCAAGATGAGAGCATCGAAGGCCAGCCAACCGAAGCCGCCCCCGCCCTGTTCTGGTACGAAACTCCGGGCGGGGAGCTACACTGCCACCCCTGGAAATAACAATGGAGACAATCCAACTCCCTGTGTACAAGATGGCCGAGAATCAGTACAGATTTTTCCCTGCCAACCTACTGCCCCTCCTCCCCGCCCCTATCCGCAAAGCTACATGGAAGAAAATCAAACACAAAATACCCGGCTGGTATAAGGATGACCAAGACCGCCCGCCCCGCCATGAGCTGCAAAAGGGCAATGTCCTTATCATCCCTGGTCAGGGAACAATCTACGCCTACCACCTGTGGGCAATCATACGGGAAATGGATGACGACTACCCCGCCGACCTCATCTTTACAGGTGAGGGGATACAGATTTTACAGGAGAGTAAGGGAACGAGGTCCCGAACAACAATCAAGTGGCAGGCCGAACCCCGCATACTCGAAGCAATCCCCGCCGAATTTGTAGATCGGAGGAGCCTCCCCGCCGGGGAGACAAAGTAAGCATTTCTTTGAAAGGAGAATGAACCATGAACGAAACTAAATTCTGTGAGTTTTGTGATGCGGAGGCCAGATGGATAGCCGATGAATTTGATGATCCTCCGGTCTACCTTTGCCAAACCTGCCACGATGCCTTTGAGTTGGGGCAGAACAATTTTTGGGTCGTGCCCAAGGAACTCCCCGCCGGGGAGGAGGTCTAACCAATGGAAGAAATAAGATACTGGCCTGTCTGGTTGCCCGTCCCCCGCCGCCCCTGGGCATTGCAGGATGGTGAGGGGAACTACCTACGGGACGACGAGGGAGTAGCCCTAACCTTTCACGATGGGCAAGACGCCTTCAAATATGCCAAGAAGCATAAGATTGCCCTAATGTCCCCGCCCGGCGGGGAGGAGGTACAACCATGAAAGCCTATTTGATTATTACTCTGTACCAAGGTGTCTATGATGGGGTCGAAGTCTTTGACTCCCCCGCCGAGCGGGATGCCTCCTTGATCGCCAGGATTAGGAAGGAAGGCAAACTGCACAATGCGGGTTGGGCAAGGTATGCCAAAGATGAGTTCATCCTCGACAAATACTATGAGCTAGAGGGATGGCTCGATACCAAAACTGAGTACCGCCCGGAGGACATTGACGTTCCCCTGCCCCAAATAGTCTTGGGTGCTCTGGAAATCTCTCGTGGATGGTTCTTTGGGTTTACCAACAATAAAGCAGTGTGGGTAAAACACCCCGCCGCCGATATGTACACGCTCCTTGATAGGGCTGTGCATGAACTTGTCAAAGCCTAACAATCCTCTCCCCGGCCTGCCCGCTGGGTATGGGTCTGTCCGCAAACGCAAGCAGACCGCCCGCATCTACCCCGACCGCTATCACCTGATCCTGCGGGAGGCGGTCAAACGCTGCGGCCTGCGATATTGGGAGGAGGTCGAGGTCTGGAACCCCCTCGGCGGGGGAGAAAAGCAACGAGGCTACGGCGCCTACCAATGGCTTGACTTCGTTGTTCGTCTCCCCGCCGGGGGGATCGGAGCCATAGATTTTCCCTCCCCTACTGCCAACAACCCCAAGCGGGAGGCCAGGTACATCAACGAAAAGAAAGCCTTACTTATCGGGCGGGGGATTCCTTACCTCGTCCTCGCCCCTCCTCGCACCACGGCGGCGGCGGAGGTTCATATCCGCAGATGGTTGAAACAATTAGAAAGGAAACGATAATGGATTACGACCCCGCAGGACACGAGTCTAGAAGAGTGCAGGAAACCTGGACAGAAAAACTGGAGGCCAATAACTCCGTACTGGCGAACAGGGTGCGGGTATTGGATGGCACACTGAGGGCTCTGCTCATTGTCTTGGAGAAAGACTTTGACTTAGAAAATGACGAACGCATTACCCCCGCTCTCAAAGGGATATGTACTCATGCCCGCTTCGTCCTCGCCAAAGAATGGGAGCCCAAATGAAACTATCCCACGCCGCCTACAAAATCTACCTTGCCCTGTGTGACTGGTACGAACAGCGTCACTATCCCCCGACGCACGACGACTTGGCCGGGGATACCGAACGCTCAGTTGTTACCCGTCACATCGAGAAGCTGGAAGAAATTGGCTGGGTAAAACAGGATCGCACCCCCGCCGGGCGGGTCCTGTCCCGCACCCTGCGCCCGGCCGATATGACTGTATCCATCCGGCGGCGGGTCCCTATGACCCCCTCCCCACCCAATACGGAGAACTTAGATGGTTGAGATAATCAAAAAGGGCACACCCCCCGCCGAACAAGAATACACCGCTACTTGTCGTAACTGCGAAAGCGTTCTACGATTCAAGAGAGGAGAGGCCAAATTTACCGGGGACCAGAGGGATGGGGATTTTCTTACAATCACCTGCCCGGTTTGTGGAACTTACGTCTACCACCACCCAGTCGGAAGGGGCTAGTACCACCCCTTATTTGGATTAGCCGATGGCGGCAGAGGTGGCACGGACGTTACCGCCGGGGCAGGCGCCGGCGCTCCCAGAGCGAACTCCGGCGGCGGGGGGCCACTGTTGATGGCCCCATACAACCTCGCCAACGCATCCTCGTAAGGATTTTCGTAGCCATGCGTAATTCCAAACTGCTTGATAGCCCCGTAGTTCTTGTCGATCCAAGCCTTGACCTTGGCCGGGTCCCATTGATTGTTATACCCATATCCCCCGGTGGGAGGGGGACTGGCCGGAGGCTGGTCGGGAACCGGCGGCATGAAGGGGGTCATGTCTCCCGGCGCTTCAGGCACAGGAGGCATAAATGGAGTCATGCCTCCCGGAGGGGACACTGCATTGGCGAGTTTGGGAGGAAGAGGGGCGCCGGTAGATTTCAAATACTCCAGGATCCCGGCAGGCCCTCCCATCTGACCATACGTGGCTTCCATCCCCTGTATGCCTGCTTGCCTTCGTGCCTTGGCCTGAGCAGTCTGTGGAGGAACCCAGGAACCAGCAACGTCCGGGTTCAATGGACTCGTTTCCCAAAAGCTCTCAAACTCTGTGGGAGGGGGAGACCCAACCGTAGAAGAAGCACCCTCGGGGACAGTCACGCCGGGGGGAGCCGAATACGGCATACCAGATCGGGCCTTCCAATACCAATTCAAGTCACGGAAAACCTGTTCAGGAGTCAGACTTCCATCCATAAGTGGCATCTTACATTCCTCCCATCATCCCACCCATTGGGCCCCCCATCCCCCCGCCGCCCGGAGG
>Ga0209641_10000111_pt1 | contig 61772 bp, 112 predicted proteins | sample RifCSP16_1_FD_184022 | JGI IMG/M metagenome (GOLD analysis project Ga0209641, IMG submission 184022) | Soil microbial communities from Rifle, Colorado - Rifle CSP2_sed 16_1 (SPAdes) (version 2) | ecosystem: Environmental > Terrestrial > Deep subsurface > Rock core/Sediment | place: Rifle... | reverse complement strand
TTGGCAGGCTTTGTTTCTAATTTCGGGGGGCGTATCCTCGGGGACGACGAAGCGCTTACCGCGAATTTCCGCCTCGACCATTGCGTGAGCAAGAGTACCTGCATCAGCCGCCGCGTCTCGCGTCTCGCGGTAGTCCCGCCCGGCGCACCCTTCTTCCCACGCCCAATGGAGCAACCCGCCCATATCCTTGAATCGCCCCAGGATCGTAGTCACTCCCGGCACGCGAGCGCCGTCAGAGAGGAAATAGCCCCGCTTAGGGGTTGGCATCAGGGTTGCCCGTAGCCGTCGCCGGAGCCGGAGCCGGAGCCGGAGCCGACGATAACGTAAGTGTTCTTCTTCATCTTTTTCGTTCTCCTTTTTTTCAAAATCACTAGACCCCACTCGGGAAGCGATCCTGGTGCGGCTCTCGCTCGGGAGGATCGCCTTCGCGCTCAAGCCGCCGTCGCTCCTCCGCAACACACGCCGGGTGTACCCATCCGCTCCATTTGCCGATCCCCCAGGGCACACTCGGGATTTCATGGTGTTTATCCGGGCCGATCTTCTGACAGATACGACAGCGGCGTTCGTTGCATTCGGCGCAGAATTTCACCATGTACGGCAGATCGCAGTCGGTCTTGCGGCACTCATAGGGTCCGCAGATCAGGCAGTCGTGCTCATGCGGGGCGAAGCCGCCAGGTCGGACGTTGTCAGGCATTGATGCTCCCTTCTCGGGGTGCGGCTAGTGCGGCTAGAAGGCGTTTCCCAACAGTGTAATGTTCTCGGGCCAGCACCGCCTTGATCGCATATTCAATTTCGGTTGCCAGTAGTTTTCGCTGGCCCACTGTCAGATGATTGTTCCAGGAGTTTGCGACATCCCTAGCGATCCTGGCGACGGACTTTTTCCCGACGTCAGTTGTCATGTTTTCCCCCATTCCTTGTGCCGCGATCCGAACCTGTCGCGGAACTCCCGCAAGATCATGCGACCTTCTTGACGCTCAATTACGGTATCCGCTTTCCAGGCTCGCTTTTCAAGCCACTCCTCAAACTCACGGAGCGCCTTGATGGTCGGTCGCTTCATGGTCTTGTCTTCCGTTTCTCTCGCCGTGCCCGCTCGACTTCCAACTTGACCGCCTCCAGCGCGGGGGTTTCTCGGCTAACGGTACGGGCGAGGCGGGTCATCGGGCGTATCCCTCGCACCATGCGCCGATCCATCCGCCCTTACGGAGCGCCGGCCGGTATTTGCGCTTGAGTGCCTTGATATCATCTCGGTCATCCGCATTCGGTATGTCAGCCCAAATGTCGAAGTAGATAGCGTCGAAGGCCCGGCGCGGTGGAATCCAAGATCGGGCATCGGCCTCAATTATCTTGACGGTAGGGAAGTGAGGAGCTACGAGAGCGATTACGTCGGCGTTCTTTTCAAGAACAGTTACAGACGCAATGCCGTCCTGGAGAATCGGGCGCAGAATAAATCCAATACCCAGTCCGGCAATCAGGACATCTCCGGTCATTCGCTTGACGGCTTGCAACTGTGTGCGCCATTCAAACTCCGCATCGGTCATCCACAGGGTATCGCCGATAAACAACCGCGTGTACGTTTGGCAGTCGAGCGGTTGACCCTCGAAGCGTGCCCGCAGTCTCGTGAACCGATCCGGCGTGTGATGGACAATCTTCGCCGTTCCGTGTTCGCCAGCCGGGATCAGTTTGTGAAAAGACCCAGGCTTCCACGGCGTCCGCTTCGGCTTGTTCTCAGGCATGGGAACCTCGTATTTTGTCACTCGCGCTGTCCGGCCAAGGAGGCAACTCGCTCCAGCTCCCGATTTCGACATGCTCAGTACCGTCTGGTTCGATCCAAGCCCAGCCCTCAACATCTTCTTCGTCTCAGTCTGGGCTTTATCGGCTATCATCGCAGCCTCCAGACACAACTATACCCCAATGGGAATAGAATTGTCAAGAGAAATCTTTCTCTCTATGTTTTCAGAGACTTACGGGGACGACCGTTCTTTCGCTTGGTTATCTGACGCCGGAGAAGGTCCCCTGGGCGGATCGCAAAGCGGCCCCCGATGGCTTGTGCCGGCAACCGGCCATCTTCGATAAACTGCCGGATGCGGCGGGGAGACAGGTCCATGCGCAAGGCGGCATCCTTAGTCGAGATCAACTCCATCGCCAATAAGTGTACCCGAAGCGGCAGGAAAAATGCAAGCGAAAAAAAAGTCTTGACATTCCGCTTCCCCTGCGGGTATACTTTCTGCTGTGCCTCTTAACGGCCCGGTAGAATGAAGGGTGCCGAACAGCAGACGGGTTGAGTGAGCGGTACTAGCGCATTGGAGGGACGATGGAAAATAAAGCGAAGACGCTGCTGGAGCTTGCCCGTGAAACACCTGTCCGGAAGCATTCGCCGATAGATGAACAGCATGTGAAACTGGCCGTTGCCTGGGTGTGCGGCGAAATCGAGTTGAACCAAGTTCGGGTCGTTTTGAACAAAGGTAAGACGGCGGGTGAGGCGATTTACTGCATATTGGCCCGTGGCCTTCGCGCCGCCTATACCGCTGGCCTGCTCCAGAAGGGGGGCAAGTAAATGGCAAAGCAAACATTAACTCGGCTCCGAGAGAAGGAAGTTTGGGACCGCGCACGGCTTCTCCGTGAAGTGTATCACGTTGCTCCGTCCTTAGCCGATGCCATAGGACGCGAGCAGATAGACGAGCGGGATGCCATGCTATTGCTTTTGGCGGCCTTAGTCCACGGGCCGCGAAAGGCTAATAGCGTTGTATGTATTCCTAAGAAAAAGTGCGCACTCTTTACGCGACGGCTGCGGGTCAATGGGATATTTCGCGGTGATCGAGTCCACGGTTCTTATCTCGGTAAAAATGGTGGCCTGAGCCTTGTCGCGGATTCCTGTGTCGCTCTTGGTTGGCTGAATAGACAATGAGGGCTATCGAACAGCACGAAGCTGCGCTCCTACGCGCCCTGGTGCGCTTTAGCCGGGGGCAGCGACCTTCTGGACCTGGCGCATCTTATCATAAACTCGAAGTGAAGGGGTGGGTGCGGAAACGAATACACGAGGTAACGAGAAATGAGTTTTACTACGAACTCACTCCAGAAGGCAAGCGCATGGTGAAGTTGGCGACTGGAGGGCAGGAATCATGACGACCCGTGAACGTCGGTTGCAAGAAGCGGTCCAAGAGATAATGCACCTTGCCTATAATTTTCCCTCCGGGATTGAAGAGGACGCTGATCCGAACAACAAATCGCCGGATGATATTATGGCTTGGGGTGCCGGGTTGATTGTGCAGATATGCGAGCGAGTGTTGGCGGAGACGGAGGATAACAAAAAGTGACGCGGCAAGCGCTCTGGCAAAACAAGCATAGGGAAGCCGGATTGTGCGTGCATTGTCCAGCCAAGATATGCAAGCAGAGCGTGAAATTCTGCCTGAAACATATGCAGATGCGTAGAGAGAGCGAACGGCGTAGGTCTGGCCGGGTGAGACGGAACTTCGGTGCGTCTAGTTATCAAGAGGGTAAATCATGAGACAAGCTAGAGATCCATTGCTCTGCGCGATCATCAAGATACAGCGGGCGCTCTCGAAGCTGCCGACTGAGGCGCATCGCCTATGGGCGCTCGGCAGTGTAGCTAACGCCTTCGGACTTCCCGATGAGGCGTATTTGATCGCCAAGGAAATCGTAAGGCGAGCGCAGGAGAAGGCCAATGGCTGACATGTGCCTCTACTGCCACTTGGATACGGCGGGAAACCACGAGTACTTCTGCCCCAATAATCCCGTGAACTCGGGCTTGCTCCAACCGCAGACCGAGACTACGACCGGGATCAAACGTGCAGGTTCACTCGCAGACACGGACATCTGGAAGGAATCCTGTCTGCCACGCTATACCTTTGAGGATGTAGAGAAATGGCATAACGAACACCCGTTATTTGTCAGATACGGACCCAAGCTGAGCCGCCCTGCGGCGGTTGAGCCTGGCCCCGAGCCAGAGAAATAATGAAAGGGAGGTAAGAAGCATGGCAGGTTTTCGACTTATCAAGGGGTATCCGGTGCGAGATGTTCTGCCGCCCGGTTTTCTCACCGTCGAGGATGGTGGACGGTGGGTGAAAGCGCCTTCAGGTAATTTTGATGGCGCAGGTTTGTACTGGCAGACCTTTGGGCCGTTTTCTCCGCAGCGGCCTTGGGAGGAGGTACAGGAACAGAAGCAGGAATCTCCCGGTTACCTCCTCCCGCCAGCTTACGTGGCCATCGCTGGCCCTCGACCCCTTCCGGGCGAGTATGACGCGCATACTTGGTGGCAAGCCGCCAACCAAGGATGGGAAGAAGACCTGGAACGGTTTGGGGACCAAGGCCGATCAGAGGAAGTGGCGGCAGCTCTCGCTCAGGTCAGTGGGGGAATCGTCGCTAAGCACCTTGGGAAGTATGGTTTAGGCTGGTCGATGCCTTGGTTCAGTACCCGGGATGGTTGGCTATTACGGTTCACTAAGTTCACGCAGCGGCCGCGAAACGCGAAGCGGCAGTATCTGGATTATTCACTTTTCCAGTTGCTTGAGAATCTGGGGATCGCCATTTCTTCTCTCCAGATCGCAGCGCTGGAACGCGGGATGGACCCGAGCGAGGGCGGGTTCGAGAAGTTTCCGTGGGTGCCGGTGCAACTGTGGCCGGATTTTGAGACGGGGCCGCACGCGCCGACGGGTTAACGAGTTTGCAGGCAGAAAAGGGATGGGACGACAATCTGACAAATCGTCCGCCTTGTCGGTTGCGGTAAGTGAAGGCAACCGCTGGGGAAACCGGATGTACTTCCGGCTGCCTGCCCGGACATTCGGCGAGGCCCCGAGCCTTGCCTGGAAAGGAGGTCCCGTACCAGAGCCACCGGCCCCCTGTGAATAGAGGCGCAGGGGGCCGTTTTGGGGCTGACTGCGAACGTACCCGAAGTTTGGGCAAGATTACAGCGTTCACAATTCAGCCCCTCCAGATTGAGGGACCTGAAGTCTGCGGCTTCCAACACGGTTGGAGCCACCAGCACGTGCCTGGGCGCAGTGGCAGTGCTCAGGGGGAGGCCGCAGACTTGAGGTTCTTATGCCAAAGGAGGCTAGAAAATGAGAAGTTCGCAAAACGGGCAGATCGAATGGATTCTGGTTCCAATTCTTGGGCTGTTTTTGATTCTCCTTGTAGCGTTCGGAATGTGGGGATGTCCCAGATACGGTATCTACGAACAACGACTCAGTGGCGAGGCGGAGTTGGCGAAGGCTACACAGAACCGACAGATCCGCATTCAGGAGGCCAGCGCCAAAATGGAATCAGCGAAGTTGGAGGCGGGAGCTGAGATTGAGAGGGCAAAGGGTGTGGCGCAAGCGAACGAAATCATCGGGCAATCCCTGAAGGGGAATGAAGCCTACCTGCGCTATCTCTGGATTCAGGGACTGGAGAATGGGACTGCCCCTACGATCGTCTACGTTCCGACAGAGGCCGGACTGCCGATTCTGGAGGCGGGACGGTTTGGGTTTGGCGTGACTCCCAAGGAGAAATGAGGTCTCTTATGCCAGCGGAAAAGCAGCCTTCATGGTTTGCGCAACTGCGCTGGGCCAGGACAAGCTCGGCCCGCTGGCTCCAACTTTATTGCCAGCGGCGGCGGGAGCGAATCCCGCTGAGGACAATCTTGAAGGGGGCGCCCGATGGGAAGCAAAGTCGCTAAAAGCCCGGCCATAGCCGAGGACGCAGGTGGGCGGGTGACGACCGCCCTGAAACCATCGGTGTTCGGATCAGGCAACCCCCAGGCCGTACCCAATCGGCCCGCTGGCTTCAGATCGGAAGGAGGTGATGCCAAGTGGAATCGGTGGAATCGGCAGAGCAGCAGATAAAGCGGCTTGCTCGGTTCATCATGGAAATACCTGGTGAACCGAGTCAATCCGAGGGGGCAGTAGATACCGCAATCAGACTCTTGCGTCAATACCTACGGGCGGCGCAAGCGGCGAAGAAGGGAAGCTGAAGATGACCGGCTCCTGGGTACAACACAGCGGGTACGCCTGCCTCTGCGACTCCTGCGGCGCGGACCTAGTGGGCGAACCGCCCTGTTATCTCGTGATCTATTTCATGGAGCGCGATTCGAGACGGCGGCATTGCGTTGTTTGCGCCGTCCGTAAGTGCCGGGCGGCGGTCCAGATCGTGCGGGCGCGGGAGGAGGGCAAATAAAAATGCAACGATGTCCGCAGTGCGGCGGGAGGGGTAAGCATAGGGATTCCTGTGACCGGGGGTTTTCTGCTATGGCACGTACTTCTGGTATCACGCCGACTGACCCTCGGCGGCAGGAAGCGCTGGAGGCGGCGCGGCAGTTCTTCTTCTCAGAGGCTCGCTTCATTGGAGACGGAGTGGAGCGGCTGGCCGAACTTCTGATTGTCTGGGGGCACAAGGAGCGGGCGGACGAGTTGCGGGATTTGTGTGGGCTTGAGGAAGTACAAGCCCCTTTTGGTGAAATTTCTGAGGGGTTTCTCCGAGACCGCATTGACGCCATAGAAGCCGAAGGGAGGAAGTGATGACTAAGCCTAGTCGGTGTATTGATATGCTCTTGCGTAGTATCTGGCAGCAAGGGTCGTCAGAGGAGGCTATTCGTAGTAACTACATTCTCCGCGCTTGGCAGGAAGATGCGCTAATGGTTGAGCGCCTTACGAACTTTGGCCTACTAGGGCGATTGGCCGATTACATATGGCCGCAAACTATAGACCAATTCAAGATGCGTGAGATTGAGGAGCGGGCCACCCTCGAAGCCGAAGGGAGGAAGTGATGCTCACTGGATACTTTGCTCTTCCTGACAGCCAACATCGTGGGCGCTTTCATGCGGTCGAGAGTTTTTATCCCGACAATTATCGAGCGCTTTGCGGATGGAGACCGCGCCCGGAGTTGAACTTCTTCGGACTCCTACAGTGCGCTGAAGGGTTGGAGGAAATCTCCGCGAGAGGATGGTCGTGCTGCGCCCGCTGTCAGGCGGCGATTCAACGAAGAGGGCGAGGAGGGAAGCCGTGAGCGATCGACCGGACCGGCTCGAACACATCAAGCGCGAGTGTGACGCCTACGACAGATACGAACCGCCGAACTATCCGGTGGAAGACGTGCGCTGGCTCATCGCCGAGGTCGAGCGGCTGCGACGAATGAACTTGTGCTCTGTGTGTGCTGGTGTGGCCCTTCAAAGCGGACGCCCGTGTATCTGTGCTGGCGGAGGAAGCGCCGATGATGAAAGAGACGGACTCCACGTCGAGGTCGAGCGGCTGCGAGGCGATGTAAGCGCCTGGAAAAAAGCGTGTGACTATCAGAAAGATGTGGCAATCAAATGCTCGGACACCGCAGCAAGATTTGAGCGTGAAGTCGAGCGGCTGCGGAAGGAGAACACCGACTTGCGCGAGGCCATCTCTCCAGCACGGATCGGAAGAAATGTAGATTACTACGTCGCTGTGGCCGCAAAAATGCGCGAACAGCAGCAGCGAATCCTTCCCCTGCAAACGAAGGGAGCATATCGACGATGACGCGGACTGAAATCACCCTCGACGACCTGATTCTGCTGGCTGAGGCGTGCGGCCTGAAGCGCGTGGATACAATGCCGGAGGTCTGGGCCGGCTCAGATGTGTACTTAGTAGACCGCGGCGGTAAGGCGATCTATATTCGGGATCAGCACGGACGTCCGGCAGAACAGGCATGGAACCCCTACACTTCTTTCAGCGATGCCGGGATGCTGATGCGGGCGTTGGGGATCGACTTGATCCTTCACATGCATGGAAATACTCCGTACTGGGAAGCAAGCGGTTCGTGGTATCTGAATGAGTCTAACGTAGCGGGGCGCGGTGACGGCAACACCAAAGCCGCCCAGTGCGAAGCGATCTGCCGGGCGGCGCTCCAGATTGTGGGGGCGAAGGGATGAAACGGAGGGCACATGATGTTCTGTGAAATCTGCGGGAAGCCGCCCGACTTTCGATATGTCACCGCGACAGGCGAACCAATCGGCACTCCACGTAACTGGACACAGAGCTGGGCGCAAGGCAAAGGCGCCGGCTACCACGTCGGATGTATGGCGGAGCGCTACGATCAAATGCGGGAAGCGCTGGAGGCGTTTTGCTGGGCCACTCGCGCCGATCCTGCTCTGCATCCCACATGGGATATTCTACTCGAAGCCGGGGTTGCCGCCCTCGCCACCGTGAGGGCGAAAGGATGATACTGCAAATCGGCCAGCACGGCGTTGCTTTCAATCGCTACCAGATTTTCTTTTTCGGCGCACCGGCGAGATGGAAACTATGCGGGTGGATCGCACGGTTCTGGATTCCGAAAAAATACCGGAAGCTCTGTATCGGAGAGTTTCTTACTAGTGCGGGGCGTATACCGTCACTGACCGCTGAGGAACGCGCAGCAAAGTTTTTCTTCGGGCATGATCCAAGATCATGACCACAACCCTGTTCATCGACGGCATGACCACATGGCTGCTGTGCATGGGTGCTCTGTGCGCAGTGTTTGCCCTGTTCGGGCTGGCGGATGAAGCGGCAGTGCGGTGGTGGAAGCGGAGGCACCTATGAACTTCTGGCCCTTCCGCTGCCGCCACGCTCATCTTCAGTTCCCGCGCCGCCAACCTGACGGGCGCGACTGGCAGTACTGCCCGGACTGCCACAAGCGAATCCTGAGCACGACGCAGTTCCAAGTACCGACGCCGGTGCGCCGTCCGGGGAATGTTACCATCGAGAAGACGGGGCTGGAACGGATGGGGAGGCTACATGGTTGAAGCCGTCGCTTTAGCGGTGAAGGCTATCGCCGAGATGGTTACCGAGATCGTCAAGGGCCAGCCCCCGGAGCTGAAGGCCAAGATGTGGGAGTGGTACGTCAAGGACATGGAGACGTGGAGGAAGTTCTGGGGAGTGGACAAGTAGCTGGTATGCCAGTGGGAAGGATAGCCTAATGAGCACACACGAGGTAAAAACTTCCGCAATCTGCATTGATTGTGGCGCTACAGTAGCTATACCAGATGAAGAATATGTTTACGGTAGTCAGGCTTATTGCCTCAATGGACATGGCGTGATGTTTCTAGTTCACGACTGTAAATTCTGTGGAAAAGAGTTGGCATATACCATTGGGGACCCTTATGAATCCGTGGAAGAGATAGTTTGCTCGGACTGCGTGGCAAAAGTGCGTCAGAAAGCCCTTGATACGAGAATCCAGCGAGCCCGTCACGAGTCCGCGTCTGGTTGAACCGCGCATACGGAAGGAGAATCCACTGGAGAGAATGTTCCACGTGCCACAATGAAGCCTGCGGCATCAAGACTGCGGAAGGGGAAAAGCACCAAAGCCCTGCCCTTGTCTGGTTGGCTTACCGAGATTGACAACCCCGAGTTTGAGGATTTCTCTCTCCTAAGTTTAGAGGATCACAGGCAGGTAGCAGAACTCATGAGTAAAACGGGGAAAGGCACCAAGGCCCGACCCTCCCCTGATGAGAAACGCACAAGAAACAGGCCCTGGTCTCGCGCGGGCGCTAAGCGCGACCGCCGTTACGGAGGGCGAGTGAAGGTAAGGGACGTGCTGACGATATGGCCGGGGTCTCAAGGGAGCTGAAGATGGCAAAAACAGCGCCGGTTGTGGAGGAAACAACCTACCTGGTGGGAACCCGTCAGGTCGCCCAGGCATTGAAGGTCACCCAGCGCCGCGTGCAGCAGATGATCGGCAGCGGGCAGTTGCATGCCTACGGGTGCGCAGGACGCTGGTTGATTGATCCTCGCCAGTTGACCGACCCTAAGATCAGGCACCGGGGTCGAGGCCGACCGCGTAAAGATCGTAAGGTGCAGATCGCGCCCCGACCAGGGCCAGTTCCAGCTCCAATGATCCGGGCTGAGGAGGATTAGCCAGTGACGAGCCTGAGTATTATGTTCGATGAAATCATGGCGGTTATCCCTGAAACAGTCGGGGTGGTCATGTTTCGTCTGCCAAGCCCGAATAAGTGGGATGCCGAGAAGGCTGGCATGTGGTGCGCTGGTTTCATTGCATGCGGTGACTATATAACCAGAGATACTCTTGATTGCGGACTATATCCATACGGCGAGGGGTCAACCATTACGGAGGCGTTAGGGGCATTGAAAAAACTGATAGAGAAAATGAAAGAGCCGCCATTAGTTCATCTGAGAGGAGCGGCTATGTGTGAATGCGGGCACGATCTAGAGCATCACGATGCAAGGGATGAAGGCCGGGGCGCCTGCCTGAAATGTGCTTGTAGCGAATACGTTGAGGCAGCGTTCATTGACGCCAGTCGCGGCTATCACTGGCCCGAAGAGTAGACCCCGTCTTATCCCGGAGCATTTTAGGAATCTCCGCTTGCGGCTATCGCCCAGACCCACGGCGCGCGCGTACTACAGGCCGCCTTGTGCAGGGCCAAAACTACCAGGACCCCACCTACACTACGCCTGTAGTTCTGAGATTGCAAGACTTTCCTCCGGGACCTCTGCGTCCCCCAGTGGGTGCTCCGTTTGCCTCGCATGGTCGTAGGCCGCCAGCAGAGAGGGAAACCGCTCGTTACAGACCCGGCAGTGCCATATCAGCGGCTGCTCTTGTCGCTGCTCTCTCTGACTCCATCGCATCAGAGCTCCAAAAGACGGTCTTCCCAGTTGTTCGGTGGATGACCTTGCGCGTGGGCAGGCCAATATGCCTTTACCAGAGCCTGGCGTGGTCCAAGAGATGGGTCGCAGAGTACCCTGGCCGCCCTGAATACGGGCTTCTCATTGCTGTCTGTGGCATAGAATAGTGCACGACTCTCTCTCATCGTTTGCATCAGATCCTCGAAAGCTGCCTTGCCCATCCTGATTTCCTTCGGCTCTATGTTTCCAAGGGTCAAATGGTTGTAAGCGTCGCTGAGAAGATCGATGTTCATGTTGCAATTTTCCCCTACAGTAGATGCACCGGGAGGTCCGGGGACTCCGGCTGATTGAATGCCCTCCAGCACTCCGCCCATTCCCCCTTCCATCCGCAATGACAGCTTACCGGGGTGTCTAAAGTGATCGACGGCCCGTAAAGCGATATGTTTGTGGTTCCGCAACCAGGGCACGCTACCCGCCAGTGTACCATCGTGTCTCCCCCTTCAACTCTTTTGCGGAACATGGCTTCTCAATCCCGACCGGACTAGTTTCCCATAAACCATTCCCCCGTGTCAACACTTTTCTCCGCTCCCATAAGTACTGGTCATACTCCTACCAACCCCCCTTTGCTATTGGTTTTTTTTATATACCTGCGTACAACCAAATGGCTGTAGCGCGGGGGTGTGGGGTACCCCCCAGACAATCTGGAGCGACAATGGAGGCCATCCTGAAACTGCCACTACGTTTGTCGTAGCGCAAGGTAGCGGTAGGAGCTGCTTACTACAAGCGTAGTAGAGCAAGGTGTGGCCGCAGCGACACACTGACCATGCGCGCTGCTCGTGAAACACAATGCCACCAGGCCTGGCACTACGGTTGTAGTACGACAATCGTAGGATTATCAGCTCAACCCAGGGTAGTACCATGACTCACGGTATGTCTAGTCTCGCAGTACTGCTAGGCACATTTTTGCGCTTACACGCAGTTTTCTGTTGACCTCTAGGTAGAGGTGTGAGACACTGAGACTGCAAGCGATTAGGAGCGCTTGAGGCGATGAGTGAAGAGCAGACCGAAGCGCAGTTGTATTGGGAGGGGATAGCCTACAGCGATGCCCGGTCGATACTGTACAGGCTGGCGGTAGCCACTGGCGAAGCCGGCTGGGGCTGCACGATCCTGCAGAACGCCCTTGTACACCTAGGCGACGACGGTGACCGTATCGGCGAGAGCTCGGTAGCCGCGTGGTGCGCCAGCGAGTAGTTCGCGGCAGCGCTCGCAGCTAACGGCTTTCGACTGGTAACCCCTGCCCCGCCACCGGCCCACTGGACACAGCGGGCCGTGGGAGTGACAGGAGGCAACATGACTATGACGAATCACGAGCTGAGCCAGATTATGACCATCAACGATAAAGTCTTCTCGCCGCGATCGTTGCCGGCGTGGGCGCGCGAAAGAGTCGAGCACGGAACGCCGGGTCAGTGGGTGCGCCTCACCGGCACAATCTATGCGCGGTGTACTGCGGACCCGCTCGATCCCGGCAACATGGTCGAGATGGGCTGTACCATGCGAGGTTTTGTGGTCGGCCCCGCATATCTCGAAGGTGCGCCGTGGGAGTGATAGGAGCATACCATGATGAATCGTGAACTCGATAGTCTTATGACGATGAACGACACGGTCTTTACGCTGAGCAGCTTTCCTGCATGGGTGCGCGAGAAGATTGAGCGCGGCGCGCCGGGCCAGTGGGTGCCGTTCCCTGGCACAATCTATGTCCGCCGTACCGCTGACCCCCTCGACCCTGGCAATATGGTTGAGATGCTGCTCTACGTCACGGAGGTGCAATCGTGACTACCGCAGCTCCTTACAGGCCGTTCAACTATACCTCGCCCGACTGGGCGCCGCTAGAGCGGGCGGTTGTCCTGGCGGGCCTTCCGCTGAGGCGTTGCGCGGACTACATGTGGATGCATGAAGACCCGCCAGGCGTCCACTATTACAAAAACCGGGCAACACGGCGGTATCTGCAATTGACGAAGGACACCCCGGAGGACCGCGCTTGTCGGCTTTTACGGGAGGTGCAGCCATGAGCCCCACAATCATACTCAGGTCGAAGGATCGGCGGTACGACTCCATGCAACATCCGTTTTTCAAGGTCGTGGTGGAGCGAGAGACCGACGTCGCATGGTTCGGCGCGCCTGTTGATAACCCGGCATGTTTGGCGCTGGAGTGGCCTAAAATCGCGTGGGAAAAAGTGACGAGTTCACTGTACTACGGGAGGCTGCTGTGGCTGCTTTGAACGTTCCCGGCGGTCGTGATGTGCTGCCGCGTGTAATGCCTTGCTCCAGCCCGTCGCAGCGGGCTGGGCGGAGGGCATGACCATGAGCAAAGTGATGCTACTGCCGAGCATTGATGGTGATTTATACTCCCTCGCCGTCATACCGCCGCCGGGCTTCGATGATGATAGCGCCGCTCATTTCGCGGCTCTGAAAATCATCGAACAAGTTCACTCGCAGCAGGGCGATGAGGAAGGTGAAGGGGCCTGGACCTATGAGGATATCCACAAAGCTTTCGAGGCGGCTGGTTGGGTTGTGCCGCACACAATCCAAGGTCCGCAATGGGATGAGGCTTAATCCCGCGTCCTGCCCTCCGGCCTCCTAAGCCGCCGCACTATGCCCCGTGCTCGGGTCAGACGGGGCCGCCGGCGCTGGCCTGAGCCGGAGGGTAGGACGGGCGATTAGGAGCAGCCCTAGAGATCGTGACTGATCGAGCACTATGAAGCCACCTAACTACCATATCCGCGATCTGCCTGAGCCGCCCTTGCCCGTGGTCTCGACCAAGGCCACCACCAAGCTACTGCGTAAGTTGCAGAAGAGGCGGGGGCGATCACTGACCCCAACAGAAGCCGTCTTCGGGCGCGGTCGAGGGCGCCCCCCTGGTCGTGGTAAGCGTGTCCGGGCGCGCCCCTGCCCTTACTGTGGGCACCAATTTGGCTCGGCGAAGTGGCGCACCCACGTCACTCGCTGTGACCCCAGGGGGCCAGGGCCGTCCGGCCGGCGCAAGCAAGTTGCGATCAGTGCAAGTGCGCCCAAGATCGCGCTCTGCCACTACTGCCAGCAGCCCTACGGTGCATGGGCGCTCGATCAGCATGAGGTCGTGTGCCCAATGCGCCCAGAGGTACGACAACTAACGGAGGAATAGGCACTTATGCTGATTCTGGCCCAACTGCTCGCTATCCTCCTGGTATGGATTCTTTGGGGCCAGCGCAGAGCCTAAAAGGTCCGATGAAACCGCTGAAAACATGATCGTACTGATACAGTTATTGCTGCTCGGGCTGGTACTACTTCTCAGTAGGACCAAGAGGAAACGGCGGCTCCGGCGGTTCCGCTTGCCTTGGACGTGATAGGCTTCTGATCCCCAGTCCTCCGGCTCGCGGAATATTTGCGGGCAGCGTCCGCAGAAATGCGCCCAAACCACCGCCACTCACTTTATTGAGGGCGATGGCAAGTCGAGCCTGGATCTGGGGATTGGTGACGGCAGAGCGCAGAATCTGCGCCCCGATCGCTCCTGTCATTGCCTTTATCGGGTCCCCTGTCATCGCCCAGAAGCCTCCCCCTGCCAACAACGCCCAGGACGAGATCAGCTGGCGATGACCCTCCGTTTCCATGAACTTGTCGATCGCGTTCCGGAGTTCGATGAGTCCGGCATCCCGTTTGTTGAGGGCCTTGATCTCTGGATAGAGTAGTTCAAGATCCTGCATCAGCCCCTCCGAAAGTTCCAAGCGGGACTCAACCGAAATCGGCGGCTTGGCCCGTTGGTACGGATTCCATGCCTTCTCTCTCATCTGCCGGATCACTTGGTATAGTTGTTTCTTTAGGGCCTGTGCCGCCGGACCGCTCAGTGTTGTATTCGCGGCCAGCGCACGCAAGTCGTTGAGGCTTAGAGCCGCAGCTTTTTGTGCGGGGATTTGAAACTTGCTGATTCCCCAGTTGCGGAGAAACTTATGCTCCATAGCGTCAATCGCAACTTGTTTCTCTGGAATCATTGACCACTTTGTACGAAGACGATTCAACCCGCTGATGGCGTCGCTGAATCGCACGGTTTTGGCTGGACCGCCGGCAATGATCCCGGCTACCTCAGCTTCCAGCTCCTTGCTGATTTCCTCAGTTATGGCGCGACCTTCGGCGCCGGGAACGATCTCCTCCCGCAGCCCGGTCTTAACGATTTTGGCTTGTTCACCGGGCGTTCCCTTGGGTTTTAGGGCGGCCTGATACCATCGTTCAGGGTTGAGAACCTTGCCGATCGCCTTGGTGATTCCTAGCCCCACCCCTTGGTAAACCGCTTGCTCGGCTCCGGCTAGTCCTACCTCCTTACCGATCATCTTCAGACCCTCGGAAAGCGAAGCCGGAGGAGGAGGCGGCTCAATCGCCATTTGTGCGGCCTTGCCCGCGCCTCCACCAAGGAAGGCGCCAGGTACGTTTCCAACTGCCCCTCCAATCATGCCGCCAATATACGGCAGGGCCTCTACCGGATCAAATGAAGGCAGGGGCGGAAGCCCTGTCGGTTGCTTTTCATAACCCGTCGGTGATTGAATGCCGATCGTGGGAGCGCCGTAGCGCTTTTGCCACTCTTCGACCGAGAGTGGTCCAAGCTCTAATGTCGGAGGAGGGCTAGTCTTGACTGCCCGCTTTGGCTGAGGGACCTTGCCGTATCGGCGTTCCCATTCTTCGACGCTAATGGGTTGCTGAGGCATTTTTCTAGCGCGTAAGGGGGATCATCATCCCCCCTCTGTTGATCCAGACACTGCCGTCCTTGGCGGTTACGGTCAGGTCGCCGGCGTCCTTATCCCAGCCCAATTCCTCCATCGCTTGGAACACGCCAATTACGTCCGAGTTCGGGTCGTTAGGATCGATCTTCTGCATCGCACGAGCCGCGGCTCTGCGGCTGGACAAGAACTTGAACAGAATCTCATACCGTTGTAACTTTTCACTGATGACGTTTGGTTCGCCAAGTTGCTCAGCCAAGAAATCGGTAGCGGTCGGAAGTTGCGCCGCATAGAAGTCTTCTTCACTGCTTCTGGTCGCCATCCCTGAGCGCGCCCGTACAATTACTTCCTTCGCCTCATTTAGCGCAGCAGCATAGCGGCGGGCCAGAAACGATCCGGGAGTAGCGGCCTTCAGCGGCAAACTTGGGTCCTCTGTCAATAACTGCTTGATCCGTGCGATGGCCCGTAAGCCGCTGCCCGCATTACCCCACAGTCGTTCTTCTTCCGCGCTGGCTTTACGGGTACCGACAATTACACCAGGACCTGATGGTGTCCCTGGCCTTCCCGCTGGCTCTCTGCGCGGCATAGTAACGGGCGCAGGTTGTGTGGCTCCCTCGATTCCCGGCGGTGGGGGCGGAATGCGTTCCGCGCGATCTGTGCCGGCTCCAACCTGTACCGGAGCGCCAAGAACGGGTGTAGTCCGCCGCGTATAGGGGATCATTCGCAGGTTCCCCTCGGCATCCTCCACAATCGCCATCGTCTCGGTGACGGTAGGAAGATACCCACGTGGCGGAATCATGTCACGCTGATACCTCATCAACTTGCCGCTCTGGTCGAAGAATCCAAGCGTCCAACCCGTTCTTTTGGAATCGATGTCTTGAAAGAACGCCTTTTCTCTTACTACAGATGCCTGGGGATAGGCCCTTACCGGAACGCCGTTCTGATGCAAAACCTTGTAGGGCGAATCGTCGTCTTTTATGGGATTGCCCATCGCGTCTTCTTGGAGATATTCGAGGAGAGCGCTGCCGGGCACGGTTCCAGCGATTTGCATGGGAGGGCGTTCACGCGAGAAACTAATCCCAGAAAGCCATGACGCCTGCGTTTCGGGCGAGAGTTTCTTGAACTCAGGCATCGACCGGATTCTCTGTTCCTGGTCTTGCTTGAGTTTATCCTTGAGACGCCCTTCTGCCTCCGTTTCACTGATTGCCAACGCCGACTTTCGCTTTTGGCTAATTTCCTCCATCTGGGGCTTGGATAGGAACCCCGGAATAGAAGGAGAAGGTATCTCCTGCGGCGGAATCGCCATGCGTCCGATGCCTGGAGGCGGGGCAGGCAGCAAGGCCAACCCGCCAGGGACCCCGCCCGGCGCTGAAGGCTCAGGGATCGGGGCCTGCGTGAATTGCCTCTGGAAATCCGGCGTAACCTCCGTGGTCAGTCCCGAAGGCGGCATCGGAGGAAACTGAGGCTGCGCAGCCTGTGTGATCTGCGCTCCCACTGGCATTTCAATTGTCTGCGCCCCGACCTTCATCGGCGGCGGTTGGTAAGGACGCTGCAACTGCTCCAGCAACGAGGTGGACTCGATTGCCTGCTCCAGTTCCTTGGCTAGTTTCTTGTGAGTCGGGGTGGACATGATCTGGGCAGCGTTCTGAATGAACTGCATTGCAAGATTCGGGTCCGTCACTTGCCCGCTCATGCCCAGTTCCAGGAATAGCTGTGTGGCCCGGTCTCTGCGTTGCTGTTCCTGCTGCATCTCCATGAGGTTCTTCTCGCGCATCGCGGAACCGATGCCGGAGATTGCGCCTGCCATGCCTAGGAAGCCGCCCATTTTATCCGCCGGACTCCCATCCTGCCCCGGAAGGTAAGCCTACCGTGCCAGAAGTACGCCTACCTCCTTGCGGCCAGATCGTGTTCAAGATGTCCCATATCCCACGACCCGTCTGCGCCCCGATATTGAACGCCCCCTGCTGGGCCGCGAGCTGCGGGTACATCGCCTGAATGTTCTGACCACGCCCTTGTTGGAGGAAGTTGAGCGCCCCCATGATGCCCTGCCCTTGCAACCCGGCAGCCTGTAACCCGATTGGGGCCGCTGTTCCCCCGATCTGGAACAGCGCCTGGGCCGCCGCCGGGCGCGCTCGCCCGATCAGTCCGGCTATCTCGCTGGCCAGCAGGTTCCGCTGATTGGCCAGGGCCACGTCACGTCCGCCGCCTCGCGGGATAGCCGATTCAGAGGACCGGCGCGCCGCATTGTACTGCTGCGAGATCAGGTCAATGTCAGGAGCCAGCAGCGAGGAGATGGCTCCCCGGTCGCCCTGGAGGATAGGCAGCCAGAAGTCGCGGGCCGCTTCGAGCGACGGTACTCCGATACCGCCCGTCAACTGCTGGTAGGACTGGCCAAGTTGGTCCTGAAGCCAGTTGAGCCAGTCGAGACGCTGAGCCTCCTGGGGCGAGGGCGTATAGGGCGGGATGTCCTGGGGTTTCGGCTTAGCGGCGCGGCCCGAGAGCCAGCCCCCCAGGGCGCTGCCGCCAGCCATGATCGCCGGTGCTAACCAAGCGGGCATCTTACCTCCATCCTACGCGCTTTACGGCGGCGCGAACAAGTGTTTTTCTCATTAGACTCCTAGTGCCGGGATAGACGGGCAGGGGCCGGGTTGGGTTGGGGAAGGCGGCTCTGTCAACGCCGGGCACCCACCGCCACAAACCTCCTGCATGGCCTTTTGAAGTTGGTGCGCCCCGAAATCCGACAACCCCCGAGCCGTAAGACCTCCGCCGGAAGACGAGACGGTTGATGGAATGTCGGCAATCGTCTGCTCGGTGTCTATCATCGTGAGGATGACGCTACTCTCGGTCGGATTCTCCGGCGGACACGCATCCTGAACCACGCGCTCGAACAACGCCGTCCCCGCCATGTCGTTCGGCTCGTTCATCGCCTGCTCGAAGACGAAGCGACCGAAATCGGGAAGGCCCCGACTTTGCAAGCCAGCCGAAAAGACCGTCACCGGCACATCGTCGATCAGGCCGTCGTAATAGCGGAGCGTGACCTGCGACGGCGGCCCGTGAGGGAAGTCGCGCTGGACGTTCTTGATCGTTATGCGATTCATGGAATCACCACGAACAAACTGGCAAAGGCTTGTCCTCCGGTGCCGGAAGCGGTGATGCAGAACCAGTTGTGGGCATCGAAGGCATCCACGGTGTCCGCCGGGTAGTCTTTCATAATGACCGCGCCGTCCCAAAGCTGCCCTCGGCACTTGGCCTCGTCTAAGATTGACGTCAGCCCCCAGTTGATCCGTGCCGGAACCTTGTATGCCTCAAGAGTTGACCAGAGCCTGCCGACTTCCGCTCCTTGTGTAGCAAGGGCTTGAGTTCGGAAATAAACTAGTAATCGTTGATCACCTTTGTTCCCAGAAGGAAGATCAGACGCCGACCAAGCGTTTCCATTGACAACTTGCCAACGAGCGCCGCCACCCCGAGCATTACATTGCGTGCGAAAGCTACGTCGAGTCGTCGTATCGGCATCGGTATGCGCATTCCCGTGGGACCAGATGCACTCGGTAATTACGGTATCCAGAAACGGCTCAAGATACGGGACGCCGCCACACACAAACTCGCGTGCCGCCGTCGATCCAGCGCGAAGGACAAAAAACTGGTATTTGTTGGCGATGATCCGGTAGACATACCCGGCGCTGGCCAGTAGAAACAGGTCAATCCCAAGCAGCGTAGCGCCGACATTGCGAAATTGCACGCGGCCACAGTTGCCGCCGCCGGAGTCGTACAGCCGCACGCGGCACTGAAGATTCTGCGGCGTGAGAGCGCTTTGAAGAATCCAGTCACCGGAGGCTCCGCTGATGGAGGTCCAACCGGCAGTCAGTAAGTGCGTTCGGATATTGTCAGCGATCAGGGTACGGGTGTCTGCCGCGAATGTCGTGTTGACGTTGGTTCCGCCCGCGTATTGAAAGGCCATTATGGTATCACCAAAAAAAGACTAGGCACCGCGAAGTTCCCCTCCACGCCGTGTACGGTCAGGTTGTACCAGTTATGGCTGTCGAACACGAGCGGGTTGTAATCGGTCGGGTATGCCTGAGTTACGACGACCGCATCCCAAATCTGTCCGCGCTCAACGGCGTCATCGCTCACGCTCACGCCATAACAGAGACGAGCGGGAATCTTGAAAGCCTCGTCGTTATGCCAAAGATGGCCCGCGTTATCGGTATGCTCGCCGACGCCCCCCGACGACACCTGCCCGGTGGGAACGTCTAGACCTTGGCAACGATTATCCCCAAGATTTAGAACCAGATGTGAAGAATCCGAAACCTGCCAGGAATTGCGAAGATTGATCCCTGCGTCCTTTAAGCTACAAGCTGTTCGGAACGAACTCATCAAGCCGCCGCCGCCGATGGCTTGCCCGTTCCCGTGACACCAAGCAACGTAAGAACCCTGGAACGACTCGACGTATGGCACGCCGCCACAGCAAAAGTCATACACGTTCGACGAACCCGGAACCAGCGCGAAGAACTGATGCCTGTTGGCGATGATCCGAAAGGTCTTCGCCGCGAGCGGCAGTAAAAGCAGATCATCGGAAGGAACTAGCGGCGCTGGCTGAGTCATGGACAAGCCCGTGCGCTGGAACTTCACCCGAGCGTATCCACCGCTGCTGTAAAGCCGGACATCGACCTGAAGTCCAGCCACGGGCGTCGCGATACAGCGGACTACCCAATCCCCGGAAGCCCCGCTAACCACAGTCCACCCGGCATTGAGAAGTTGCGCCTTGATGTTGTCAACAATCGCAAGCTCGGTGTCCCCCACGAATGTCGCGTTGATCTTTGTCCCCGCAGCGTACTGGATCGCCATGAGCTAGTCCTCGACCTCCCACACCAGAAGGATCGTCACGCCCTCGCCCTTGACCGTCGATCCAAGTTGGAGGATGTGCCCGCTGAATATGTCAAGCTCCTCCGCTTTCAGCGGGCTAAAAACAAACTCGGTGAGCTTCACGACCTCGGTAAAGCCCTCCGGAATAGTGAATGAACCGGCGCTAAGGATCGACTCGCCCAGCCGCCGAACGTCCAGTATCATCGGCTGTCCCTGCGGGGGCACGGCGGCGAAGGCATAAGCGGCGCGGGCCTTGCCCGCCCGGTGAGTGAATATCTCCCGATGGAGCGCCGTGACCGGAGCGAACCCGCCGCCGACCGTCAGGTTGAACTCCATCACCTGCCGGCGGGCTTGACGCAGGCTGTAGAGCGCCCGCCATGCCCGCAACTGACCCTCAATCGCCTTCTGCGGGTAAAGGATCGGCTGGCCCCGGATCTGCCGCTCCCCGTCAATCGGCAGGCCCGCCTCCGGCAGACCCCATCCGAGCGTCAGGTTCTCCAGCTCGGGGAACCATTGATCGGGTCTCGTGCGCTCGGCCATCAGATTGCCGCTCCGTCCCTGCGATGCTCGCCGCCAAACAGCATCATCGCCCGGTAAGGCTCTGTGTCTCCCCAATACTTAGTTCGAACTTCGCAATCTTTTTTGAAAAGCCGGAAGGGGCAAGTCGAGGTGAACGTGTAGCGGTAGACCTTGCCCTTATTGGCCACGTGGGGCACGCGGCGCTTCAGTTGCAGGCCGGCGGTCGATAGGATCGTGTACGCGGGCTGGTCGGTCCCGTCTACGTTGATCGTAAGCGTCACGTCGGTCGCCGACTGGAGACAGATGAAGGACTCCTTGATGTGCCCGTAGGCCCGCATATCCATCGTGGTGCCCTGGGTCTGCCACCGCACCGCCTTCTCCGGGTGCGGCTCCCAAACCCACTTGACTCCGTAGAGCCAGTTCTTGTTCGTGTCGGTGGGTCTGGCCCGCATGATCGTCGCAATCACCGGAGGGGCGAAGGCATAGGCTTTCCCCTGCCGCCCGCTGCCGTTATTTACCGTGACGGTGAAGGAGTTCCCGTCCTCGTACTCGACCAGCACCGTCTTGTTCGTGTTGTTGGTGTCGGCGTCCACGATGAAGCCCTGGAGGAATTTCGCGCCGAGATAGCCGTCGTGAGTGAACTCCGCGTCCCAGTTGGTCAGAGTCGGAGGCTCGCGGTGGACGATCCATCCTACGTCGTACAACCTCCCCTGCACTTGATCCGTCGAGTACAGCCGAAGCTGGTTTGCCCGGAAGGGCACGAAGCTGTAGTGGACGGTCAGCCTGCCGTCGTGGGTGATCGACGGATCGCCAGCCGCCCCGATCGGCACAAGATTCGTGACCGTCCCTTCCATCTCCCCCTGCATCCGCAGCGTCTTGGCGGCATTCACCGTATCCAGCGTGACCGCCACTCCCGTAACGTACCCCACGCTCCCATCGGGAACGGCGCGACGCCAGTTGGTGTCGAAGTCCGGCTCCAGCCACGGCTCCTGCTGCGCCTTCCATGTCCAATTGGTGACCCGCCAGCGGTTGCTGGTGGTGACGACCAGACGCCCGAGACGGCCCTTAAAGGCAGGCCAGGAGAACGTAATCTCCCGCTCGCCGTTAGAGTTGAACGTCCGGGTGATCCCTGTATTGACTTGATCGGCCCAAACCTCGAAGGTGATATTCTGGCCGTCGCTGTTGGCCCAGATTTTTATGCCTGCGACGTAAGCGTCCTCCTCCGGGGACAGAAACGGGTGCCACTCCACCACTCGCTTGATCTGCTCGTCCGGCTTGGGGGCGGCGCTAGGCTGCCAGCTATAAAGCTCGACCGCTGAAGTGGTCGAGTTGACAGTCCAGGAGAAATCAAGGCTGAGGTTGCGCGCCAATCTGCCGAGACCACCATTAAGGTCCAGAATACGAGGTGTTCGGCCTGTCCCGCTGGAGACAGCGGTTGCCGCCTCGTTGACTGACTCGTTGTCGAAGAAGGGCTGGACATTGACGGTTTCACCTCCTCGGTCTAGTTCGTGGAGCACGTCGCCGCAGAGCTTCTGGCCACGTGAATCGCCGAAGTCATCGGCGGCAGTGCGCAGTTGACAGGCATAGGCCGTACCGCTTGCCGGGTCGGCCAGTGTCCGCCCGTCTTTACCTGCGTTGTAATAATAAATCTTCCCGTTATTACCGCCTACGAGCACGTCTGTCATGCCAACGCCCGGTATGTTCCCGCTACGCCCCTCCTGTGAGTAGTGCATCCGAGTGGAGACTTGGTAAGTATCGTAGAACCAGCCGCCGGTCGCTAAGTCGTAAACAAGTGTGTGCGGCAATCCGTCGAATAAGCCAACATAGTCGAAGTAGATGTAGTTCTTGTGGTATTCCAGCCTTACACGATGAACGGACATATTCGGCGGCTCGATGCCGTTGATGATTTTGGGGGGTACGTCGGTATCGCCGTGCGGGAACAACCAGTACAGGCTCTCGTTGGTGATCGACCGAGCTTGGCCACCGTCGGTCTCATAAATGCCGTCCCAATCGAGGAACCAAATCTTCGGCCCGAGGCAAAAGGCCCACGGCGCGAACAGCCCGCGCCCGCAGGGGGTCTCCTGGTAGTCATATATCTGCGGCGCTGCGAAATTCGGATAAATCGCAAACAGCCGCTCGGTCGAGAACACCCAGCATCGCCCGTCCCACAGGAAGCCGTTCATCAACTGTTCGCTTGGCTGGGTGATCTCGATATTGTTCTGGGGCGGCGCAGAATCTGGAGAGTAGGGCTTCGTCCAGGAGAGGTAGCCTGGACGCAGACGGTCGCCGACGCCGAAGAAGCTGCCCTGGAACGGCCCCCAGACGTAGGGCAGATTCACTCGCGTCGGATCGCCCGAGGAATCGACAGACGGCCACGGCAGGTCGTTGTCATCATCCAGTAGATCGGCGGAGCCGATCGTGATGTCCAGGGCATCGTCATCGAATGAGATGGCGGTCCCTGCGATTGAGAGCGTCGGGGCGGTCGGGCCGAACGCCGTCAGCGTATCCAGGCTGATCGTGGTCAGCCAATGAAACGACGGGACGGCATCGCTTGATCGGAAGACCTGAATATAGCTGACTTGCGGATCGGGTCGAGGATCGGCCTTCGGGGTCCGAACCGTGACCGTAATGGTCGTATTCAGCACGGTGATGTCGGCGGAGACGCCCGTTAAGTCGCCATCTGAGGTGCGCTCGCCGCTGTTCGACATTGCCCCTTCATCCGATACGTAGCGGGCGCGGTAGCGGAAGGTGCCATTCAATTGGCCGGGTCCGCCAGCCGCTACGGTCGGGGCGATTGATGGAGGCTCGATGCCCCAGTAGTAGACCGTCGTGCTCGGGCTGATCTTGGGCAGCCTGCCGTTGGGCAGCGTCGGCGCTCCGTCGGCGATGTAGGCCCACGATTGAGCAGAGGTGCCGGGACGGTAGGGGACGATACTCAGTGGATAGCCGGTTAAACGAAGGTTGCCCGGAGAAGGCAACGATTCTGGCGTTCCGCCATCATAGTAGCGATTGATAGTAGCAGGCGGGACTGGGCTGTAATTTCTAACAGAAATAGTTGCCGATTCACCGCCTGCGACCTTCGTGCTTGTCCACAGTTGACCTAGTGGCGGCGGAAAGAAGGCAGACGGCGCGACTCCGGCAATCGTGATATTCCCCGAAGGCGGCGTGGGATCGTCTGACAATCGCCGCAAAGAATGAACCGTCAGGGCTGTGCCGGGCGGGTCTTCGATCGTATTAGTATAGAACTCAAGTAGTCCCAACCGGGATTCCACCATCCCCGGACGGCGCACCCGGACGTTCAGCAGCCTGGGGTAATACCCGTCCGGGATCAGATCGACCGGCCCCGTCCACACACCTTTGCACAACATCTTGTGAACGCGCCGGTCGAATTGGTTGGTCGATGCCATCGCCCTACGGGGTCTTCGGCCCCTCCGCCTTAGCTACCACCTTCTTGCGCCATGCCAGGTTCTCGTCCAGCTCATATCCAGGAGCGTCCGCCTGCAACTCCTGAAGCCGCTTCTTGAGCGCACCCTCAATCTCCTGGTACTTGGTTCGCAGCAGATTCATCTGCGCTTGCAAGCGCTCGAACTCCAGGGCCATCTGCGCCAGTGACGCCCGGTCCTTCCAGATTTCGGCGCGTACCTCAGACGTGAGCGGCGCGGGTTGCGGAAGCGGTTTCCCCTGGGCATGTAGCCCTACGGACGCCGCCAGCATAAGCGCTGCGCTCAGACCTATTACTTTTCCCATTTACCTATCCTTTCTGCGAGAAGACGCCTTAGCTGCTCCAGGATGTCATCCACCTTAGTCATCAAGGTGGCCTGCTCAATACGCATTTGGTTAAACATCTCTTGTTGGCGAGCTACCAGATCCTCATGCGCCTTGATCCAGTCGCGGATGGCAGTAACGCTCGCTTCCGTTGCCGATAGCCGGGAGCGCACGTCGATCAGCCAGTGGATGATGTTGACTCCTATACCGGCAATGATTAGAACAGTGAGGATGACTCCGAGGGCTTGGTTGAGGTTGTTCACCATTATCAGTACTCGAAAGCGACTTGGAGATCAGCCAGCGTCTCCGTGGCTTGGGTCGTGAACTGAACAGTAACTCGGTCTCCGGCGGCGACGGCAGCGCTGTTCGACGTATCCGAACAAGTCGTGCCCGTCCCTACCGTGCAGGTAACGGCGCTGGGGGCGGCGTTAATACGCAGGGTCACCGCGCCGGACCCGGCGGCAAATCCGGCCGTCCCGGACTTGACGCGCAAATTGCGGAGCTTACCAGCGGAGGAGACCAGAAGTTCGGTGGTCACGCCCTCTGCCGTAGTCGTACACGCGCCAGACGACCACAGGACGATGAACAGCGTTTGCGAAGAGGTGGCGGTGCCCGAGCAGAAACTCGATACGCGACTCTGGAGGACAGAATCCCCGGTACCGCCATTGGCTCTGGCAAGCACCGACGATCCCACTGCGGCAGACTGGGCGAGGTCGATAGACCCGAAGGCGGGAGCGCCGCCACCACCTGAAACGCGGAAAACCTGATTGGCGGTCCCGGCTACCGTAGCGGTTGGAGTAGCCCCGGCTCCTCCACCTAATACTACGCCGTTAGCCGCCAGCAACGCGGATGAAGCTATGGTCGTGGTCCCCGTAAATCCCAGGATGCCGCCCGAGGTCCCTGAAGCAAGGCCCGTCCCGCCCGTTTCGACCGGCAGAACTCCGCCTGTCCCAATATCGTTGCTGAGATAAGAGCGCCGGTCACTGCCTCCAGCGGCGTCCCAAACCCCGCTGGTCGCCGTCCAGACCGCCAATGGCACGGCACTCGCCGGGAATGCCGTCACCGGAGAACTGGCGGTGCATCCCGAGCAGACAACCGTGACATTGTGCCCTACGGTGAGCGTGCCGCCGGCAGTCACGTAGATGTAAGCCGTGCCGGTCCCGGCGCTGATCGTCGTCGTAGCCGATGCCGTGATCGCATAGTTGGTCGTGCCGAAGCGGACGTTGCAGGGGACCGAGGCCGAGCAGTATAGCCCGATCGTCAGCACCGTTGTCGAGGTCCTGGCGACCGCCAGATCGGTCATGGCGTTCAGATTCGGGGCGGCTAACCCGCAGGCTCCGCCCGCTGAGGTTATGTTCCCGTTGGGGTCGAACTTGGCGCAGTCGTTTGCGAGCGTGGTCCCGGTGAACATCTGGACCGTCGTTGAGTTTCCCTTCTTGCCGGTTACGTCCGTCAGATTGGCGAGCGCTGCCTTCTCGGTGATGTCGGCCAGCCCGATTGTGCCGACCGTGACGAGCGCACCGAGCGAGCTTTGCTTCAGAAACTGCCCGGTGCCGCCCGTGCCGCTCAGGTCTGAGCCTGTCCCGCCACGCGCTAGAGCGATCTGACTGGAGGTAATGTCGGTTGCGGCGTGCGTGTGCGTCGGCAGATCGGCTCCAATTGCAATCGAGATTACTCCGGTCGCAGTCGTAACCTTGAGGATGCCTGTCGCCAAAGCGCTCAGAGCCTGCTCTGCGGTCAATGTTCCGTTCGGCGTCTGTGTAATATAGGTGGCGTCGGAGGGGGCCTGCGCCCGTGCTCCCAGACCAAGCAGAATCGTCAACAAGACTAACCTAAATCGTTTCATTGCGGGCTTGCCTCCGGTCTCCCACGCTCAACCCGTAGCGGGCGGCGCATGTCTTCCAGTTGCCCTTGATCGCCAATCGTCTCCTTATACAGCGCCGCTGCCCGGAGCTTCTCGTTGTAGATCGCCGCCGCTCGGATCAGGTTGGTGTACTTGTCCGCCGTCGCCTGCAACTCGTAGGCCCCTTCCTTAAAGGCAGCGACGTGCTGCGCATAGTCCAGAATCACGTCCAGCTCTTCGGGGCCAAGCTGGGCCTGAGTCGCGTTTGTCGCTGGTACCGGGGCCGGCCCGACTACATCCACCGTGATCGTATAGATCGCATCAGGCGGCGGGAAGGCCACGAAATCGTCCATCAGAGCGCAGATCGTCGGCTGCGCGGCGGTCGCATTCTGCCAACCCGCATTGAAAGCATCGAGCGCCTGCACGGCTTCGGTCGGAACTGGGACGCCCGCGACGCGGACGAACATGACCGTGCTGAAAAGGCGGGCCAGCTCGATGCCATGCTGCCAGCGACGCTCGCAGTAGGCGGCTCGGGCCGGGTCCGCCGCTTGCCCTTCCTTGCCGAGCAGGTCGGCCATCGCTCCGTACTTGACGACCCAGGCGAAGTTGTCGGGCACGCCCAGCACTACGCCCGTTGAGATGTCGAGCGTCGCCCCCGCGTAGACGCCGACGATTTCTACGCTCCCCACGGCGCTCGGCGGGGGTATGAACTGCACCGTCAGCGGCTGCGTCGAGATGATCGAGTAGGCTGCGGGCGGGTTCGTCGCCGCATTCGGCCAGTTGGCGTTAAAGCGCCCGGCCTCCCACTCATCGGCCCGCCACAGGGTCGAATAGACATTGGCCCCCGTCCGCCAGGCCGCCCGGCGGACGTCGATGATTGGCTGGCCTCCCTGAGCAGGCAACTCGAACCGCCCATCGGCAGGAGCGGGATTCACGGAAATCAGATCGCGTCGCAAATCGGAGGCGGTCTCGAACAGGAACTGGTTGCGACGACGCTGGATGGCCGCTACCACTTCGGCGGCGGTATATTGATCGGTCCCGCTCCAGCCGGTCTGGTTCAGCGGTTCCAGGAAGTGATACTGAATCTCGCTCAGGATCATCCGGTCGGTCACCGTGTAGTTGAGGGCCGCTATCAACGTGGTGAGGTCGTACCACATGGTTCCCACGGCGGTCGAGAACGTGTGGCGGTCCCTCCAGCGGTAGGCGGCGGCCTGCCATACCCGCATGGCCTCGGCCAAGTATGCGCCGACCTCCGAGTAGGTCGCGCTGTCAGTCCAGAAGACGGTGTCGCCCAGCCGGTCTTGCAGGGCTTGCTTCAAGGCTAGAAAAGTAGTGTGCGTGTAGGGCAAGCCCGGCCTCCCGTCTGATTACTTGTTGTGATCCTTGGAGGAAACCAAGCCCGCTGCCGCTACAAACTGCCAGATCGTATCCTTGATCGGCTTGTTCTCGATAAAGGAGTTATACAACCCGGACAGGGCAAGAAGCAGCCCTGCCGCGCTGGTCTTCCAGTTGGTGAACACTTTTTTTCTCCTTTCCTATCTCTTGCCTGCCGCTAAGTCCGGCTCGATTGAGATTTCCTTGGCGACCGGAAGCTGGTCCTCATAGATCTTCAGCTTCGGGGCGTTCGGCGATGAAGTCCCGCCGCCTTTAAGCTGCGCGGCGGCTCCGGCGGGCGGAGACGCCAGCGGCTCCATCGGGCCGACTACGAAGTTGTTTTTCGGCATTCCGTTTCTCCTTTCTACATGCGTCGCAGTAGCGACGCCCATCTTTTAGCCACCGGAGGCATTCAGCGCAGCGGCGGCTCATATCGGGCGCTGCCGGAAGCGGCGGCCCACTGGGATGGGCACGCGGCGTCCGCCAGCGGAGGATGTCAAGGTCTCTTGCTATTGTGTCTGTCATATGGCGTGCCTCTGCAACCACGCCGCGTCGAAGAACGGCCACGGAGCCATCCCTGGTGGATAGCTGAACTCCTGCATGTTCGTTTCTTCGTCCTGGCGCTCCAGTTCCGCAATCATCCGCTCCGCCCTGGCGTCGTGCATTGATGCCAATTGGATCGAGAAGTAAGGATTGGGGTTGTCCTTCGACGGACCCGGCCATCGGGCCGCCATCGCCAGCGCCGTCTCGATTAGCAGGTCGCCCCGGATGTAGCGTGGCAAGGTAGCGGCGGCGTCGCTGATGTCGGTCGGGCGGGCCTCATAAAGAAATGGGTAGACATATGCCGCCTTTTGGTGGGGCCATAGCTCGAAGCGGGGCAGCGGCGGACTCGTAGTATCGTAAGTCCAGGGCGACAATAAGTAAGCATTGCCCGAGTTAGAGCGTTGAGCGTCGGCGTCGTTGATCGTTTCTTGCGCGATGTTCAAATGAAGCTGCCAATTCAGGCGCGGGTCCCAAACGGCGATAAAGGCGTGGAAGTCGCTTGGGGCGGTGACATAGGCTTGCCAGATTTCATAGCTCTGTCCGCCGGCGGTAGCGCTTCCCCAGACGGCCTCGATCGTCATGCTAATGCCGCTGGCGACGGCGGTGATCGTATAGATCGGAGAGGAGACCGAGGTTCGGAACTGCCGCCCGATCATCGCCGATGTCCAGGCCGTGCCGCTCCCCGTGACAGTCGCGCTGTTTAGAGTGACGGTGACAGTCCCGGTGTTGTAGACAGCCGGGATGATGAACTGGCCGTAACGCCAGAGCCAGGACCAGCGGCGCCGCTCGGCAACTTGCCGGAAGGCCCGCTTGACCCAATTTTGCGCCAGTAGCGGCCCGGCCAGCGGGACATAGCCGATAACCTCGTTCCAGACGACGCTAAAGGTATCGAGAGCCACAGTTCTCCTGTGCTAACCGGGCGACTGCCATCGAGCGACGTTCACCGCCCGATAACAGTCACCAGAACATTGGTCTCGGCCCCGGCCGTCTGAAACGTGACCGTGCCGCCGGAGATGGTCGCCCCCATAGCCGAGTTGCTGGACGGCGTACAGGAGACCGTCTCGATACGCTTCAGCTTACTGTCGAACGTATCGGCGTCGGCGGCGATGTCCACCTGGGCTAAGACCAACCGCTGATTCCCGATCACCGAGTCCCGCCTGCGATCTACCGTAACGGCTGCCATAGTTCCTCCCTACGGGATCGGGGTGATCCGTAAATCGACGTTGATGTTGCCGCCAGAGGCCGCACCGCGCATGACGCCGACTTCTTGATAGGTCAGGGATGAGCCGACGGCTATGTTGGTTACGTCCTGCGACGAACCCGAATTAGCGATCGCCGACTGGCCGACGCCGCCGTTGCCGTCCGACTTCACGGGGTAGTTGTCCCCGCGTTGCAGGATAAAGCAGTAGTTTCCGGCAGTCACGGCATAACGGAAGACCCCGGCGACTTGATTGCGCCAAGCGTTTGCGGTCTGACCGCCGATGGCTTGAGCGCCGTCGTTGGTTACCAGGTAACTATTCTTGTCCTTCCAGAATGCCAACTGGTTGGCGGCAACCGCTCCTGCTGCGGCGGCAACCGCCCCTGAATCGCACCGCACGAGTTGATAGCTGCGATCGACATAGTCGAGCGCCATTCCCAGCTCTCCCTCGCGGTACAGCGTCGAGTCATTCAGCGTGTCCGGGTTTCCGGTCGTGATATAGAGAGTTTGAACCGTTCTTGCGTTAGGCATCGTCTCCTCCTCAGCCGGTGATCCGGTACATCTGACGGTGGTAGCGCGGCGCGAAGGTTACCTGGACGGCGGCCAACACCTGACCGGCGACCTTGGTATTGCCTTGGCTGGGCTTCCAGCCGGTGAACCCCAAGCCGAAGTCGGGGTCGGTGGACATGTAGAAGTTCATAAACGGCTTGCGGGCATTGATCCAAAAGAAGGTTTCCGATGGAGTGGTGCCGGCGGGATAGCCCCCAACCGGGGCCGGGTACGCTGTCAGCGCTCCAAGCGACATCTCCCGCATGAAGGTGACGGCTACGGGGTCGTTCGTGCCGTTTGACTGGAACAGGTGGGTGCCCGGACAGTAGCGGCTGGCGATGACGGTAGCGCCGTTGAAAAGGAATCCCCTGAAGCCGATCTTCGGATCGACCGTATCGACAAACCGTTGCTGCGGCTGGAACTTCTCCTTGATGAAGCTGCGGCAGATCACCGTAGTGACCCCAAGGTTCGGCTCCAGATTGCCGAAGGTGGCATTGCCAAACTCCTCCTCCAGCGTGTTGTACTCGATGGTCCCGTTCACGTCATTCGGAGCGGAGTTGAGCACGGTCCCGACAGCCCCGCCGCGTGTGATCGTGCCGTAGGTTGGGTACGTGTTGCCGTCCCACGATGCGGTCACGTTGTTGTTCAGCGCCTCCGGCAGACCGTTGAAGTTGGCCGTGTAGTTGGCGTTGATTCCGTTGAGGAACATCCCGATTTCCATGTGCGCGCCGATCGAGGCGTAGGCGTTCTGCATCCGGCTGTCGATCAGCCGGAAAGCCGCCGCCGGGCCGGTGTTGAGAACCTGGGTTTCCTCTTTCGAGAGCGTGACGTTGACCTGAAAGAACCGCATGGTGAACTGAAGCTGCTGCTCAACTTGCGGCTCGGTAATGTCGAACTCCTTGCCGATGTGATACGGCCCGCCGATCAGGCCGTTGTACCAGCGATCTGTTACTTGATGACCTGCTTCTATTGAAGCAGGCGGCTGCCCATTTCTGGACAACTCTCACGGTTGTCATTCCCGTGAGACCGGACTATCGCACCATCCAGCAGTGCTTCCGCCGCTGGAGCCTTCTCGCTTAGTCTCTCAGCCTGCAAGGCACGCCCTCCGTTGAGTTCAACCAATGCCGCCCAAATCATTCGCCGCTGGTCGTAAATCTCTTGTGGTATCGGGCAGTATCTTCCAAGTTTGGTATGAGGCGCTCGGCTTACTTCACTGAAGTCCATCACAAGTTCAGCTTGCCGTCGCTTAACAACCAGATATGGAAGCAGAAGGCGTAAGGCAGTGCGGGCAGATTCTCCAAAAACCCGCCATTGCCATATACCCTTGTGGTCGTTCTCGCGGAAGTTGATCCGACCGCCGAACATCTTCTGTAACCGTGCAACTGGTTCAGGATGAATCTGCGCGGCATCCAGCATGATGCGGTAATATATCCGACGATGTACCTTGTTGAAATTTCTGGTCACTCCAACATAGCCCTCACCGTCGATAAAACCAGCCGCCCACGCTAGTTGAATCGGTTCAATTGCCAGCTTGGCCCCTGTTTGCATCTCAGCATCCAAGTCAATCAGAGAAGGTTTTTTGCATTCACGTTACCGTGAAGGAACTCCGTAGTTGAAGTTCTCCCCTATAAGCCGCCCACCGGGAAAGTCCTCCCTCACGTTGAGTTTGGCGTAGGCAACCACGGGGCCGCCCTGAAACGCCATGTCAACTAGTTTGGGATTGGCTCTGATGTATCGGTGAGTGGCAGTCGTTAATTGGTTTAACTCTGCCATGCGTTGTGTCTCCTAACTAGGTGGAAGGCTCCGGCCCTGTGCCGGGCTTCCAGTTGTCCCACCCTTCCAGGAAACCAGCGCGAGCGAAACGCTCCTGCTCAAGCTCGGATACGCCCTCTTTAGGAGCCTCGCGGTCGTAGAAGGTGTGGAATGGTTTGGGGCCGGTTTCGATAGGCAGTTTGTTGCGGGAGGCGTAGTCTCGTACAGCTTCTTCACGCTCTCTCTTGATGCGCTCGTTCATGGCTGCCTCTCGGTCGGCCTCCTGCTTCTGCCTCTGGGAGTCCAGCTTGGGAGTAACGTAGAGTTCGTAGGCCCGATCCATGTCAGTGATCTTGCGATCGAGCGCAAACTTTTCCAACTCCCTCGTGTCCAAAGGCGCCCCGAAGCGGTGAAGATGGTCCTGCGCGATGCGTAGTCCGTTGTGGAGCAGGTTGGTGTAGGCTTGATCGCGCACGGCAAACAATTGTTCGACCTCTTGCCGGGTAAGGACATTCGCGCCGTTGTTAGCCGCTTGCTGCCCTTCCAACGGGCCGTAGAGTTGCTCGTACCGCTTGAGCGTCTCGATGCCCGCAAGGTTGGTCTTGTAAGCCTGATCGGCCTTGCCATACCACTCCGCCAATGTTTTCTTCTCCCCGGCGAGTTCATCCATCTTCCGGCTGTAATCGTCGTGGCGCATCAGCGGATCGGTTGCTCCCGCTACGAACTTGTCGTTATCGAAAGCCTTCAGGACCGCATCTTTCTGGGCGTCTTCCAGCCCCGCGTCCTGAGCCAGCTTCGTAAAGTACGTTTTCGCTTCTTCCCGCGTCATTCAGGTTCCTCCCAAACTGCCAGCGCCTTCCGCAGAAGCGGAGCCAGCACCTAGTTAGGAGAGTGGATCGCCCGCTCGGGCGAATCCAGTCCCTTCGGGGTAGAACAATACATCAAGTAAATGGTTTTGTAAAGAGGGGGGAAGCTAGGTTGGCTGGCCGGGGGGTCCGCCGCCCATGCCTAGCATCGGAGGTCCGGGGGGCGGCGGGGCAGTCGGCGAGGCTGGCTGTACGGCCTCCGCCATCGCCTGAGCGACAAGCTGTTGCACAGCGGCGGACAATTGGCTCATCGGCGCGGCCAGCATGGGGAGAACCGATCCGAGGGCCTGGGCCGATTGGACAAGCTGTTGCGTAAACTGGAGGGCCATGATCTGAGGAGAGCGAGCCGGGCCTGCGCCTTCCGGCGACCCCATCATGATTGACCGGGACGGACGGGGCGTAGGGGCGGGAGGCCCGGCATCGAGGGAGACTCCAGGCGGAGGAAGCGGGTGCATCGCAGTCATGGCGTCCACGTGGACCTCCTTTACCGCTTGGGGGACTTCAGCGAGGTGGCCGGGCCGACTACCAGACCCTTGCCGAGTTTCTTGCCGCCGCCCTTGCGGGGAATGCCTTTGCTCATGCCTTTCATAAGTGTCCTTTCATTGGAATGTCTGCACCGAGTTTTCTGGCCTTGCTAAGCAGGATCGCCTTACGCTGTCGCTCTGCACGGGCCGGTCCATATTTGCGGCGGGTCATGCTGAGGATGCGCGGGCGGTTGGCCTTGAGCTCGCGCCCGACCCTGCCCAGAATGCGCTCAGACTTGGCGGCCATCGGGAGATACAATACGTCATCAGGATGAAAATGGCAAGTTTCTATTCATGGTACGATCGTCACCCGGCGGCGAACAGTCGAGGCTGGACCGCCAGGCGTGTAGTCCACATAGATGCCCATGAAGTCCGCGTGGGCGGTGCGCGTGGTAGTGTCTGTCTTGACTACCTCCACCGTTGGCGAGTTGCCAAGCGTGACAGAGGGACTGGCGGTCACCGGGCCGATATGGGTGCGCCAGCGCGTCGGGAATGTGTCGATGTCTCCCACGTTATCGCCAAAATCAAAACTCTGTCCTGTTTGACCAGAAGGGTTCGCCTGTATCCGAACGGTGCCGGTCTTGGTTCCTGTGTTAATCCCTTCCCCATCGTTACAGATCGCCATAACCGCGTTGATCGTGTCCGATGCCCCGATGCCGCCGGTCGTGTAGCTCTGCGTATTTATGATAACCGCATCCGTACCGCTCTTGCTGGCGGAATTGATCTGGCTAGTATCCGTGTCACTGGCTTCCGCTACGCCCACTGGCGGGATGTTGTCCACGGCAGGAAATAGCGATGTACCGCCGCCACCGCCGACCCAGGCCCCGTCGGTGTTGTCGGAGATAGGCCGTAGGAGGATGGCTTGGCCTGCCCCCAAGTAAGCGCTAGAGTCACTTGCGATTGTATCATCAAAGTATATATTGCATGTTGGGAATGTCGCTATACCTCCTACGCCTATCTGCAGAGTATTAAATACTGAAGTGGGTACCGTAGATGTCGCTTCGGACGCCCACTCTACAGAATCCACCTTGACTCGCATTCCCACGCCGCCAACATTCCACCCGTTATCCCATTCAATTAAATGCCACTGGTTGTCGGCAGTTAAAAGATTGGTGCTTGTTGCGGTCACAGTACCATCTGACACTCGTAAAGCACCGGTGGATAATAGGATTATCCTCTGTTTATAATTTGCACCGTCAAGTATCGCTAGTATTATAGAATCAGTATCCACCATCGTCGCAATCCGCATATACATGCGAGCTGAGCGAAACAGATTCCTCTCCGCGCCGCCTGCCGCCAATGACCGAACCCTCACAAAGCCATCGGTGGCTGTAGGATTTACTTGCAGCGCGAAAGCTCCGGTTCTGACCGTTGTTCCCTGAATACTTGGAAATCCGCCAATAACAGGAAATTCTCCTAGGCTCCCCATCTCAAAGCCGGTGATGTAGGTGTGCGCCCCCCATGCAGGCAAACAGAGAAGCAACAGCGCCAGCAGTTTCACCGCCGAACCTCCAGATCCCCGGCCATGTCGTCCGCCAGCGCCTTGGCGTAGCCGTTGTCGGTCTCGCCTATAACGTAGAGCACCTTCCGTAGATCCGGCCTGTAGAGCGGCCCCGTCACTTCCAGCCGCCGCATGTCGGGATCATCACCGTTACCCCTACAGATGACGTGCGCCTCCTTGGCCTTGTCCGCATCCTTGACGCCTGCCTGCCATAGACGCTCCGCAAGTTTGCGAATCGTCGGAGCGATCCTGGCATCTCTCCTACCTTGATCTACGGCCTTGCGGATCTGGAGCATGTCCGCGCCGTTGTAGCAAATAGCGAAGGCGAAAACCCAAGCGAGATACCGCATCGTTCTCATGCCGGTGGCCACGGTTGCTGACCTCCACTCGGTCTTGCAATATCGTCCGCAATCGCCAACATGTAGGAAGCACCGGGGATGCGCGTCCCCACAGCCCGCAAGAGATCAATGAGCTGTTGAATATTAACTTGCGGGTGGCTGACTACTACGACCCGTGTGTCGGGATCGCCCGACTGCCATTCCAAAGGAGCAACCGGGGCGGTGGACCAGGCATTCAGGCCCGCGTTCCAATGACGGTTGGCAACCTGACGCTCTTGATTTGTAAGCCGCGCATCAGTCAGGCTCGTTTGTACGTTGGCGGCGATTGCCGTCAGGTCTTGGTGGTTGTATAGAATCCCGTAGGTTGCCATGTTCAATCCCTCCCACTAGCCGATAGAATCCGTTTCATCGCCATCCTACTTTCTGCGAATTGCAAACACAACTCTCTTGAGCCGACACCTTTCATACTCGTCCTTCGGCGTTTTCTCCGAAGGGCCTAGCCCGATTACGCCGTCTTCTTGCCCGCCACAATCTCGGCTACAGCCGCGGCCACCGCCCCGGCAATCGCATCCTTGAACGTATTCTGCCGCAGAATCTCGCTTACGATGTGACTCTGCTCATCGACGTTCCAAATACGGTCAGTGGCGATGTCGCTATGCGCGCTGGTCTGCTTGCTCGCATCTGCATAATGGGACGCAAACATCGTATCGAGCTGCTTGGCCGCGTTCACCGCGTTTTGTAGGTGCTGAGTCGTTACGGCGTTGAGCGTCGCCAGTTCCTTCTGCGCCTGATTGGCCGCGTTCTGGAACAACCCCTGATTAAGAGCGAGCTGGGTGAAGTGAGTGAGCTGGCAGGTATCCGACAGCCACTTCAAGTTGTTGAACAACGTCCCGGCGTGGTCCGGCCCAGCCGAGTGCAGTCTCGCTGTTTTGCCCGCCGCCGCCGCCTGGATCGCCTCGGCGGAGAATGTCTCCGCCTGCTCGACCTGTGAGGCCGCGACTCCGGACGCGACTTGCTCAGATGTCTTCTGCGTCAAGTCGGCGATGAGAGTGTTGGCGGTTTGTACCGCCTGTTGAACCGTCTGGGAAGCCCCCTGGGCTGCCGCAACGGCTTGAGTGAGTTGGGCTACAATCTGCGCAATTTGATCGACAGTCAGTCCTGCTTGCACCTCAGCCATGTTTCATCCCTCCTTCGTCGATTTTACCACACGTTGCTGTACGGAAAATAGTCATTGGCGAGAATTGGGCTCATCTTAATCCACAACGAACTTTACCGCCACCGTGATCCGCTTCGCCGTCCCGCCTGCCGTGATCATCAGGTAGTCGATCCGCTCGGTGTTTGCCACGTTGTCCTCGTTCGTGTCGATCGTTCCCGTCGCTCCCGAGGTCGAGCATGTCAGGTTCGATGACAAGATGTTCGCCGGGCTGCCATCGTCGCGCTGTAAGTTGATGATCGGGCTGCCCGCGTCTGATTCGCACTGAACCTCTGTGATCGTGATCCCCTGTCCGAGTCTGTTCATGTAAATCGTCGCTTGATCGTCACCGTCAACGATAACCGCACCGTTGTCGGCCCCGACTATGAACATGATCTGGCGCGTGCGGTCCACGGCGGGGAGGTCGCCGTGGACGATGGCGGCGGAGATGAAGTTCGTCCCGTCGCCCCGTAGGTAGTTCCCAGTGGTAGCCGCGCCCCCAACCCTCAACCCCGTCGTCACATTCACGATCGAGCTGAATTGGAAAATCTCGGAGGCATCGACCGAGAAGGTTATATCGGTTCCGGCGGGCGAGGCTTCCCATCCGATGATGGCGGCGTTCTGTAGACGGAAGTATCCGGCGTCCGCCACATCCCCATCTTGTAAAAGAGATGTAGTGATCGTCGGCGAGGTCCCGAAGACCAAAGCGCCAGAGCCGACTTCGTCGCTGATGACCCCAAGTAACTGCAATGAGGTGGTGGCGGCAAAGAATGAAAGGTTGTCAGTCGCGTTGGGAACGGCATTACCGCTCTCCGTGAGGGTGACAGCATTGAAGGTGCCCGAGGCCTGCATCACTTCGGAGGTATCCACGGTGAGGGTGATGTCGGTCCCGGCGGGGGAGGCTTCCCATCCGATGGTGGCGGCATTCTGTAACCGCAGGTACCCGGCATCGGCTGCGTCGCCGTCCTGGGATAGCGAGGTTGTGATGGTAGGGGAAGTTCCGAAGACTGCCACTCCTGTGCCGGTCTCATCATTCAAAACACCCAACAAGTCCGCTGAGGTAGAAGCCGCGAGATGGGAGATCCCCGCATCATAGGTCCAGTTTCCAGCCGTGATCCGAGGCACCCCAGTCGTACCGCTGGTGTCATCGCCCGTGCAACCCCGAGCAGCTTCACATTGCCCGGCGGCCCAAAAGGATGTAGCGCTGTCGCCCAGCGTCGCGGTAATCGACCCGGTTCCCTCAGCCGTGAGCGCCCCGGTCTGGCTGACCGTGATCCCGTTCGTCCCGTCGCCCGCCCGAAATACCGTCACCTGCGCATCCGCCGCCCGAACATCGAGCAGCGTACCGGCAGTGGGATTCCCGGTCTGCTGCCGGATTAAGAATTGCTGACTCGCCCCAAACGCCGATTCAAACGAGAACGTGACCGTCTCGGCAGTATTGTTTGAGGTGTAGGATGTGGCGGTATCGGCGGAATTCACCAAACTTTCCCATGCGGGAGTCCCTCCACTCACGTCCGCCGAGCAGGCAACGACGCCAAGAGCCGATACGGCGCTCACCTTGTCGCTGCCCGAGCAAGTCAGTGGCTGCACCGCCACGCTGTTCGCATTGGGCAGGGTAAAGGTACGAGCCAGAGTCGGGTCAGTCACCACAATCGTGGTGTAGACATTGTCATCGGTTGTGCCCTCGAACTGGATAGGCGATCCGCCCAATAGTTCTTTCCCCGACAGGGCAAGTTGCGCAGCCAGCGATATAACCGGAGTTTGTCCCCCGGTCGAACCGATTTCACTGGCGGTGCCGGACACAGAATCGACGGAGTTGTTGAAGGTCGTCCAGTCCGCCGACAACAGCGCCCCACGAACGGTCGCCGACGCCGACGGGAGGTTGAACGTAACCGAGTTGGCCGCGTGGGCAATGGCAAAGTCGGTTCCAGTAGTGCCCGTCGCCAAGCTCTTGTGCTCGATCGCCGTGGCCCCGGCGTTGGTTCCGAGAACTTGGTTGGCGGTCCCGAACGGGAGTTGCGCCAAGGTCGCCGAACCTGAGAGGTTTGAGAACGCAGGTTGCGCCTTGCTGATGACCCCGAGCGTCGAGATGGCCGTTAAGAATTGATTCGCGGCTCCGGCGTCGGGCTGAACGGCGACGCTATCGGCGTTCGGAAGCGTGAACGTCCGCGCCAGCGTAGGGTCGGTCACGACGACGGTGACGTACACATTATCGTTGGTCGTGCCCTCCATCCGAAACGGGCTTCCACCGAGGAATTCCTTTCCCGAAACGTCGAGCGACGCGGACAACGAGAGCACGGGAGCAACGCCCGCTCCGCTTGAAGTAATCTCATTGGCGGTTCCCTGGACGTTGATCTCGGCGTCACGGGCGATTGCCGCCGGTACGTCGCCGTCCACAATCGCTGCCCACGCTGGAAGGGCACTCACCGCCCCCGTACCCGTCTGGGTCAAAAACTGTTTGGCGGTGGTCGTATTGCCAGCCACTCGCTGCCACGCCGGCGTCACGTTCCCCGCCAGAATATCCCCCAGAACCGCGCTCGCCGCAGCCGTGTCGGTGTGTGTCGCCGAGAGCAGATTATGCGCCGCCGTCGTGTCCACGTCCGCCGAACAGGTGATGACCCCGAGGGTCGAAACCCCACTTACCTTGTCCGTCCCGGAACAGGTCAAGGGCTGAACCGCCGCACTGTCCGCGTTGGGCACCGTGAGGGTTCGTGGCGCAGTTGGCTCCGTTACCACCAGCGTTGTCTCGAAGGCATCAGGAGTAGCCCCCTCGAACACCAAAGGGGACCCGCCAGAAAGTACTTTTGTGCTCAGATTCAGAACTGCTGCGATCGAGAGCGTAGGAGCGACGCCAGACCCGCTGGAGGTAATCTCGTTTGCCGTGCCCTGGACATTGACCTCGGAATCCCGCGTAATTGTAGCCGGCACATCCGCATCGACGATAACGGCCCAGGCCGGAAGGGCGCTGACTGCGCCGGTTCCGGTTTGAGTGAGGAACTGTTTAGTTGTCGTTGTGTTGCCGGTAACTTGCGCCCATGCCGGCGTAGCGTTTGCTGCAACGATGCCGCCCAGAACCGGGCTGGAAGCAAGCGAATCCGAATGGGTGGCAGACAGGAAATTATGCGCGCCCACTCCGCCACCGGGGCCGACCAGATTCCACGCTCCCGCTTGACAATCATACAAATTTCCGTTGGCATTGTTGACCGCCAGCATGATCGGAGCGCAAGAACCTGCCGGCACGCCGGCGAAACGAAGAATCACGGTGTTGCCGGCCTGAGCCAGCAAGGACGTGGTCAGACACACAAATAACAAGATCAGCCGCATCATCGTGTTATAAAGAGGACATTCACCGTTTCGGCGTTAGTGTCGCAAGCCAAGTAGATGTGGTCTAGCCGGATGAGGTTCACGTCCATCGAATAAATCGGCCAGACCTGCGTGGCGTAGATCAGCGCGCCGTAGTTGGTTGTACTCAAGTCAGGATTGCCGATGTAGAAACGAGCGCCGCCAGCATCGGGGTTGGCTTGGATAGCGACGAACTGAGCGCGTGGGGGGTTGCCCATAATCGGACGACGGGCTGCGGGGACGTCACTAAGTAGTTGCGACAACTGATAAGGCGTATTAGCCGTAGTCAGGGTAAGCGTGCCTGCCCAGGGAGTGTTCGAGACGGGCATCAGGGCCTTCTCCACAACTTGCTGGTTGCCGTCCAGCTTCGGTCAGCGCAAACCTTGATCCACTGCCACAGGCTGTAGCAGAATAGTTCCCACAAATGATCCTCCATCCAGACAAATCGCCTCTGAAGATCATTGTGTTGCTCGCGCTGGATCTCAATGATCCGTACCTGCGTTCGATCAATCTCCTGAAGGAGTGTCGCATTGAGAGCAGCCATCGCGGCGACCAGCGCCGTTTGATCGTTCGCTTCTTGCTCTTGCAACCCCCGCAGGATCAGTAGGACTTCGACCTGGTTCCCCTGCGTGTGCGCACGAAGCTCGTCCTTGGCCGACTCCAGGGCTTCAGCGGCGCGATACTGATTGGCTATCAACTTCTCCAACCGATCGTCAATGACTGGCCCGACAAAGCGGGTGATCTGCGGTGTAGGCACGCCCCAAGTAGACATCGGCGATAGCTCCTTACGGCGTGATCGCCAAAAGGTGAATCTTCTGGGTATCGGTGCCTAAGAAGTAGAACTCGTCAAGGTTCGTGATCCCGTGCGGGAAGGGACCGATACGCTTTGCGTTGTTCGGGCCGGCGGTGACGATAGCGCCGTAGTCAGTAGCAGAAACGCCGGAGCCGCCGATTTTGACATCGGCGTTGCCTGTCTCGCTCTCGACCATCAAGAATGAAATAGGCGTGTGTGCGGTAATGGCACGGGTCGCTGTCGCCCCGAGAGTAACGGTAATTGCGCGAAGCGCCATATATTACTCCTATCTAGCTCTCTTTCATCACCATTCTGGGCATCTCCTGCCCGCTGGCTTTGCGCCCCGCCGGATTGACCTGCATCCCGATGCCGAGCGATTGAGCGGCCTGTAAGCGCTCAGTGATGCTGTTGGCCCCTGACGGGGGATTGCCTACATTGGGGATGCCTAAGACCTCAAGAAGCGTCCAGGGGTCCACCAGACCAGCCCGCGCCAACTGCAGATACAACAACTTCCGTTCGATTTCGCTGGCCGACAGCAGCGATCCCGGAGCGATATGGAATGTGAACTGGCGCAGAAACTCTTGCGCCCGGTCGAAGCGAGGCATCGGCCCTCGGGCCAGCGCCTCGGCGGTCGCTACCCCGCGATTGTCAAAGTCAGAAGCGTGGACATAGTCTGGAATCAAGCTGCCCGGATCGAAGTCGAAGTCCTCCGGCGTAACGCCATCTTCCCCTAGAAGGTGCAGCCGGATCGGCAGCGTGTCGAATTGGGCGAAGTTATAGGCCAACATCATCGCAAACTCGCGGACGAAGGACTCCATCATCCGGCTCCACAGGCGGATTTTGGGCGTCATGGCCTCTACCAGCCGCTCAATGGTGTCACCGGAGGGGAGTTGGTTGAGCCGCGAGAGGTGCCCGAGATCCCGAACGCCGCTCAGGGTGTCCATTTCGTTGATGAGGAACTGGATTGTCTTCTCGATCGTCGGGTCGAGCGGCGGTTCGAGCGCCAAGACCACGCCTTTTCCGGCGGTAGGATTGTGGCGGATGCGCAGACCGGCCCGGCGGGTGTCGATCGAGTTCAACTCCGACTTGCTGATCGAGTTCTTGTCGGCGATCAGGCCAGGACGCGCTACTCTCTCGTTATGGTCATCGACCACCCTCAGCAGGCTGTTGAGAGATTTCTGAAGCGGTAACAGGTCCCACAAGGGCGCTTTGCCGAGCCATGACCACGGCCAGGGGTTCAAGGTGAACTTAGGCAGCGGGATCAAGCCGTGCCAATACCTGTTCGGACCATCATGCAAGATGACCGTGTTGGTGGCAGTGATGCAGCGCCCACGCGGATAGAGCGGCTCATCCGGCTGGACGATGTAGGACCAGTTCGTCAGCGGGCGGCCAGCCTGATCGAATTCGCCCATCTGCACGGGGTAGCTGTTCTCATTACGGGAATCGTCCCGGAGATAGACCGTGTAATGATCGGCGGTGGGGATGCGAGGGATTTCCCGCGCTGCCTTGCCTCGGATGCGGTCCCAGAATGGGGAAACAGCCTCATAAATTTGGGCGGCGCGGGATTGAGCATCCTGCCGGGAGGAAGTCGAGCCGTCACGGTCAGGATGAATCTGGGAGGCGAACTGAGGCCACCGACGGCGCAGCGAGTTGACTGTCCGCTCCTCGCGGATGACGGCTCCGAAAGCGTCCTGCAACGTCAGGTTCGAGGAGGGCCGAATGGGGAGAACATCCCGAGGGTCCAAGGCGCGAACATCGGTGTCGCCTATCTCGGGGTTCCAGAACACATGCGGAAATCCGGTGCCCGCTACTAACCAATACTTGACAACCTCCAGCAAGCGCAAGTCGATCTGGCGCTGAAGGTACCAGTGGGTTGCGCGCTTGCCGAAGATTTCAGATTGCTTCTCGTAGCGCTTGTTCTGGGTACGGTATTCCCAGAAAGGCTTGATGTCGGTCAGATAGGCAGCGAGGTCGTCGGCGACCTTGGCGTAATGGTTGGCCGAGGTAGTCGAGAGGTTTCCGGGGCGGATGTCTTCGCGGGTCTGGCCGACAGCCTCGATGGACTTGGCGATCAGGTTGTAGCCGGGCTGAGCTTTGACGAAGGATTCCCCCTCCTGAATAGCTTCCCGTATCCATCCGTGGACTTGGCTGTCACGGTCGGAGGTTGGAATCTGGTCAGCCAAGGTTAGCCTTCCTCAAGGAAGCTGCGTCCGCTGCCTTGATCGAACCAAGCAGCCTCGTTTTGGACGTTATGATCGCGCTCAAAACGCTCGACGGAATGAAGGGTGGGCAGATCATGGCGGACGAAACCTTGACGGGCATAACGCTCGGGCATCCGGCGGTCGTTGCGGTCAGGGTAGCGGACTTCGCCGGTTTTGGGGTGCATCCAAACAACAGCTCGCTCCGATGGATGGATAGCAGGAACATGCCGATACCCGTAGGGGCGGATTGGCAGCGAGGTAATCGAGACTTCATCGTCGTGGACGATATGCCCATCGGCGATTTGCAGGTGGCGAACAGCCTGGGCGACCGCCAGTTCGCCATGCTGAGAACAGTCTCCCTCAATCGCTAGACCACAGGAGCAGCAGGCAAGGAAGGGCATGGCTCTACAGGTACTGATCCAGTAGTGCGATCATACGTTGACGACCCTGTTCAATCAGTTGCAAACGGTATTTTTTCTTGAACATTCCCTCTTCATCTTCAAGTGTCCAACCACCGATATAGAACTCATCCCCTGGCCGATACGGACCCTCTCCAGTTCCAGGCGTATTGACGTAGAAACACCGTCCGACTCTGCCATTCGGTAATCGTTCCAATGCGGTCCATTGTCCACAAATGTGGCGAGAAGTTGATGCGCCTTTCCATCCTGTCCAACTAACCGGCATCCCCCTATAGACGAACACTGGCTCAGGCCAGTCGCACAATAAATCCTGCGGAATACAATCTGAACCCCATAGATCTACGATAGAGGCTAGATTTGCTGTCGCCAGTGCTGGCAACATCACAACAAGTGTTCTCCGCTTCATGGCCTTATCCTCCGAGATAGCCCTGCAACGCCCGCGTGACGATTTCCTCGATGGCGTCCTCCAACGGCTTGCGCCCGGCGGCGTACTTAATCTTCTGAAGCAAGTCGGGCTTGATGTGGACAGGCTTACCGTCGAGCTTGATGGTGTTAGCGCGGCGCAGAAACTCAACTACGTGACCGCCGCTAGGGAAGTTGCGGCCAAGCAGCTTCTCAAGCTCCCGGCGTCGTTCATCGTTGAAATAGAGCGATCGGCCATCGTCATGGGACCAGCAGGAACGCAGGCGGGCGACGATGGCGGCTTCAGTGGTCAGCCCGAGAGCGCGAGCCTGAGACTGATAGACCCGGTAGGTCTCCTCGGGAAGTTCGATCGACAGGACGATGGTGCGGGCGGGGGCGGACTGCACAGGGGCGGCTGCCATACGGGAGATACAATACAGCAAGCCGGGGCGAGAGGCAAGATGGAGGTTAGCCCTCCGTCAGTTCCGAAAACCGCTCCTCCCACTCATCCCACATTTTAGCGGCTGAGATGTCGCTGGCCTGCCACGAGGGCACCTTCTCGCCCGCAAGGACCGGCTCCCGCTCGGTCTCTACTTCCATCGTCCAGTGGTGGCCAGCCCATAGGGTCAATAGGAGCGCCCGCAGGCGGTCATCGTGGGCGCCGTAGGCGGCCTTGGCCGACATCTTCACGGGATCCATCTCGGCGCTGCGCATCTCCTCAATCAGCCACGGGCTGTTGATCGTAACGCGGTCACGATGTATGAACTTGGCCCCGCGTACCCATAGGTGAGTGACCGACTTGGCGGTAGCGGTCCAGCCCAAAGCTCCAGTACGGCTCGGATGTGGGACCAAGGCATCGAGATAGGTCCAGACATATTGGTTGGTGTAGCCGAGCGTAATCATCTTACGCAGAGTCTGGAGACCAGGGCCGGGATAGACTTCGATGATCGAAAGGCACTGACCATCCTCGTTGGAGCCGCCGTAGAGACGCCCGAGGGCGTTGGCGACGATCCCGAGGTCCTCCGGGTCGATTGGGGCCGCATACTCGGCAACCTGCACGTCTGGTTCAGGCTCCTGGCCGATTCGCAGGACAGTGATCGCCCCGTTGTCAACGGTAATGTCATCCCGAGTGCGCAGCATACGGTCCCAATTGGGGATGCCCATGGTCGGGTCGATGCCCATAACGTAGGAGGCGCGTGGGCGCGGAGGTTCCCAGAGCCAGATAATGCCGCGAGGGTCGCGGTCGATTTCCCCAGCGTCGAGCGGAGAGAGAGTCTGAGTGGTTCCGATCGTATAGGAGGTGGGTGTAGGCATCATTTCCAAACAGTAGTTACGTAAGCTCCTGTTGGAGTATGATATTCTGTACCTTCCAGAACTACCCATTGCAGATTTGTTCCCGGACAGTTGGGTGAGAGTTCCGCATGGCTAACCATCAAGCAGCGTATCAGATCATCCGTCAACGCTCCATCTATTGCAGTACTACCCTCCTGTTTGCAATCCAGGCAACGCCACTTCTGTTTATCCAATTTAGTAACCCTCCCTTTTAGGAGTCACGTCGCTGTATCATCGGCGGGACTATCTTCCCGCCTTTCACCATCACGAGCCAAACGGTGACGATGTTTCAGCTTCTCAGCATCCAAGTGGGCTGCAAGTTCATTGGCTGCCTCAGTGAAACGGTTGCCTGCGGAGGCGGAGATTGACACATTGGACCTGTCTGGACTATCAACATCATATTTTGGCTCAGACTTGAGAAAAGCCTCTCCCGTCTCTTCCAACATTTGATATGGTCCTTTTATCATGATGCTCTCCGTATCAATTCATAGGGTACGCCCGCGCGCGCTCTCAAGTCCAGCCGCTCCATCAACTCGGCATCGAAGGCAGCCTGGCCGGAGTGCTGAAAACTTTCCTCGGGAGTGGCGCAATAATTCGTAAGGAAGATATTCAGCGTAGATGAACTTGGCCCCACGTGCCCATCGCCGTCGCCCTGCGCTGCTCTTCGAGTCGTCTCCCACCAATACATTTGCTCTGGTGAAGGACTGTAGCGATAACCAACCAGCCTTGGGCTGGTATCCTCAATCTTGCGAGCAGCCAGTACGGTAGTTTCGAAGGGTCGCCAGTCAACAGGCGGATTGCGTCGATAGCGCTTCGGCTCAATATACCAGGGGGTGAAGCTATAGATCCAATCGACGCGGCGGCCTGCTCGGACAGCTTCACTAAAACTATGCCACCAGTTGCCTCGACCGTTTGCGGCGCTTTCCAAAAAAGCGAGGGTGTCGATCGACCGGGGCAAGGTCGGGAAGAAATCGTTCTCGATTGTCAGCGGATATTCCCAGGAGGCACATTCGGTAAGATGACCAGTCGGAAAGTTGCTTCCCTGCCCGATGCCAGTATGTTGAAGACCCTGCTGGTAAAGAATATGCGAATTGAGCCGATCAAAATGAAGATGTTGAGACTTCACATCAAAACCGATAGAAGGATGAAGAAACCAAGGAAGGTTGTCGAGAATTAACTTGTCGCGCCGGTAGAGTTCAAGGATCTTACCCTCACTGACGGAGGCGGCAAGCGAACGGGTATTCTTGTGAAACAGGACGCGGTGAAGCATTAGGGCGCGGGCCAACATCGTAGCTCCCAATTGGCGAGCTTTGTGACAGGCGATCCGAATACCGTCGGCTATTTTGGCACGGTCGAAGGAGTCCCACTGGGATTCTTCCGCCTGGCCGATGAGCTTGAGCATGATTTCCTGGGAAGCCCAGAAGGTCATCGGGCCGACGCCGCCTCCCATCTCGGGGTCAATGTCGATGGTGGCGTAGCGTTCGGCGAAGTAGCGGAAGTCGCACATCGACAACAGCACTTCGTTGATGCAGAACAGGCTCTCCTCGCGGGTCAGCGGACGCTTCAATCCCTTGTCAGTCACCAGCGAGTGAATCTCAAGAGCGCGGCCCTGCGACTCAGACGGGGCGTGTCGCTTGAGGCGGACTTTCGTTGCGCTCTCGACCTGCTCAGTGCGGCGAAGGATGATCTTGTCGGAGTACACTCAGTCCTTCAACTCAATCATATCCTTCAGCCTGAATCTCCGCTTACACTTCCAGCATGTCCCTACGCCGCCACTAGTTTCATTCGCGTCGTACCACTTTGTTGCAATAACCCCTCCTACTCCCCACCACATGCCGCGCCGCCCGTCTGGAAGTTCTACGAAATGGTTGCTATCCATGCCGTCGTCGGACAGATTGTACTCATCGTAGGGACAAAGAACAGGTATGCCATTGGCGGCATCGTCTTTCGTGGATTTCATTCCGTCTCCTGCCCCACCGGGCTGACGATGCCCTGCTTGCGACGCATCTCCTGACGCAACTGGGCTAGTTCGTCTACGTAGGTGATGGCGTCATCGTCAAACGGTAGAGCCTCTGGCGAGGGCTTGATGCCCAACAGCGCCGCCTCGACCAGGTTATACAGACGCCGCAGGCTCTCGTTAAGGACGCGAAGTTCGGCCAGCATAGCCTGATTGATGACGTAAAACATCCCGAGCAGTGCCATACCAAAGAACAGCAGCAGAAACAGCGTGACGTACATCATGTTGGAATCTCCGGCTCGGCAGGGCGGCCCGGCCTGACCTGAACCATCTCGATGATCTTCTCCATGCCCTGATCGGGGCCGAAAGAGGCGGAGAAGGAGTTGAAGTTAGCGACCAGGGGGGCGTCGCCGGTGACCCCCAGCGCCTGCATCATTATGTGGCGGGATTCGAGGTCGCCGGGCTTCTGGATGACCCCATGACCCGAGCAGCGCGGGCAGAGCGACTTCGACTTGCGGCTGAGTTTGCCCTTGCCCCGGCAAGTCGGGCACAGATCGGTGAAGGAGGCGGCATCGGAGGCGATGTTTTCCATCACCTTGGGAGCGAACGTGGACATCGCCATCAGGCCCAAGTTGACCTGATGACGCCGCCAGACATCCTGAAGGTCGGTCAATGTGACGGCATGATGGCGGCAGAGCGTCACTAGCGTCATACGGGAGTTGCGCGGGTCGGTCATGGAGGTCTGCAAGTCACGGAACCGTTGCTCCTCCTGGAGAGCAAGGGCGGCGGTAAACTCCCCCAACGGGACGTTATGAAAGAACTTGTGCATCGAGGCGTCGTAGCGGGGGTTGTCAGGGACCGGGCGATTGTCGAGGTCGCGTTTCATGTCACCTTCCGATCCACATTGGGGATTTCCAAACCTTCAAGAAGCGTCCAGTTGTCGATTAAGCCGACCCTGTGTAGCTGCATGTATAACATCATTCTCTCAATGTTGCTGATGGACAAAAGCGCCCCCGGAGCGATGTAGAACTGACGAAGGAGTTCTTGTGCTCGATCAAAGCGCGGAAGCGCTAAAATCGGAAGCGTCAACAGAAAACGACGGGTCATGTTATCTCCTCCGGGGCGGTGTTCCCAAATAAAGCATAGTACTCAGGCGAGGCTCCTGCAACGCCCCACTTCTTTCGAAAGTAAGCCCGGTTGCGGTCAGCCTGCTTTTGGATGGCATGGGCCTCAGCATCGGGAGCGGCTTTGAGAGTCTGACTGGCGTGGTGCAGGAATGGCAGATCGAGCGAACAGGCGGTGATGCCCGCACGATGCAGGCGCACGTGGTAATCCCAGTCCTCGCAAAAGGCGATCTTGAAGTTCTCATCAAATGGGCCGACGCGGTCCCAGGCAGAGCGCCGGATGAGGAAACAAGAGAAGTCGGGATGGGGGCGTTTCAAGGCCGGGTCGGGAGGCAGGTACGGACTGCCGATCTTCTCTCGCTCTCTTACGCCGATTCCAGTAACGAACTCCCCGCCATCTTCCACTAGTCGTCTATACGTATCGGGCCGAAGCTCTACGTCATTGTTCACCACCAAAACGTAGTCTTCGCTCTGTGCGAATATCCACCGCAACCCGGCATTCCAAGATTCAGCCACTGATCGGGGCGGGCGGGAATGCCAGATACCAAGATCGGCTTCGGAATCATTCGGCAGCCATCGGCTGATGCCCTCGTCGCTGTTGTCTATCAACAGAATGAAGAGGTTGCCGATGTCCTGAGCATAGAAGCTGGCAAGAGCGGGGCGAGTAAGATGCAGGCTATTGCGGTGAGGACAGAGAATCCAGTTCATCGACATCCTCTTTTCACTGAAGAATTGCCGCCAACGCTGTGGTCTTTCCCCGCGTATACTCAACTTTTGCCATAGCGAGGGCTTGTTTATATTCATCCCACGTGTCTATGCCCTTATGATTAGCCAACGCTACGGCTCTCGCTTGTTCATACTTCACTTGTGCTGGAGCTATTGCACGGTAGTACTCCACCCACACTGGACTTACATCCTCTTGGGTTGCAACGGTCATCACCCAAAGGCAATCCCCCAAACCATTCGCATTGAGGATCACTGTCAAATTAATCGGCTCGTTGCATTGTACGGAGGTTAGTCCTCCCAGGATGCTGTCTAGATGCTCGGGGTTCGCATCTGGGGCCAAGCCGATCAAAAATAACAAGCTAGCGAAGCGCTCAGATATGCACGCTAGGGACCAACCGCTGACAAAACCGGTGTCTGCCGCTGCCGCCACACAAGCGCGATGCTTGTTTATTAGGTTGATGGTTGTGGTCAGTGTCATTTCACGGCCTCCAGTGATAATACCCACCAATCCCGAGCGGCGCTCATGCCCGAAATCGCCCGCCAATCAAAGGGCTTGATCTGCGCCCAACGAACGCAGTCATCGCCTGCTAGGGTAAGAGCCAGGCTTTGACGGCGAAAACCCCAACGGTGTCTGTCGCTTTCCAGCCCCTGGTAGGCCCCATACAGGTTGACGCAATAGATGTAGTCGTTGATCTGCCCGAGAATCCAGCGCTGAGCGAGTTGCCAGAGGTCGGGGACAAACACGAGCAGGCTGCCTCCAGGGGCGAGAACACGCCAACACTCTCGAATCAAGCCATCACCCTCACCGCAGCCAAAGTGTTCGAGGACATGATGCAGGCAGACGATTTCGGCGCTCCCGGTCGGGAAGGGCAGGACAGCGCCGTCAGCGAGCACGTCGGGAACCTGATCGGGCGGGCGAGAGACGAGGTCGATATTGGTCCAGCTTTCCCCGAAGCGGCGCTGACCGCTGCCGATGTTGAGTTTCAGCATCTACTCCTCTATTAGCTGCATCGCGTCTACATTCATCATCCGTTCGACCCGGTAATCGGTATTGGCAGCCCGGCTAAAGCGAGCAACCGCCTCGATGAAGGAGCCGCCCCTTGAGTACATTAGCGTCATAGACTGCGCTTCTCCTTGGACTAGCCATCGTGCTGCACCCTCAGGAGCCTGCCGATTGTAACTGATACGTATTGCCCGATCTGGGTTTTGGATCAGCCAGCGGCGAATCCAGAAGATCGTTCGGGGGTTCATGCGCAACTCCTGTTTCTGAGCAGGACATTCTCGGCGCCAACAGTTCCGAGCAAGCCAACGACGCATCAAAACGATGGTTTTGGAGTTCACGTGCTCACCTCTTTGCCTACAAGTTCCCTAAGTTGCTCAAACTGGCCCGGCTCCAACTGGTCAATGTTGTAAACAACAAGTGGTGAGCCATCTAAATCCGTCGCACGTATCAGGAGTGCCATGATAGCCCACTTCTCCTTCATCGCTTTGCCAACAGCTTCCATCTGCCATGTAGATATTCTCCGCCTATCCCAAATCACGATTATGCGTTTTGATTCTTGCGTCATACGTGCTCCAGCAGAACGTTCTCCGCGTCCTGCATGACCAACTGAAAACCCGGCAGCATGGCCAGCAGTTCCGAGCGCACGGCCTGTCCCTCGTACATCTCGCACTCATAGGCTTCCATGTAGAGCCAGTGGGTACGGGCCAAGGTCTTTCGACCGCCCTCGATCATGTCGCGCTCGGCTCCCTGGATGTCAGCCCATAAGAGATGAATTGGGCCAATGGGTAGTTCCCGCCCTGCAAGTTTATCTAATGTAACGCAGGGTACCTCGATAGTTTGGTCGAATCGGCACCAGGGCCAGTGCTCCTGATGCAAGAGCGGCTGCCGGATTGAACTAGAAGCAGGAACCACACCAACATCGTTGTCGCTTAGGTGTAGGGTAATCATGCCCGTGTAGGATGCGATTGCAGCCTCCACCATCTGAAACCCCCATATTTGGCGTAGCAAGGGATAGTGGCGTGGATCGGCCTCAACGGCAAGATATTTGGGCGCTCCAGAGCACAGACTCCGCAACCAGACTGTATCATTCCCCCGATGAGCGCCTAACTCAATCACCGTAGGATCGGGGATAGTCCGTAGGATGTCGGCAATCCGCTCCCTCACTGCTGCCCCCATTTTTCTGCGAAGATTCGCGCACCTTCGGCGGTATCAGCCGTTCCCTTTCGCATGTAGGTGTTCATACAGGGCGAATGGAAACCGTGTTTGACGATTACGTCGGCTATGAGCAGGTTCCAGCCTACTCGGCGGATACGTTCGCAATAGTCGAAGTCGTCATGCCCGTAGCTGGTGAACTGTTCGTCCCACCCGCCAATCAGGTCGATGATCGCCCGGCGAATGTAGATCAAAATGAAAGCGAGCCTGGTAGCAGTAATAGCCCAGTAACGGTAGTCCGCTTTCACGACTTGCTGTTCTACGATTCCGCAGCCTCCGTCAATTCGGGGAGAAACGACCGCGATCTTGGAGCGCATATATGCGGCGTCTTGTAGTCGCTTAACCGTATCTGGAGTGATAAACTGCGTGTCGTCGGACGCCATTAGAACGTCAGCCCTACCGGCCGCCAGCAGCCCCAAGTTGATGTTACGAGGCATGACGTAGGGCTGCGGGCCTTCGACCACTGCCCAATCTGACGGAGGTTCGATCGCCGGGCCGTCGCGGACCAGGATTTTGCGACAGAAGGTGTCCGGCTCGTACTGCTGCTGTGAACACAGGAACTGAGCGAAGATGTCCGGGTAGCAGGCTGGAACGACTAAGGCTACCTCTCGCATAGGCCTATCCTCTGAAAGATTTCATTAAACCGGCGCTCATAGGTGTGATCCCGCAGGCAGCGCTCGTAGCCACGACGGGCGATGGCCATTCGTTCGCTGCTGTGGGCAAGATAGTAGCGAACCTTATCCACTAGATCGCCTAGCCCCTCAAACACACCAATCTCTTTGCCGAGTTCAAAGTAGTCGCCCAAGTTATCGGCTACATTCGTCAGGAGGAACCCTCCGCAGGAGGGAACCTCGAAGTTCCGCCCCTTGATCTGACGACAGCCCGGCTGGGCAGCCTCAGCGAAGTTCAGGTTGATCTTGCTACTGCCGAAAACGCGGATCATATCCTCCTGGGTGAGCCTGCCGTTTCCATGATTCGGACCCCAGACTTGAACATTGATGCCCGCGTCTCGAAGCGCGTTGAGATAGAGATGGCGATCCCCATGCGAGCGTCCGACAAAAGTTACAGAGTGCTCCCAATCCCTATCCCTCTCGTAGAGGATAGGGTTCGCTCCCCACTGGCTCTTGATGACATTCGTGTAGCCGATGGAGGCGTACTTGGCCGGAGCCTCGCTGGCGGTAGTGACGATCCAGTTGAAGCACGGCGCCCACTGACAGGAGAAGCTGTCCCACCGCCAGTGGTCGTCGCAGAACCAATGAAGCGTGGTGGTGAGGCCGCTGTCGGAAATCCGCCGCATGGTCTCGCGGCTGACCTCGTCGTACATGAAACAGGCGAACAGCAAATCGGGTCGTTCGTCTTTGACAAGCTGTTCCAGATCGCGGTTCATCGCCTCGTTCCCTTGTCGGCGAGAGTTCTGGAAGTAGTCGAAGTAGATGATCCTGTGTCCCATCTGCCGCAGGGAATCGTAGAAGTTGTAGTGCTCGAAGCTGCGCCCGGCGGTCGGATCGCCGTAGTCCCACTCGTTAGCTACGTAGAGAATGTTCATGACTTGTTCGCTTGAATCGCCTCAGGCATCAACTGAAGTCCTAGACCTACGCCCATAGCGTGCTTCTCGGCACGCTCCAGCGCCATGAGAATGGCATCGATCTGATATGACGTTAGTTTCAGCGTCATGCCGTTCTTTAGGACTACTATCCCGCCTCGTGAACCTTCGCTATCCTGTATCGCCACCACCTCATCCAGATTCACGTAAATGTCCCTATCTCGGTATATCATCATTCACTCCATCACCACTCCCGCCACTCTCGCCATCGCCTCATGCCCCACTGCTTTCTCCCCAAAGCTACTGGTCAACCCTGCGTTATGCACCACATGTGGATGCACCGCACCCACCTTGAATCCTGCCCCTCTGATCCTCTGTGTGTACTCCCAGTCTTCCGACTTGGCCACCCCCACAACTTTGGCATCCAGCATCCCGAACCTGTCCCACGTCTGCCACTCCATCAACCAACTCAGCCCGCCGACCGTGTAGTATTCGCGGATCTCGCCGTGCGGATAAGGGGTAACGGGCGCGGGTCGGCCCACCTCTATACCCTCGATGGCGTGGTAAGGATGGTTATATCCCCCAAGAATCCTGTAGCCCTCCACGCATGCTGCGGGCCACGCGACCAGCAGCCTCTCCAACCATCCGGGGGTGAAGTAGGCGTCGTTGTCGCTCATGTAGAGCAAATCCCCCCGGCTCCAATACAGTTCCGCCGCCCGGATGCCGAGATTGCGTACCAGCCCGACGATGCCCTTGGAGCGAGATAAGCGGACAATGACAGTATCATCACGCCCGGTAGTCGTCAGATCGAGGACGCCCCGAGTCTGGAGTTGTGAGCCATCATCAACAACAGTTAGACTGAATGAACCGCGCTCGGTGTGGGCGTAGAGCGAAGACAGCGCCTGCTCGGTAAGGCGAGGGCGATCCTTGACTAGCATGACGATGTTGACGGTCATTCAAGGACTCCGCCTATTCAAGTAAGCGCAATGCAGAAACTCAACATAGTAGCGGAGATCAGCCACTGACCGCTCCAGCTCATCAAGGCGCTTGACAAGTTCCTCAAAGCGCTTGAGTATTTCACAAATATCATGCACCGAATGCTCTAGTCCCTCAATGCGATCGCGTAACACACGTATGTCTGCATCCAGGTAGAGGAGATCCTGGCGTCTATCAAGCTCGTTTTGAGGTCCAGCGTGCATCATAGGTCCGTGACCGTGTGGACACAGCGCCCCACCGTACCTCATTGGGGCTGTTGCCCCGCATACCAAGCAGACATCGTAAGCAGCTTGATTCGTCATATCAGTTTGTTCTTCATCACGACCGACAGTCCCTTCATGTAGGGGCTTTCATGGCAACTTGACTCCGTTCACGACCAGAAAAGCCTTGATCCAAGGGAATCCGACCTTCAGGAACCATGTGAAAACGAGATAGAGCGCAAATAACTCGATTATCACAACCGTCCAAAACCAAGTACGTTCGCTCATGCCCTCACCTCCCACGGCAACACATCCCGCATCTCATCCCACAGCCATCGGTGAGCGTCCGCGTGTGTCTGCTCATCGGTCAACCCGCGCTCCCGAAGCCAGTCTTGGTAGGCAGGCTTGGTAGAAGTCTGCCCGCCTTTGTGCAGGCACGAGACGCCGACCATGCGGATGCGATAGCCCTGACGGCGGGCGACACCGCAGAGCCAGTAGTCGTAATTATGGAAGATCAACTTGTGAACCGGCCACCCAGCCCACTGCTTCATCCCGTCCTGGTGCCACGCTCTCTCCAGGATCACCCGGCGAACAATCAGAGCGAAGCCATCAAGCACGGCCACGTCGCACGCGCCGGTGAATCGCTGGCCGTGCTGTTCGGCGTCTGTAGTATTCGAGAGGTATCCGTAGCGAGCGAGGTTCTGCAAGCGGTAGGGCGAGCGGTAAAGGTCGGGGCTGCCATGTCGCAAAGCGCCGCCGAAACCGATGAGGCCGACCGAAGGATCGGAAAACTCGGCCAGCACACGCTCGGGCCAATCAGGATCGTAAATCTCCACGTCGTTATGCAGGTAAGCCAGAATGTCGGCCTTAGCTACCTCAAGTAACTCTTGGTACATAGCAACCACCGACCCGACTCCCGTTACAAAGTACCGATCATCTCCAGGCCCGCTAACAGGTTCGGAAGGACAGGCCATGCAGACTGTCATGGTCACTTCAGGCCCTCCAGAAACCACTTCTTCCAGCAGCCTTCCCACAGCCGGGGCCATTGAAGATGCTCGACGATACCGACTGCACGCTCAGGGTCGCGCCAGCTCGATTCGGCCAGCACCTTCTGAATGCAGGCGCTCCAGTCGGCAGGCTCAAACACCGGACGGAGCAAATTGTAGGGGCCGTCGAGGCGATAGCTGACGGGGCGCACGAGCAGGTCGTCGTCGTTGCGCAGCAGGCAAGCGCCGCCGCCGTAGTCGCCGTGAATAACCGGGACGCCGCAAGCCAAGCTCTCAACGATCGGATAGCCGAAACCCTCGCCGAGCGACGGCAAGATCGTCAGGTCGCAAGCTGAGTACAGATAGCTCAACTCCACGTCGTTCTTGGTCTCTGACATCGTGACTCGAACAACGTCTGCCAGCCCGAAATCTTGGATTAGGGCATAGATCGACCAAGCGCGGACCATCGCATCGACGTGAACCCAAAAACGCAAATTCTGAATCTTGGAACGCAGGTCAGCGACGGCGGCGAATGCGAGGCCCCAGTCCTTCCGGGTCTGATTGGTCATGACGCAACCAATCAGAATGTCGTGCGCATGAATGCCGAGAGTCATCCGACCGGGAGCACGCTCGCGGGGCGAGAAGGATGCAGGGTCATATCCGTGCGGCAGCCAGTCTACCTCTGTGCCGAGCGAACCGCTAAGAATACTGGCTCCCCAGGGCGTATAGGCCAACCGGCGGTTGAAGCCTCTGACGGCAGCGACCGCGAGGCCGGTTAGGCGGTCGCCGGGTCCGGTTGCATCGACCGGGAAGTAGCCCCAGCGGCGGAAGGGCGGGCGGCGGAGGAAACTGAATGTCTGTTGATCGAACGCCTCTGGCCGGGGGTCTACCAACCAATGCAGGCGGACCGGGTCCCAGATCGTCATGAGAATGCCAGAATCGCCTTTGGAGAATTCCCGCCAGACCCGTTCCAGGTGTTGCTCACCCCAGTCCCAGCGCTCATCGAAAGTGTATTGATGGAAAGGGAGCTGGCTGGAACCGCAGCCGCCACGCCCTAGGAACCCGACACGAAACTCGGGGAGTGACGATACGCGGACGGCCAGATCGCGGCTGATGCGTCCGAGGCCGGTCTGGAGGTCGGGGGAGTCGCCAAGAAACAGGATAGGAGTAGGTTTCACGTCACCGCCTTGCTTCTTCTAGGCATCTCAGGGTCTCCAGTTGTCTTGCCAACCGTCGCCGCTTGATCCCCTCCAGCGTCAGGTAGTCGTGAATCACAGCGTCCAAGAGCATCAGGTTCTGCGGGCAGTTGTGCGCCCGGCGCTGGTCGATGTGGTGAACGTGGAAGCCTGCGGGCAACCCATCGCCATTCAATCGGGCCTTCAGCCACTCCGGGCAGAAGATTTGTAAGGAAACACACATAACCACACGATGCTCGTATCGGTGCCGGTTCGGGCCAGCGGTGAGCCGAACATAGCCTTTGGCCGTCGTAGTATGCCCGGAATGGCCGTTTCGGGGCTGTTTTATAACGCCCGTGTCATATTTCACAGCTCACGCCTTCCCGTGCATTTCTAGGCCCAATTGTTGCGTTCTAGGTGTACTTCCAGCGATTCTCCGGGCTGCCCTAGCCGCCGCAAGGCGTTCCGCGCCGGCCACAGCCTGGCTCTCGGACAGTACTCGCCGACGCTTGACTCCTGCCAACTTGATCGCGGCCTTGGGAGGTAACCCCCAAGCCTGAAGGTCCTGCGCTCTGCGCCCCTCCGGGGTCCGTGAGATGTCGCCTTGCCAGAAAGTTCCGTCGCCTAGTAGGTTTCGGACCAGTTCCCGTAGACGCCGAGGCTGCACGGGCCGAGCATTCAGCATCATCAGGCATAGCCTGCCAGCGTCACAATACAGGTGACCTCGCCGCCCGGGGATGATCGGATCGCCGCACTCGTCGCGGCGGATCTTCAAGCGATAACGCTCGGCGAGGGATTCCAGGGCAGTCATGTTTTCTCACCTCAGAGCGAGAAGCGCCTTATATTTCCGCAAGTGCCTTAATCCGCGCGCCTCGATCATCCGCACACGCTCGCGCGTGACATTTAGATCACGACCGAGTTCCTCAAGGGTTTTCTCCTCACCATCAAGACCAAAGCGCTGGCGAATGACTTTCTCCTCTCGTGGGGACAATCGAAGGAGTGCTTTATCGATACACAACTGGGTATCAATCAGTTCATCTGGCGGCGGCACTGTCAGATTCCGAGCCGCTTCGAGCGGCAAGAACATCTCGGCATCGACATGGTAAGCGCAGAGTTTCGGCCAGCGCTGCGCGTACAATTCAATGGGGAACAATTCACTGACGGGCATATCCAGGACTTCCGCAATCTTGAGGGCAGTTTCTGTAGCCTGGGCAGTTCTCGCCCTGTAAGGCGACTTCGCTAGACGTAACAGTTCTCGCAAAGTCTCGGCAGAGACACCTGCAATTTGCGCGGCAACCGGAATGGGCGATCTGAGGCCAGCCCTACCTTCAAGCAAGAGCCTGGCCGTCTTGCCAAACCGATCCCGTAACGCCTGCCAGAGCACGGCGTTTTTGAAGCGCAATTCAACACGAAGGCTCTTCACGGCTCATCCCCAAAATCCGCAGGCAGCAATCCCCCGGCAATCTTATCCTCCGCGGTCCGGTCAGACAGGTCCTTATCGTCCCCGCAAGCGAGCGCCCGGAAGCCCTCATTGAGTCGCCGCTGTAGCCGCCAGTCGCCTCCGGGTGCGCGGCGCGGGTCCGTCCAGTCGGGATTCCAGTAAGGCGAATCGCTCATTCCGCCTCCGAGTCTCTGTAGGGAAGCCGCGTAGCCATCACACGGGCGCCTGGGTGGCAAACGCACCGCTCTACGCACTCGACTCCGTACTTGGTTACAGGCCGCCAGCCTGTGCTGTCGCACTGCGGGCAGTGCGGTTGCTGCTTTGCCGGTCTCAGCCGATGTCCGGCCCTCCAGGCGTCTGCTTGCGATGGGCAAAATTCAACCTCGTGTAATACGTCCGTAACCCACTGCCGGAGCGCGTCGCCGCCGCCGGCAAAACTGAAAGCACCTTGTAGCGTGTCGATGAATTCGCGCTTCGCCTCCTCAGTCTCAGGATAGCCTCGCAGCCCCGATAGCCGGGCCATTTGCTCAGAGCAGAATTGGCGGTCGGGTATGGCTATTGAATTATCCATCTCCCCCCTACTTTTTTTGAATACCGCAAGCTGCCGCGCCGCGCCGCTGCTACCAGTTTGTCGAATTCCCTCTCAAGTTGAGCCTTGAGAAGCAAGTCTTTTTCTTTTTCGTTATGAATGCGCTCGATAGATCGAACGATAAACTGTTTGCGTTCCCTGAAAGTCATAACCGCCTCAACCTCTCCACTTCGGAGTACTCTCGCTTATCTGAAACCGCCTCGCCGAAAGTGCCCTCCCACATGCCGTCGCGGAGGAAGTTCTCCAGGCTCACGACTACGCCCCGGCTGACCTCGGAGGAAAGTTTGTACGCCTCGACGCCAGCAAGAATTCTCGCCTCGGTTTGAACGTCTTCGCACCGCGAGAGAAAAGTCTGACAGGCTAGGTCTGGTTTCCTGATCCTCGGGGCGATCGGTTCCCGCTGGCAAGCGGCAACCAGTCGCTCCCATCCGGCCCGTGGATCGTAGCCGTTTTTCGGCGCAAGCGCCGCCGCGAAATGCTCTCGCGCGCGCGTAGAGGTTTTTCGCTCATCTTCAGGTTTTCTTTTCAGGAAAGACACAGACACAGAGTCAGAATCAGACGCGGTGCTTAAGGGGGGCTTACTTAAGTTCTTGATTCTTCTAGCATTAACCATTCCACCCCTGCGCCCATCTTCGATTGATTTTGTTTTCTCTCGTAGTTTCTGCTTCCGCATAACGGCCAGTTTTCGATTGCGATACCTCCCGTTTTTCAGGTTGAAATGAGGGAATACCATCGGCCCGGCGGCGCTGAGTTCCGCGATAGAAAAATTGGTCATCCTTGCCAGCTTTTCCGGGTCATTCGGAATGTACCCATCCTTCCATTGGTACATCAGCAAGTCGAGGTAAATTGCCCTGGCCGTTGCGGTCATGGTCAACCGCGTCGGGGATGTGAGCCAATCATCCACGTATAGCGGCATGAACGGCAGCACCGCCATCATCGCCACCAGCGTTTTGACTTGTCGGATTGTAACAATAGCCCCTCCTAGCAAGGGTGTGGGAGCGGTGCTGCTAGGCCACCGCCCCCGGTGACCTTCTTCGGTTACTACGTCTAGGGGCCGTCGCCGCCAGACATGAGGATTATCCGCCATCTTGCAGCCCGTGTCAAGAGAAAAGTTCACGGCAGCAACTCGATCGACCGATGCTCTCCCACCGTGCGCCGGAGCCAGCCTTTCTTTTCGAGTGCACGTAAAACCAGCGTGATGTAATTCAGGGACCAATCGCACCGCTGTGCGATTTCGGCAATGCTCGGCGAACGCCGCTGCTCCTGGAAGTAGCGGACAACTTCAGCGAAGACTCGTTGTTGTGAGGGAGACAGGGGCAAGGGCATCAGTAGTACTGCCTCCCATACCAATCTCTGAACTGCTTCATGCTGTCGCACCAGATGGCCTTATAGCGTTCGCGTATACGCTCGGCAAGCCACTCTGTTTGTTCAGTGTTCGGCTTCTGGCCTTTTCGTTTCAGCTCCAGGAAGAAGCCGTCAAGTTTCCCGAACGATGCGGGCCGAATAGCCAAAATATCGGCGGCGCCGATTTCGCCCATGCGTTGACGCCCCCGCAGCCCCCGTGGCCGGTGGCGGATGATGCGCCAGTTTCTCTCGTGCAGGAAGTCGAAAACCTGCTTCTCCAGATCGGCTTCAACCAGCAGGCTGTCCTTCGGGTCAATCTTCGATGGTCGTTTCGGCATCCAGCACCGCCTCCACATTTTTCCATTGCAAGGCGAACGCAGCTATAGCTGCATCGAAAGATCGCTTAGCCACGAGTCGATCACCTGAGAGCCAACCAGGAGAATCTTGTACGGCTTGATAGTGTTCTTGAGCATAGCGAATCCGCTCAATAGCGCTACGAACGAGACTGCGTAGCGCCTGCATGTCCGTTCGTCTTCGAGCATCACGTCGAATACGTTTCACGATTTCCTCCCCAGGATGATCTGCTGTTCTCTCGACGCGTATTGCCGATTGCGCACTCGTTCGCCTTCGAGGAGCGCGTCGAACATCCGGTTTGTCCGCTGCATGATCCGCAGGGCGGTACACGCCGCCGCCAGCACCTCAGCTCTCGCTACATCATTCGGCAACGCCCGCAACAGAGCGATGATCTGCTCACGGGTCTCCTTACGCTTTTCTACCCGCTTCGATCCGCGAAACATCAGCCCTCCGCTTTCTCGAATTGCCCGTTGGCGTTGAGCCGATACCAAACATGCGGCTCAAGGCATCCTTCGCCGGGGCCGGTTCGGGAACAGCGCATCTCTGAGCGCTGATCCGATTCGTTCCACCAAGCGAGAGCAATACATCCAAACTCGCCAGCTTTTGCTCGTGATTGTAGACCAGTACAAACGGCTGCTGACGATAATCCGCTGGCCGCCGCGCTGGACCTGTCGCCGCTGGTCGCCGCGCTGGACCTGGCGCCGCTGGCCGCCGCGCTGGACCTGTAGCCGCTGGCCGCCGCGCTGGAACTGTCGCCGCTGGTCGCCGCGCTGGACCTGGCGCCGCTGGTCGCCGCGCTGGACCTGTAGCCGCTGGCCGCCGCGCTGGACCTGTCGCCGCTGGTCGCCGCGCTGGACCTGTCGCCGCTGGTCGCCGCGCTGGACCTGTCGCCGCTGGCCGCCGCGCTGGACCTGTCGCCGCTGGCCGCCGCGCTGGACCTGTCGCCGCTGGCCGCCGCCCGCTTCTTTTTTTGTTCGTCGCTCATGCCGTTCGTTCTCCTTTTTTCAGACTGCTAACTCCTCACTTATGGCAGCCCGGAAATGGGCGAGGGTCTATCCTCTCCCGGCTCTCGCTCCGTTCCCCGTTCCAGCTTCGTGCAGATTTCCTCGTACTTGTCGATCGTTACTTCCGTGCTGTGAGCGAAGCCGTACCGCGCCAGCAACTTCTTCATCTCGTCATCGGTCCAGCCAGCCTTTTTGCCGATCGCGTACATACGTTTGCGTCGGGGGTCGCTGATGACCGCGGGTTGACCACCGCTGCTAGGTGGCGGTGGCTGTTGACCGGGCGTAGAAGGCGCGCCCATTTCTTCGGCGCTGACTTCACCCGCGCCGATCGCATCACTGATGGCTCGATTCTTCGCCCGCGTGTGCGCCGTGGCGGGAATGTCGCCCGGATGCGCCCAATGCTCGCGTCCATCACATCCAAACTTGCAACACGTATGGCTACTCCATTCCTCTCTCTTGCAGGGGCGTCCGGCCGCTGCCGGGCAGCAGCGCTCTCCTACGTGGCACTCATGGTAGCCGGTGGATCGTTTCCCTTGGCGGGAATAGATGACAGACCAAGCCGTTGCGAACTGCGGGAACCCGTCAGGGAAGCGCACAACTTCGACCCGTGAGGCTGCATCGTCCTCAGTCAGACCGTAGAAGGTCATGTACTTTCTCCAAGCTGATTTCTTTTTGAAGCGTTTGTCTCCGATCTTCTGATAGTCAGCGGGTTGGAGGATCGCCGCCGTGAGCGCTTGGTACTCCCTCCATGCCTGGAGCGCCTCTGTGGGCGATACCAATGGGCGCAAGAGAGCCGTTGCGCCTTCCGGTTCTATCACCGCCAAATCTCTTGTTTCGTTTTCCATTTTTCTCCCCCTTCGCAACCGCTCCTTTACTGATTTCGGGTTCTCCGAAGTCATCAATATCCCAGTCTTTGTCATACTCTCGCAAGAGAAGATCATCCATGCCGCTCATCGGATCACCTCACTCTCTTTCGGACTTTCTTATCCAGGTCGTATGCCCGGCGCAGGAGCAGGAACATTTCCTCGGCAACATCAAGTTGCATGAAATATCGCTGCTCGAAATCGGCCTCCTCCTTGCTGAATCGCACGATCTGATAGCCCTCGATCGGCTCAGCAGGCCGGTTTTCTTTCCACAGGATGTCGTAGGCCGCAAGCTGTAGCAGGTGCTCGGTGTAAATCGCGCCCGAAGTTTTCCAATCGCCTAGTAGCCGCCTGCCGCCCACGAGCACCACGTCCAAAGTCCCGCCAAAACGATGTTGTTCCGAGACAAGCTGCACTTCGGTTACCAGCGGTTGAAGTCTTGTTTGCGTGGCCCACTCATTATACATAGAGTAGGCTTGACAGGCTTTGTTTCTAATCTCGGGGGGCGTATCCTCGGGGACGACGAAGCGCTTACCGCGAATTTCCGCCTCGACCATTGCGTGAGCAAGAGTACCTGCATCAGCCGCCGCGTCTCGCGTCTCGCGGTAGTCCCGCCCGGCGCAC